>OOAF01002136.1_pt1 | contig 12535 bp, 10 predicted proteins | sample 1671251 | NCBI WGS metagenome assembly OOAF01 (sample SAMN06348137, study PRJEB24527) | human gut metagenome | biome: human gut; feature: ankylosing spondylitis patient; material: feces | host: Homo sapiens | place: China | collected 2015-10 | reverse complement strand
CCCGCGACCTCAACCTTGGCAAGGTTGCGCTCTACCAACTGAGCTATTTCCGCAAAATGTTATCTGCTACCCCGTTCGAGGCTTTTTGCGAGTGCAAAGATAAACCGAAATTTTTATTCTGCAAAATATTTCCGCAAAAAAATCGCAGGCCGCCCGACTCCGCATTCGTCCAAAACCGTTCCAATGCACAAGCCGTACGGCAATTACTGAAATTCGACACGCGGATACAATTTTCCATTGTACCTATACTGCCGCTGCACGCCCCACACGATGCGCCACTCGCCGACGCGCTCCCCGATCTGCGTACCCTGCTCGGCCGCATAGCGGTAACGGAAATCGGCTACCAGGTAATTTCCGCCGGCGGCATCGGGTAAAAAACTCAATGCGGTCGTCGCGGCAGCACAGTCGACGCCGTAGGCCCGGTCGATCAGTTCCGCGGGCGGAACGTCGCTACCGTCCAGATGCAGAAACATATATTGCACCGGCGCCGCCGGACTCTCGCCGAGGATGTCGGTCGGAAAGAGCAGACAATTCCCTCCGGGATAGTAAAAACGCACGTAGAAGGGTTCGACATACACCTCGCCATGCTCATGCAGCGGGAAGAGACCTAGAAACTCTTCGCGCGACAGCCCCGGATCTTCGGTCTCCTTCCCGCACGCAGCCAGCGACAAAGCCAGCAGGACACAAAACAGATATTTCATGGCAATTCGATATTCGGTAATCGCCCGGATCGTCCGGCGGCGAGACTCCCGCAGACAGGGCGCACACCACCGTGCATCCCGTCTGCGGGAGAAACGGAATTATTCGTCCTTTCCGTCGAAGAAATAGGTCGCGTAGTTGTAGCCCGCACGATCGTAGACCTTGCGGAACTGCCGCATGCGTCGGCTGAAATCCTCGAAATCCTTGCGGTCGTAGGCCCAGCCCGTCTCGGCGATCGCCGCCAGACGAGGCAGCAGCATGTGTTTCACCTGCCGGAAATCGGGAATGTACTCCGTCCAGAGGTTGCCCTGCACGCCGAGGATGTACTTACGTTCGTCGGGAGTCAGTTGTTCGTAGGGATCGAGCGCATAGACCTGCCGCATGGGCAGGTACTTCACCTGTCCCAGCGGCTCGAACTCCTGCTGCCGCGTCTGACGATAGTCCAGATAGCAGTGGGTGTTGGGCGCCATGATGACCGTGTTGCCCGCCTTGGCTGCGGCGATTCCGCCCTTCGAACCGCGCCACGACATCACGGTGGCCGTTTTCGAGATTCCGCCCTGCAAGATCTCGTCCCAGCCGATGATGTTGCGGCCGTGGTCGTTCAGCCACTTCTCGATCCGCTGCATGAAATAACTCTGCAACTCCTCCTCGTTTTTCAGGCCGTTCTCCTTCATCCGCCGCTGGCAGAGCGGGCACTCCTTCCAGCGGGCCTTGGGGCACTCGTCGCCACCGATATGGATGTATTTCGAGGGGAACAACTCGATCACCTCCGCGAGCACGTCCTGCAAGAATTCGAAGGTCGAGTCCTTGCCGGCGCAGAAGACATCCTTGCTGATGCCCCAGCGTGTCCAGACCTCGTAATTCTCGCCGCGGCAGCCGAGCCACGGGTAGGCGGTCAGCGCCCCCAGCCCGTGGCCGGGCATTTCGATTTCGGGAATTACCTCGATATGGCGTTCGGCGGCGTAGCGCACGATCTCGCGAATCTGTTTCTGCGTATAATACCCGCCGTAAGGAATCCCGTCGTATTCGGTCGAAGTACGCAGATTGCCCACGAGCGTCTCCTTGCGGACGGAACCCTTGCGTGCCAGGTCGGGATATTTCTTGATCTCGATACGCCAGCCCTGGTCGTCGGTCAGATGGAAATGGAACCGGTTGAGTTTATGCATGGCCAGAATGTCGATGAAGGCCTTCACATCCTCCACGGGCATGAAATGCCGGCAGACGTCGAGCATCGCGCCGCGATAGCCGAAATAGGGTTTGTCCTTCACCGTCACGGCCGGAACCGTCCCCTCGCCTTCGATCACCAGCTGGCGCAGGCTCTGCAAACCGTAGAGCACCCCTTTCGGCGAACCGCCGCGCACGTCGGCGCCCGCAGGCGTCACCCGCAGCACGTATTCCTCCTCGCCGAGCTCGGGATCGACCGCCAGGTCGATCTTCGCGCCGTCGGCCGCGGTCTTCACCTTGACGGCACGCCCCGTGACCGGCTCGATCATCGCGGCGAAAAGTTCCCCCACGGAGCGCAACGAAGCGTCCCTGCCCACCGTGACGACGGTCGCGGCATCGACCGTGAAGGAGCCGTCGCCCGTCTCGACGCTCAGCGGTTTGGGTACGATATTCACTTCGGGAGCCGCCCAGGCCGCCGCCCAGAGCCCCAATGCACACACAAGCACAAAAAGTCGTTTCATATTCGTTAAATTTTTCTTCGTTTAAATCAGCAGGTCAGCAAGCATCGAATTTCCTTCTTCGTTTTCTCGCCCCGGCACAGCCCGAACAAGTTCGGCTCTGCGCTCGGCTTGACGAGAAGTTTCATAAGTCGAACAAAGATAGCTTTTTTCCGCCAGCGGACAAAGAGGGAGGAAAAAAATTCGGCGCCGGCGTCCGCAATTCGCCGTGAAATCCCGCCGTCGGCTTCGCCTTAGATACTCCGCCTCGGCAAAACCAAATAAATTTGGTTCTGCTCTCGGCTTTTCCTATCTTTGTATCGACGAAAAAACTAACCAATCTTCCGGATATGAAAAACTTCCTGTTCTCGCTCGGCGCGCTGTTCTGCGTGCTCTGCATCGGCCCGGCATCGGCTGCCGAAAAACCCGAACCGAACTACGTCGACGCCGCAACGCTCACGCTCGTGAACAAGCCTCATGCGACGAAGCAACCCTTCCACCGCGTCGAGGTGGCCGACTATCCCGATCTGTCGAAGACCGTGCGGCTCTATTACACCTATTCGACCGGCGTGGCCGTGGTCTTCCGCACCGACAGCCGCACGATCTCCGCCCGCTGGACGACGACCGACCGCAAACCCAGTACCCACATGACGGGGCTCTCGCAGAAGGGAATGGACCTCTACATCAAGCGCGACGGCGAGTGGGTTTTCGCCGGCATCGCCCGTCCCGGTCTGGGAGCCGATCACAAGGCCACCCTCGTCGAGCACATGGACGGCACCGAGAAGGAGTGCCTGCTCTACCTGCCGCTGTTCGACGAGGTGAAAACGCTCGAAATCGGCGTCGACGCCGGCGCCCGCATCGAAGCCGCCCCCAATCCTTTCCGCCACCGGATCGTGGTGATCGGTTCGAGCATCACCCACGGTACGGGACTCAGCCGCCCGGGCATGGCCTATCCCGCACAACTCGAACGTGCGACGGGCTTCGAATTCGTCAATCTAGGCGCCAGCGGCCAGTGCAAGATGGAACAGTTCTTCGCCCATGTAGCCGCAGCGTGCGAGGCCGACGCCTTCCTCTTCGACAGCTTCTCCAACCCTTCGGCACAGCAGATCGAGGAGCGTCTCGAACCCTTCGTAGCGACAATCCGCGCCGCACATCCCACGACGCCGCTGATCTTCCTGCAAACCGAGGTGCGCGAAAGCCGCAATTTCAACGACAAGATCCGCAAGTTCGAGGACGACAAACGCGCTGCGTCCGAAGCGGGGATGCAACGCCTGCTCAAACAGGACAAGAACATCTATTTCCTCAATCCGGGGATGCCGCTGGGCGACGACCACGATGCGACCGTCGACGGCGTACATCCCTCCGATCTGGGTCACGGCCGTATTCTGGAAGTGATCCGGCCGCAGATCGTCAATATCCTCAAAAAACACGACATCCGCTGATTCCGCCGAAATACGAAAAAAGCTGCAACACAATGCGTTGCAGCTTTTTTATTCCCCAGTAGAAACCGTGTAACCGGCGACTGTCCCGAACAGACCTTTCCTTCCTGCGTTTCCCGTCCGATCCGCAAACAGCAAAGACTTCGACACGGCAAAAGGACGGCCGGAACGGAGGCGCGGTCGGACAGAAAGTCATCGACCGCCAATCGATTCCGGATCGTCGGTCACGATGAAATCGACGCCATAGGCCCGCATCGCGGCGGCATCCCCGGCCGAATTGACATCCCAAACCACGATCCGACGGCCGCCTTTGCGCAATCGCTTCACGTCGGATTTCGATCCGACGCGCATCCAGTGCAGAAACAGCCCCCGCACACCGCCCCTGCCCATCCCTTCCGGCGACAAGCCGCAGAGGGAGACTTTGGACGATCTGCCGCCGTAACGCGCGAACACCTCCGCATCGTCCGCGATCAGCCAGACATCCCCCTGCCGGAACCCGGCTCCATAGGCCGTCCGCAATGCGGTTTCGGCCAGTGCGCAGCAACCGCACGATGCATCGGCCGCAGCGAACGCCCCGCACGTCGCAGCGTCGGCACGCCGCAGGATCAACTCCCGTTCGGCACGCTCCTCCTCCGAAAGCGGCTCCGCCGCGGACGGGCAAAGTTCCAAAAAGAGGCGAAGATCCCGACCCCTCCACTGCCGCACGACGTCGTCCAGCCTCGGAACGCCTCGTGCCGCCAGTTCGTCCGCCGACAGCGCTGCCACCCGTTCGCCCGTCGGAAGCTGTGCATCGTAGCCGCAGACCGCCACGCCGTCGCATGACAGCCGGACGGGGAGGCAGATGCCGTAAGCCTCTTCGGGCACGGATCGGCCGGCGGCAGGACGGACGATCACCTTCGTGCGGGCGCCCAAAACGGGTTCACCCTGCACCGTAAGGAGCAGGGTGAACAAAACGAACAGGATCCGTGCCGGCGATCGCATGGCCCGGAGATTAAAGTTCCTGAGCGAAACCTTCGGGAATGGGTTTGTCGCGGTAGAAGCCCGATTCGAGCTTGTCGCGCACCGACTTGAAGGCTTCGATCGTATAGTTCACGTCTTCCAGCGTATGGGCCGCCGTCGGGATGACGCGCAGGATGATCTCGCCGCGCGGAATCACGGGATAGACCACGATCGAGCAGAAGAGATTGTGGTTTTCACGCAGGTCGACGATCAGGTTGGTCGCCTCCGTCACGCCGCCCTTCATGTAGACGGGCGTCACGGGCGAATTGGTCGGACCGATGTCGAATCCGTTCTTTTTCAGACCGCCCTGCAACGCGCGGGTGATCTCCCACAGTTTTTCCTGATATTCGGGATGCTTGCGGATCAGATCGAGACGCTTCAACGCGCCGATGACCATCGGCATCGGGAGCGACTTGGCGTAGAGCTGCGAGCGCATGTTGTAACGCAACAGATAGATCAGCCATTTCGGCCCGCTGACGAAGGCACCGATGCCGGCCATCGACTTGGCGAAGGTGTTGAAGAGCACGTCCACGCCGTCCACCACGCCGTAGTGCGCCGCCGTACCGCGGCCGCCGGGGCCCATCGTGCCGAATCCGTGGGCATCGTCCACCAGCAGACGGAACGGGAACTCCTTCTTCAACGCCACGATCTTGTCCAGTTTGCCGCAGTCGCCCTTCATGCCGAAGACGCCCTCGGTGATGACCAGCACGCCGCCGCCCTGCTGTTCAGCCAATTCGGTGGCGTGTTTCAGTTGCAGGCGCAACGACTCCATGTCGTTGTGGGCGTACATGAACCGCTTGCCCTTGTACAGACGCAGACCGTCCATGATGCAGGCGTGCGCTTCGGCATCGTAAACCACCACGTCGAGCGCACGCGGCGAGAGCAGGCAGTCGATGATCGAGATCATGCCCTGATAGCCGAAATTGAGCAGGAAGGCGTCCTCCTTGCCTACGAAGGCGGCCAGCTCGCGTTCCAGCTGCTCGTGATATTTGGTCTGGCCGCTCATCATGCGGGCACCCATCGGAGCCGCCATGCCGAACTCGGCCGCACCCCTGGCATCGGCTTCGCGCACCTCCGGATGATTGGCGAGGCCCAGATAGTTATTCAGACTCCAATTGAGCATCATCTTCCCGCGGAAACGCATGTGCGGCCCCAGTTCTCCTTCGAGCTTCGGAAAAGCGAAATAACCGTGTGCCACCCGCATGTACTGACCGATCGGGCCGCCCGCATTTTTTTCGAGACGGGCAAAAATATCCACCATATCCTGTTTGAATTTTAGTTAGTCCCAATTTTTTGGTACACAAAGGTATGAAAAACTCCTAAAAGGCAGGCTGCGAAACGCTTCTTTTTGGCATTCGCCGGCTCGAAATACGCATTTATACTTACTAAGGTTCGGGAAAGCCCATCCCGAATCGCCGCTGCTGCCGGTTCCCGGACGGCGCCGTCGCGGCCTCTGCCGCGGTTCCAAATCCGACCCCATTCGAAGCTCATCCCCGAGGGAAGGTCTTCGAATTCCGCTCACCCCGAATCGGAGTCAGCAACCAGGCACAAACGTTTGCACTTTACCGCGTCGACGCGACGAAAGCAAGGATGCGCTCCGCAACCGCGCAAATTCGAACCGCCCTTCCACCGGAGCGCCGGTCGATCCGGGACTCTTCCCGACACGAACCGGAACACCCTTCACCGACAACAGCGACATTTATGCACGCCCGATGGCGATTCTTCGCTTTTAATTCTTAATTTTGTCGCATGACATCGCTCTATCACGACATCATCTTCGGGCCGGTGCACTCGCGGCGGCTCGGTCTCTCGCTGGGCGTCAATCTGCTGCCCACCGAATCGAAACTCTGTTCGTTCGACTGCATCTACTGCGAATGCGGCTGGAACGCCGACCATCCCGGCCGGCGGCGGTTCAATCCACGCGAAGAGGTGCGCCTTCAACTCGGCGCCGTACTGCGCCGCATGACGGCCGACGGAACCCCGCCCGACGTGATCACCTTCGCCGGCAACGGCGAACCTACGCTCCACCCCGATTTCGAAGCGATCATCGACGACACGCTCGCCCTGCGCGACGAACTGTGCCCCTCGGCACGGGTTTCGGTACTGAGCAACGCCACGCAGATCCACCGCGACGACGTGCGCCGCGCATTGCTGCGCGTCGACAACAACATCCTGAAACTCGACTCGGCGTTCGACGCCACCGTGCGCCGCATGAACAATCCGGCGGGCGACTACTCGGTCGCACGGACAGTCGAACTGATGAAACGTTTCGAAGGCCGCATGATCCTCCAAACGATGTTTCTTGCGGGCGAGATCGAAGGCGAACCGATCGACAACACCGCCGAACGGGAGGTCGAGGCATGGCTGCGGCTCGTGGAGGAGATCCGCCCGTCGAAAGTAATGGTCTACTCGCTCGACCGCGACACCCCGTGCCGGACGCTGCGCAAAATTCCCCGCGAGGAGCTGCAACGCATCGCCGCACGGGTCGAAGCGCTCGGCATCCCCTGTCCCGTAGCCTGAAACCCGTTTAAAACTTCCCGATAATGAACCGAAAACTACTTCTCTGCTGCATGGCGGCGCTCGTCGCCTTCGCCGCTCAGGCGCAGGACCGCGCCGACCGTCAGGAACTCACCGATCCCGATTCGTTTACCATGATCCTGCTGGGCGACCCGCAGGGCTATACCAAATACGACATCAACCAGCCGCTGTTCGACCTCTGCACGGCGTGGATCGCCGACAACGTCGACCACCTCAACATCAAGGCCGTGCTCTGCACGGGCGATCTGGTCGAACAGAACGAAAACATCGTTCTGAACCGCAAGATGCTCAACCAGACCAGCCGCGAGATGTGGGAGGCGGCCTCGCACGCATTGGCACGGCTCGACGGCAAGGTCCCCTACATCGTCTCGCCGGGCAACCACGACTACGGATACCGCAAGGCCGAAAACAGCCGCACGTGTTTCCCCGATTACTTCCCCTTCGAACGCAATCCGGCGTGGCGCGACGTCTGCGTCGCGACGTATCCCAACCGCAACGGCGCCATCTCGCTGGAAAACGCCGCCTTCGCCTTCGACGATCCGGCATGGGGCGGCCTGCTCGTCGTCACCACGGAGTTCCTGCCCCGCGACGAAGTGCTCGACTGGGCGGCGGCGCTGATCGACAAGCCCGAATACCGCGACCGCAAGGTGATATTCATGACCCACGCCTTCCTGCACGAACGCTCCGCCAAACGGATCGAAAAGAACAGCTACGAACTCACCCCGGGCAACACCGGCGCCGAAATCTGGCGCAAACTGATCGAACCCTCCCCGAACATCCGTATGGTCGTCTGCGGCCACACGGGCAAGCCGGGCGACTACGAGGACGCCGTTGCCTACCGCGTCGACAAAAACCGCGCGGGACATGACGTCCACCAGATGATGTTCAACGTCCAGATCCTCGGCGGCGGCTGGGAGGGCAACGGCGGCGACGGCTGGCTGCGCATCCTCGAATTCCTGCCCGACGGCCGGACGATCAAGGTGCGCACCTACTCGCCCCTGTTCGGCATCTCGTCGCTTACCAAACATCTGGCGCACCGCACCGGCGCCTGCGACCGGTTCGACATGGTGATCGAATAACTCCGGTCCGTACCGGAGCCACACCCTTCCGCCATGAAATGCCTGCCGTTCGCCCTGACGCTCTTCGCCGTCCTCGCGGCGGTAAGCCCGTGCAGAGCCGACGGGGAGTTGCGCGCATTGCAGGACAGCGTCGTACGGTGGCTGGCCGCGCATCCCGACGACCTGCTCGCCGAAGCCTTCACGACGGCGTGGAGCGACGAGGCCGACGGCTGCGTCGAGGTACATCTGCTGCGTGCCGATTCGGCGATGAAAGCCCGCTTCCGCCGCTGCGTGCACGACAGCCGCCGGATCCGCCTCGCAGGATTCGATCCCGGCACCGTCCCCTATCCGTCCGCGCCCGAAGGCGGCACGGCACCCGCCGCACTCTTCTCCATGCACGCCGAATACGCCCTTTACCCCTGCGATGCCGACACCGTGCGCCTCACAATCCGCAACGCCGGCCGGCAACGGCTCTGCTTCGGAACGGACTACGCCGTCTGCCGCCTGCACGGCGACCGCTGGGAACGGCTGCCCGACGGCGGCATGTGGCACTCCCTGCTGATCTGTCTTGAACCGGAGAACGGCGCCGCAGAACACCGTTTCACGGCCCGTCTGCACCCGCGCCTCTTTCCGGCCGCATTCGGCCGCTACCGCATCTGCAAACCGGTCTACACCGAACACCCCCGCCGCGACTATCTGTTGACGGCCGAGTTCACCGTCATGCCCTTCGTCCCCTTCACCCGTTTCGTCCGATAGGAGTTTGCGGCGCGGATTTTGCACCTTCCCGCCGTAAATTTCCGATCGTGATTACACTCTACGTTTTGGCTTTCATCATCGCATCGCTCCTCTACCGGCGTCGGCACCGACACATCGACATGCGCACCGTGCGGCGGCTGGAACTGGAACGCTACATGGGACGCTGGTACGAAATCGCCCGCTACGACCGTCCGTTCGAACGGCGGCTGCGCAACATCGAAGCCCGCTACACGCTGCGGGCCGACGGGAACGTCGAGATGGAACGGGCCGGCATCGACATCCGCACCGGACACCGGCACACGTCGTGCCGGCACGCCCGGCGAACGCAACGGAGCGGACGGCTGCGGGTGAAAAACTTCATTTTCCTCCACACCGATTACTGCATCCTGGAACTGGACGATCAGTACCAGTGGGCGCTCGTGGGCAGCACCGCACCGCTGCGCCTGCAAATCCTCTCGCGGCAACCCCGCATCCGGCGCGACACGCTGCGTCACATCGTGGGGCTGGCCGAACGGCGCGGCTATCCGCTCGACCGGCTGCGGCTCCTGCGGGCGCCGCAATGACGAAAAGCGGGGATCGGCAGCTGCCGATCCCCGCTTTCGATCGCTCCGATCCCTACTCAGCGCTCCAAAATCGCCCGCAGGATTCCCTCCTCGTCGAATCCGCACTGCGCATACAGCTCCGCCGGCGTACCGTGTTCCACGAACCGGTCGTCGGGAATACCGAGCGAACGTACCTGCGTACGGTAACCGCGCCGGTCGAAAAAGTCGCGCACGGTGCTCCCCACGCCGCCCCGCACCACGCCGTCTTCGACGGTCACGACCCGCTCGAAGCGACGCCCCACCTCGTCGAGCAGCTCCTCGTCGAGCGGACGGGCGAAACGCAGGTCGTAGTGCGCAGCCGAAACGCCCTCTGCGGCGGCCCGCTTCACGGCGCGCGCCGCGACGTTCCCTACCGGCCCGATCGTCAGCACGGCCATGTCGTCGCCCTCCGTCAGCCGGCGGCCGCGGCCGATCGGCAACCGCTCGAAGGCCTCGTCGCGCCATGCCGCCCCCTCGCCCTTGCCACGCGGATAGCGCACGACGAAGGGCACACCGCTCTGCAAGGCCGTATAGAGCAGGTTGCGCAGTTCGCGCTCGTCGAGCGGAGAGGCCACCGTCAGGTTGGGAATGCAGCCGAAATAGGCCAGATCGAACGCCCCGTGGTGCGTCGCACCGTCCTCGCCCACCAGGCCGCCCCGATCCAGACAGAGGACGACGGGCAGCCGCTGGATCGCCACGTCGTGGATCACGTTGTCGAAGGCGCGCTGCATGAAGGTCGAATAGATATTGCAGAAGGGGACGATCCCCGCGGCGGCCAGTCCGGCCGAGAAGGTCACGGCATGTCCTTCGGCGATCCCGACGTCGAAACAACGCTCCGGCATCGTACGCAGCAGCAGGTTCATCGAACAGCCCGAAGGCATCGCGGGCGTAATCCCCACCACGCGCCGGTCGAGCCGCGCCAGGTCGACGAGCGTCTGCCCGAAGACATCCTGATAACGGTCGCGGCCGTCGGCCGAGGCGATCCGCTCGCCGGTCTCGGGATTGAACCGACCGGGCGCATGCCACTCGCACTGGTTATGCTCGGCGGGAGAATAACCCTTGCCCTTGACCGTCATCACGTGCAGCAGCTTCGGACCGTCGATCTCTTTCAGCGCACGGAGCACCGTGACCAGCGCCCGCACGTCGTGACCGTCCACCGGCCCGAAATAACGAAAGTTGAAACTCTCGAAGAGATTGCTCTTCTGCAACAGGCCGTGCTTGACCGCATTTCCCGCGCGGCGGCAGAGCGTCAGCAGCGGCGGCACGTGGGCGAACCAGCGCCACAACCGGTTCTTGAACGCATTGTACCGCTTCGACGTGGAGATGTGCAGCAGGTAGCTTTTCAGGGCGCCGGTAGCCTGGTCGATAGCCATGTTGTTGTCGTTGAGAACGACCAGCATGTTGGTCTTGCGGCTCGCCCCGGCGTTGTTCATCCCCTCGAAAGCCAGGCCGCCCGTCATGGCGCCGTCGCCGATCACGGCGATCACCTGCCGCTTCTCGCCGCGCAGCTCGGCGGCCTTGGCCATACCGAAAGCGGCCGAGATCGAGACCGACGAATGGCCCCCTCCGAAAGCGTCGTAGGGGCTCTCGGCGATGCGCGGAAAGCCGCTGATGCCCCCCAGCTTGCGGTTGGTGCGGAACGCCTCGCGGCGCCCCGTGATGATCTTGTGCGCATAGGCCTGATGGCCGACGTCCCACAGCAGCCGGTCGTCGGGCGTGTCGAAAACGTAATGGATCGCCGCAGCCAGCTCCACCGCACCGAGGCTCGACGCCAGATGGCCGGGGTTGACCGCGCACTGTTCGATGATATAGTGCCGCAGCTCGTCGCAATAGAGACGCAATTCGTCGAGCGAGAGCCGTTTGAGATCCCGCGGCGAATCCACTCGATCGAGCCAGTTGTATTCCCGCTTTTCCATGAACTACAAAGGTAGCACTTTCTGCGGTAAAGTGAAAGGGTTCCCCGAAAATTCCTCCGGCAGCGACACTCCTCCGTGGCGACGACACGCCCCGCCCGCACGATCCGACAGGAAAGATCGCGGCCGGCGAAGGATAATTCCGGATTTTTTCGTACCTTCGCCTAACGGATAACTTGTAAAAACAGGCAACACCATGAAATACAATCGAATCCTTCTGAAACTCAGCGGCGAATCGTTGCAGGGCGCACAAGGCTACGGTCTTTCGACCGACGTTCTCCACTCCTACGCCGCACAGATCCGACAGGCGGTCGAAGCGGGCGTCCAGGTCGCCGTCGTGATCGGCGGCGGCAACATCTTCCGCGGCCTGCAAGGCGCCGGGCGGGGATTCGACCGCGTGAAGGGCGATCAGATGGGGATGCTGGCCACGATCATCAATTCGCTGGCGCTGCAATCGGCGCTCGAAAACGACGGCGTGCGGGCCCGTGTGCTGACGTCAATCCGCATGGAGCCTATCGGCGAATACTACGCCAAGGCACGCGCTTTGGAGTACCTCGCGGCAGGCGAGGTGGTCATCATCGGCGGCGGGACGTCGAATCCCTTCTTCACGACCGATTCGGCGGCGGCGCTGCGCGCCGTGGAGATCGAAGCCGACGTCCTGCTCAAAGGAACCCGCGTGGACGGCGTCTACACGGCCGATCCGGAGAAAGACCCCATGGCGGAGAAGTTCGACGAGGTCTCGTTCGACGAGGTATACAGCCGCGGCCTGAAAGTCATGGATCTGACCGCCTTCACGCTCTGCAAGGAGAACCGGATGCCGATCGAGGTCTTCAACATGGACACCGAAGGCAACCTGATGCGGCTGCTCGCGGGCGAGAAGATCGGCACGCT
>OOAF01002123.1_pt1 | contig 12638 bp, 3 predicted proteins | sample 1671251 | NCBI WGS metagenome assembly OOAF01 (sample SAMN06348137, study PRJEB24527) | human gut metagenome | biome: human gut; feature: ankylosing spondylitis patient; material: feces | host: Homo sapiens | place: China | collected 2015-10 | reverse complement strand
CTGCCCGGAATGCCGGAATTGTTATCTCGACTTCCTCTTTCTGCGGATTTCCGTCCTTATCAAGCAACAACTCTTGTGTGACCGGAGCAATCTTATCTCTCTCCTCTTTGATTTTATATGGTGCAGGTGCAAGGATACGGATTGCTTTCTCCCCTTTATTTACATGACGCTCAAAGTTCTTCTGCCAAGCCTTGTATCCGGCCACTAGCGTAGCGTCAGGCTTTTGCATCGCAATTAAGAGCGTGTTGTTAAAACTATAATTATGAAATTTTGACATCGTGCTAAGATAATTGCGGTAGCTGTCACTGTTGAATAAATCCTGCAATCCCTGCTCCAGTTTATCCGTAAGCTCCTGCACACGCTGTTTTTCTGTATTATTTTCTGCCATAAATGACCTCCATTTTGTACGATAAAAGGCAGCCACCACTGACTGCCTTTACATCAACTGCTATAACATTTTTAATAATCCTGCTTTTATTCCCAACCCGAATAGTGCTGACAGGTTGGGAATAAAACTTTTTTATAAAATCTGATCTTTTCCCTTTGCCTTATCCACTGCATCCCTTCCTGCAGGTGTCCCGGACACCCTTGCCTTCATTGCTGCGAGTTTTTCTTGCAATGAAGTCCGTTCTGCAGGTCGGTCTGCAAGTCTGCGTTCTCCTTCTGGTGCTGCTTTTTCCAAATTGCTCTGCTTGATTGGCATATCCGCAACCACTTCCTCCCGGTTATCCACTTTTTTCACATCTTCATGTGGTTTTTCTGGTTCCGTGGCTTCGTCATCCATGCCAATCGCATCATCGCCCTTTTCATCCATGTTAAGCAAGGCATTAAGTTCTGCAAGACGTTCCAGTTTCTCGGAAAGCTCCGCTTCCTGCGGAAACGGCTTGTCTACTTCTGCTTTTGCTGTTTCAAGCTGATGTTCCACATTGGAAAGTTTCGTCTGTGCTTCCTCAAGCTGTATTGGCATGGCTTCCAGTGCATTGTTGATACGGGTGATATTGCCGAGCGGATCAGTGCCGACTTCCATCGGATGGCTCATGGCTCCTTTGACATTCATCACAAACTTATTGTTAAAAGAATCAAAAGTTACATTCAGCTTAAATCCAAGATATTCCCCTACATCCGCACTAGCATTGATGCCTTTGATTTCCTTACACATGGCTATGATCGCAGTTCCAGCTTCCTTCTTATCGGTGTATGGCTTTCCGCCCACCTGCATAAAGAACTGCTCCTTATCCTCCGGCTTATTTTTCGCATATTTTTCCATATCAGCAGTAAAGCCTTCGATACGCTCCTTGAAAATGGCGATCTGATGCGGATAATGTTGTGTGATGTTATCCTCCAGCCTGTACTTCTGACTGGTATGGTTTGCCTTCATCAGTTTCAGCTTTGATACCTGAATATCGAGATCCATTTTTTCTTTTATGTAGGGATTACCTGTGGCAAGTGCCTTGACTTCTGCATAGGAAAGTGCCGCTTCGTCCACATCCTCACAGCTTCGCACCGGGGATTTGCTGGTCATGATCTGTCCGATGAATTTCTGTTTATTCTCGATGAGCTGCCACGAATAACTGTCAAACGTACCTTCCGTAACATAACGAAATATCTTGACCTTATCATTCTGGTTGCCCTGTCGTAAAATACGACCTTCCTGCTGTTCAATATCAGAAGGACGCCAAGGCACATCCAGATGATGCAGTGCAATCAATCTGTCCTGCACATTCGTACCGGCTCCCATTTTTGCTGTGGAACCTAATAAAAAACGAACCTGTCCGCTTCTTACTTTTGCAAACAGCTCCGCTTTTCTGAGTTCTGTATTGGCATCATGGATAAATGCTATCTCATTCTCCGGCACTCCTTTTTCCATGAGCTTATTTTTTATATCCTCATACACATTGAAAGTGCCATCGCCCTTCGGTGTCGATAGATCACAGAAAATCAACTGTGCTGACTTCTGCTCTTTGGTATTCTCCCATATCTCATAGGCTTTCTCCACACAAGTTGCCGCTTTGGAATTTTCCTCATCCGGCAGCATATCGTTGAGCAGCCTCTGGTCAAGTGCCAGCTTTCTTCCGTCATTGGTAATCTTTAGCATATTGTCCTCGTATGGCTGTACCTGCCTGTCCCGGACTGCTTCGGCACGTTCCGCTAGGGACGCTACCATGTCTTTCTGGAACTCGCTCGGCTTTAGAACCACATTTTCATATTCTGCTTCCGGCACAGGAAGTTTTAACATATCCGGTGTCTGAATGTCCGCACTCTCCTTGAAAAGTGCAATCAGCTCCGGCAGATTGAAAAACTTCGCAAATCTTGTCTTTGCCCGGTATCCGGTTCCTTCCGGTGCAAGCTCTATGGCTGTCTGTGTTTCCCCGAAAGAAGCCGCCCATGCGTCAAAATGTCCCAGTCCCAGCTTTTGGAGCGTTCCATATTGAAGATATCGCATATTCGTGTAAAGCTCCGTCATGCTGTTAGAGATCGGTGTTCCGGTTGCAAACGTAACTCCCTTTCCACCTGTGATTTCATCAAGATACTGGCACTTGGCAAACATATCGGAGGACTTCTGCGCTTCTGTCTGTGCAATACCAGCTACATTCCTCATTTTGGTATAAAGGAACAGGTTCTTGTAATTGTGGCTCTCATCCACAAACAGCCTGTCTACCCCCAACTGCTCAAAGGTTACGACATTATCTTTCCGGCTCTGGTCATTTAACTTGTCAAGCCGCACCTGCAATGCTTTCCTTGATTTTTCCATCTGCTTAATGGTATAACGCTCCCCGTTGTCTCTTTTTGCCTGATCAATAGCAAGCTCAATCTCATCAATCTGTTTTTCGATTGTGGCTGCCTGTCTTTTCTGTGATAACGGGATTTTTTCAAACTGACTGTGCCCGATGATAACGGCATCATAATCGCCTGTGGCAATACGGGAACAGAATTTCTTACGGTTGGCGGGTTCAAAATCCTTTTTCGTTGCCGCAAGGATATTTGCTCCGGGATATAACCGTAAAAAATCACTTGCCCATTGTTCAGTCAGGTGGTTCGGCACAACAAATAATGACTTCTGGCATAGTCCCAGACGCTTGCTTTCCATTGCCGCCGCTGTCATTTCAAAGGTCTTTCCGGCACCAACGCAGTGTGCAAGCAGAGTATTATCTCCATACAGTACATGAGCAACCGCATTTTTCTGATGCGGCTTTAATTCAATATCCGGTGTCATGCCCGGAAATTTTAGATGCGAACCGTCATATTCTCTTGGTCTGGTGGAATTGAAAAGCTCATTATATTTTGCCACAAGTGTCTGCCTGCGTTCCGGATCACGGAATACCCAGTCCTTAAATGCCTCCCTTATTGCTTCCTGCTTCTGGCTTGCAATCATGGTTTCCTTTTTATTGAGGACTCTCTTTTCCTTTCCATCCTCCTCAATCGTGTCATATACTCTCGTATCTTTGAGGTTCAGGGAATCTTCCAGTATCTTATAGGCATTTACCCGGCTTGTACCGTATGTCATGTTGACAAGCGTATTGCCATAGTCCGCATTTTTACCCTTTACATTCCACTCTCCGGTTACACCCGAAAACTGCACACCTATCGTATCCCTGCGGAATAAATGTTCCGGTGTCTGGAAAATATCACGCATAAAATCATTGATATACTTTGGATCAATCCATGTGGCACCGATACGCACCTCAATTTCCGATGCGTCCAGCTCTCTCGGCTGTACCTGCGTAAGAGCCTGTACATTTGGGGCATATTCCGGATGATTTTCCGCATAAGTGGCTGCTATGGCAAGTTTCTCACGCACATTGCCACTTAGATACTGGTCTGCTGTCTCCCAGACATCGGTAAGCGGGTTCTGAAAAATGACACCACGAAGCTCCTCAGTAAGTGTATCTTTATCTTTTCCGGTAAGCTCTCCCATATAATCAAGGTCGATTTTGGCTTTCTCTGCTAAAGATACTGCCAGCGCTTCACTTGCGGTATCCACACTTGTGACAACCTCTGCCCTTTTAATGGTACGCTTCGTGAACATATCCGCCTTGCCTTTAAAATTGCCCTCATCATCAAGTTTTTCCAAAGAACACAACAGGCAATAACTGCTGTCCTGATTAAAGGCTCTCTTATTCGTCTGTGAATTGATCAGACCATATTTCTTAGAGAAATTATCATACAGGCTGTTAAGCTCTGCCTGCTTTTCCTTGATTGCCGCATCTGAATATTCCTCAAGCTGCATATCAATCAGCTCCTGTGTACAGTTACGGATTGCCACCATGCCCTTGATACGCTCTTTTGCGGTGTCCGATACTTCCACAGGCTTCATCACAGAGTTTTCACGGTAATATACCTCGTTATCGACTACGGTATAGCTGAAATTCTTAACGGACGGATCAGCCGGAATACTCTGCCTGCTCATGTCATCCGCAAGCTCCTCATCCAGATCAATCGTATCAATCTGTCCTGTAATATTTTCAAGTGCTTTTGCTAACTGCTCCGCAAAAGGTCTGCTGTCATCTGCCCTGCAGGTGCTTTCCATGCCATAAGGACCGGATACCATTTCCATCTTTCCTACGATCTGCTCCGGGTGCTCTGCAAAGTAAGCGTTCATTGCAATGCCATCTGCATCCTCTCCCAGATGTACCCAGTCCGGCTCACGCTCCACCATGCGGTCACGCTTCTGGAAAAATAAAATATCCGAAGTCACTTCTGTTCCTGCATTTGCCTTAAATGCGGTGTTCGGAAGTCTGACTGCACCAAGCAGGTCTGCTCTTTGTGCAAGGTATCTTCTGACTTCCGGACTTGCCTTGTCCATGGTTCCCTTGCTTGTGATAAAAGCAACCACACCACCGGGACGCACTTTATCCAACGTCTTTGCAAAGAAATAATCGTGTATCAGGAAATTATTTTTATCATACTGCTTATCTGCCACCTTATACTGACCAAAAGGCACATTTCCGATTGCCACATCAAAGAAATCATTCGGATAATCAGTCTTTTCAAAGCCTTTGATCTGCACATCTGCCTGCGGATAAAGCTGCCTTGCAATCCGTCCGGTGATACTGTCAAGCTCCACTCCGTACAGCCTGCTTTCTTTCATGGAATCCGGCATCATACCGAAAAAGTTGCCGATGCCCATGGAAGGCTCCAGTATATTCCCTTTGGAAAATCCCATTTTCTCCAATGTTTCGTACATCTGGCGGATAATGACCGGACTTGTGTAATGGGCATTCAAGGTACTCTCCCTTGCCATGCGGTACTCCTCCGGCGATAACAGTTCCTTTAACTGGTGATATTCTGCTGACCAGTTTGATTTGCTCTCGTCAAACGCATCGGCAAGACCACCCCAGCCGACATACTGGGATAAAATCTGCTGTTCTTCCGGTGTAGCATATCTGTTTTCACCTTCGATCTGCTCCAACAACTTAATTGCCGCAACATTTCTCTGGAATTTTTCTTTTGGAGAGCCTTCACCCAAGCGGTCATCGCTGATATGGAAATTGACAGCGTTGCTTTTATCCGGTGCAGCCACAGATCTTTCCTGTACAGTCTTATTCTCCTCTACCGAAGGTGTAAGCGGCTCCCAATCTCCGGTAAGCACCTGCGACAGCATATCTTCAGTCTCTTGCTCTGCTTTTCCATTCTCCAGACGCTCACGGGCAGCCTGCGTGTCTATGTTGTCCAGTTCATCTTCGGTCTGTTCCCTTTCATCAGAGAACTCCGTCTCTGCTTCCCTGCCACTTTCTGCAAGCTCATTCCCCCAGTCCATTGCTTCCTGCAAAGTCGAAAATGTCTCCAATGCCGGACGGGTGGTGTCTGCCGTATCATAAATAGCATATCCGTCCACTTCCTTATCAATCCAAAGAAATACTCCCTCTGATAAGGTGGCACTCCACTGTGTCGGATTTCCATATTCATCATCTGCATCATGTACCACATGCCATGATAATTTCTGCGATTTCTCTTGTGAAAATTCTTGTTGTGGCTCAGTTTCATCCGGCTCAGCGATACCATCCGTCCCATCAAAGCGTGAAAACACTTCTGCTTCGTGCCTGTCAATATCTTCCTCTGCCAAAGCATTGATATAATCATCTTCTACCTCGCCACGCTCCGGCTTATGGTCGTATTCAAAGGATTTCCCATTGACCTGTGCATAATAAAAACTGCTGTCCTCAATGTCATTTCCAAGCAGATATTTCTCTTTTTCACTGCCCCACTCATCAACCAGAACACACTCATATCCATCAATCGTGATCTTTTGCTGTGCTTCCTTTTCTTTTTCCCGAATCACATTGATATATCTTCTCGCCTGATTGGTAAATCCGTCCAGCACTGCCGGATGTGAGCTTAGAATCAGATCGTTGTTCTCCCACTCATTTTCCGCAACAATGTCCTTTGCCCAGTCCTTATTGTTCCGTGAAAAACGACCATCATAATCAAAATGCGTAACCGTATTTGCAAGAACAAATTCCACACAGTCAATGCCATATTTATCTATGATCTCATCTGCGGTATTCCTCGGAAGAACAAAACCATTGAATTTCTCAGCAATCAGTGCATCAATGTCTTTCTTACACTCTAACCGCTGTCCATGCTCCAGACGGGAAATCTCCCGTTGTCTCGCTTTCTCTGCCTGTTCTTCCTTGTATGCCTTATAGTTTTCTTTCCCCTGTGGAGATAAATATTTATCCTCATGGATCAGCTCCCTAAGCCGTTTTTCCACAACATTCCAGTTCAGAAGCACTTTTGCATACGGATTGCCATAACTGCCTTTCTCCAGACGGATACCTTTTCCGTCATGTTCATTATGGGAATCATCATTGCCCGGCAGTCCGCCGGAACCACCACCAATGCCATATTCATTTTTCAGAAAAGCAACTGTTTCTTTCTGGTCATGTCCTTCCATGAAATACTCATAAATGCGGAAAGCTCCATGCTCATAGCCGCTTCCCCTGCCAAGTGCATAGTCAATTTCATCCTGTGTGATAAAATCTTCCTGTGCTACCTCCACCGCATCCGGCAATGGAAATTCCAGTCTCTCCCTGTCAAGGTCTGCTATCTCCGATAACAGATATTCCGGTGATTTCACATGCCGCCATTTTAATTCTGCTTCTCCAGAAGCAAGGCGGTTTGCCGCATCTTCCAAAATATTTTTAAGCTGTTCCCTGCCCTCATGGGTAGAAAGAAGTTCCATGAGTTTTGCTTCACTCTCCGGATAGTTTCCGGCTTTTAATCCAAGTTCTTCCGGTATCTCATCCATGCCATCCCGAAGAAAGAAAAATATCTGATTAGCAACACGGTTCCGCTCCTGCGTATCCACGAGAAATGCTTCACTCGCACTCATATAAGTGCCATTTTCAATCATAGAGCGGATATGGTTCTCTACCTCTTCCCAACTCATAGTAACAAGTGGTGTTTCCTTTGCCTGTGTTCCATAGCCGACACTCATACCATGTTCATCGAACCACACTGATACGGGATTTCCATTGATTTCAAAACCTTTTCCGGTCTGTCCGTACTCATTTTTCAGAAAATCCACCATCTGCTCGGCATTTCTGCCCTCTGTGTACTTTGCAAAGATACGCTTTCTGCTGTGTTGTTTTCCTCCACCACTGCGAAGAATGGTTTCAAGCTCATTCTGTGGCAAAGAAAAAGCAGCGGGCATGGTATATTTCATACTTGCTTCCGCTGCTGCGACTGTTCCGACCTGCTCCTCAAAAGAAGGAAACAGGCTGAGTTGTGTAAAGGTGGGTTCCGGTGCTTCTCCCCGGAGAAGATCATCTGTGTCTGCTACAGACTGTAAACCAGTTCTCCCAGAACCACTTCCTCTGCTCGGTTTCGAATGCTGTTCATCTTCGCTACCCAGAGCATCTGATCGGTTTCCTTGAGCTGTTCTGTCACTCCCTCGGTTGCCGCCATCTGGCTTGTCAGCTTCTCCATTCTCTCCTCTGCCTGCTTCTGGATTGTCAGTAGGTGTTCTTTCAATGTCCCTTTCAGAAGAAACGCTGAGTACACGCCCCTGTGGTTCTCCTTCAGATAAGTCTCCCTCATCATTCCGTACTTCGTTACGGTTCCCTCCGGCTGAATGTCCGCCTGTAATGTCGGGATCAGATAATCCCCGTTCTTTTCGTATGTCAGATTCATCGCTATTGCCCCTTTCTACGCTGTTTGGATTGTTGTCACTATATTCCTCATGTCCGCTCTCGCTTTCACGCTTTAACGCATTGTAGTCTATTTCAGAAGTATTTGCAAGTCCTTTCTGCGTTAAATTTTCTGTTTGTTCCTGTTCGTGGCTTCTGTTATATGCCCTTATGGTTCTTCCAATTTCTAAAAGTACCGGTTTTGCAAGTTCATTAGCTGCATCTCCAAGTACCGCAAGGGTGTTCATGGAATTAAATTCATGGATAAAATCGAAAGCAAACTCCGAACCATACTCCTGCATATCTGCACCGCAGGCAGATAAAAGTGTAAAAGAAATACTCTCAGATAAAGTATCTCTTAAACGGATACCGACATTCTGCTCGTCCAGTCCTTCTAGGAAGCTGCCCTCGATCATGTACTGCAAATCCGGCAACAATTCCTCATAATAATCTGCCGCAATCCTCTCAGCTATCTCAATAAGTCTTTCTTCAAACAGCTTCTTATCATCGGTAGCACCATAAGTCTGCTCTAGACGCTTAATTACATCTTCCTTATGTTCCTCATGTAATTCCCAGAGTTCCGGATACCGTCCGATTCTCCTTGCCGCATGGACATCTGAAACATCAAAAACATATTTCAGACGCTTGCCATGTGCTTCGTCCTCGTCCAGAAGTGCAATACCCTTTGCCCCTTTGTTTACCCAGCAGTGCATCCGCTCATTCCACAGTTCTATGGAAGCACACGCTGTTGCGTCCGGTCTTTGTGCATAGATCAAAAGCTGTTCCCGGAACGGATACTTATACAGCCTTGCCGCTGTAGTCAGGTATTTCATCCATTCCTCACGATTTTTGACAACCTCGGCTGCTGTCTCTTTTGCCAGAGCCGATATAAAATCATATTTTCTCACACAGTTCTCCTTCCTGTCATAGATACGACAAAAAGGCAGCCACATACACTACATGACTGCCTTTCCCTTACTTCCCGTTACATTCCTATTCTGTTGTACCAAAGCTGAAAGTCTTACTCTCAGCCGCTTTCTTAGGCGTAAATCTCGCCTTAACTTCCGCAACCCTCCCCTCTAATGCCTGAAACATAGCATCTACCTGTTCCTGTGTATATTCGTAGGAACCCCGATTTGCAAGATTCTCCAGTCTGCCAATAGCATCCACCGCCTTATTCATGCGGTACTCACCAATACGGATAAACTTCTCCGCCTTTGTCTCATTTTCCTTTGCTGCAGGCTCACCCTGCATTTCCTCTGTAGTCATTGTTACATTTGTTTTTTCCATGTGATTCTCCTCCATTTTTCATAAAAAAAGAGCGTACAGGTTTTCCCATACGCTCTGACGCTGTAGTGTTATTTAATTGTAGTTATTATATTGATACTATCCAGCAAATTTGAATTAGCAAAATTGTACAATATCTTTTCCGTAAAATCTATTGCTAATTGCTTTCATTCCCTATAATTTATCCTTTTATTTCTGCCGTTCAAACTTAACCGTATACCTATTAACAATATCGTCTTTTCTAAGCTTATATATACTCAATAATTCATTAATTTTGCTTATATCGCTAATACTTCCATTATGACAAAGAGCACTATAGAAATCACGAATATTCTTTCTAAAACACGTTAATTCTTCCTCGGTCATCACTCTCATATTTTCATCTGGAGATGCAACCACATCAACAAATTTAGATGGGTGAACAATTATTGGTGTACACTCATTTGGGTATACATAATTCTCCTTAAACCAATTAACCGATCCTGATAATTGATTGCAATAATCTTTCTTTATCGTTTGAGTAATAGCCTCCGTTTTACATTCAATGACCAAATATTTGTTTGAGTCAATTGCCCACAAATTATCAGGTCCATACCCTCCAGTTTCCTTGTCAGGTCTTGAACATACAAAGCCAAGAACCACTCCTATTTGATTTAGTGCCTCCTCAAACTTTTCATATTCACTTCCTATACATAAATTTGATAGAACTCCGTCTATATATACTAACAGTTCATTTAACCCAAGTTTTCCAGCAAGTAGATTTGTGCTGATAGCTTGTGCCTGCGGAATTGTATTAATTGTTCTTTGATACTGTATGCCTGCAAGAGGTGACAGAATAGCTGCACTTAAATTTTTACCCACTTTTAGTATTTCTTGAGAAAGAGCTGAATCTATTTTATTTATATATTCAGCCTGAATCTGACATAAATATCCCTTAGTTTTTTTGTCATTCTCTTTATCTTTAACTATCTTAATAGCATTTGCAGCATCAAGCCATTGCATATTTATAGCTTTTTCAAAAGCTTTTCTCTGAGCAACTATCTTTTCATCTACCTTTGCCTCAGTTGAATACTTGACAGCAGCTAAATTTTCCTTGCAGGTTGTAACCCATTCTGCATTTTTTTCTAACGAATAATTTGCAAGTTCAAATATCTGATCAATTGTTGGCTTGGAACCTGTTTCACTAACTAATAAATCCCATAATTGCTTTGAAAGATCATATTGGCATCTCGTTGCTGCACTAAAATAATCTATTCCCTTATTTCTTGATAAAACATCTGAAAGCTCGTCACCCATAAGAACAACACAACATTCATCGTCATTAGAACGAACTCCACGTCCCATACCTTGTTCGATTCTTTGAACTTGCTCCCTCAATAATATAGTGCTCTGAGGCGCCACACTTTGAATATATCTATCCTTAATACTATTTAAAGGGGGAAGTCCATCAATAACCAGCATTCTACAAGCATCACCTGGCAAATCAATTCCATCATATCTATTAACAAAAATTATTTTTCCTACATGTTTACCGCTTTTTAATGCTTTAACTATTCCGTCTATATTATCCTTTGTAGCTGTTCGCATCCCCTGTTCATCCCAAAATTTTGCCCTAGAGAAAGAAGGTACGAGTATCACGACATTATACTTTTTAGCTGTTTCCTCAACTTTTTCCTTTATCTCAATTTCTGATATATCACTATTTACGTACTTGGGAAAAATAATTAATCTATCTCCCATATCATTAGCATTCTCCGGAGTAATAATGTTCTTCATATCTTCTGTATCTAATCCTAATGCAGAAACAAACACACTATCATCAGCTAAAGTTGCACTCATATATATGCGCCTACTTGCTTCTTCAAGACTAGATATTTTATCTAAATCAATTCCTTTAGGAGATATTTCAATTGCAGAAGCAGTAATTATACAATCACAGGTTTCCAAACATCTCTCTATCAACGGTAATCCAAAGTATATTGAGGTATTATCACTATTATTATATTTCGTTAATATTCTATAAATGTTGTCTTGCTGTCTTTGCCATTCCCAATATGGTACAAGCATATTATTTCGACAATCTTTCATTTCAACAACATCAATGTAATTCTTTGGATTATAGTCTTTTAATGAAGAACTAAATAAAGCAATTAATTCCTTATAGGCATCCGTTTCAGCATCAATTTTTATCATAAATTGGTCAATTATTTTATCCATGCACGCATGTACATCATCAATAATAATGCTCCCTATAGGATAATTTCCGGCTTCTCTCATGCCGAAATAACTATGACCGTTTACAATAGTCTGAATAGAGGTAACAAGAATTGCTTTTGAATTTGAATAGTTATAATCATCTTTATCCACTGTTGCAGAAATTCCCAATCTCTTAGCTTCATCAATGACTTGCTTAACCAAATAATTATCAGGAACTACATATATAGCAGGTCCCTTTTCTTCATTCAAACAACTCTGAAGCATAATCAACCCAACTACTGTTTTACCGCTACCAGTATTCATTTTTAAAATTACATTTTTCTCATTTCTTATATCAAACCACTTTTTCCACACTTCACTTTGAACATCTCTAGGATATCCATAACCTGGTGCTTTTGAAGGTAATGTCATAAAAATTTCTCTAGGCTCTATTGTTTTTGTTTTCGCACTAGAATTAAGTTTCGATAAAAGATTCATTATTCCATTCTCCTCTCTTTAATGCTATTACCTATACACTTGTGCAAAATATCAATAAAAAGTTCAAGCATAATGTCAGCTATAACTATTAAACCAACTTGCAGTAATACCCCTTTAGTCCTACCTACTAATATTCCTTACAAATTTATATTATAATTGTATCACAAACACGAACTCTTTTCTATCCTCGTTTCTTTTTCCTCGTTGGATACTCCGTCTTAAACTTATACTGGAATCCCTTGATTTTCTTGCCGTCTTTCGTGTAAAAAAATTCTTCAATGTTATCAGGAATTAGATACGCATCATAGCTGCCTTTCTTGCCTTTCAAACCTTTTACAAGTATCTTCTTTCCTCCTAAAAGGCTCTTTACCTGCGAATCAGAAAGTGTTACTCCAAGTGCCTTTCCGACATTCATACCGCATTTTCCGGTACAGTACGCTCCAAATTTCCCTTTTACTACATCAGCACCACATTTCGGGCATTTGCCTAGCACTTCTTGTCCACCCTTGCCTGTGCCAAACATGGCTT
>OOAF01002120.1_pt1 | contig 12670 bp, 9 predicted proteins | sample 1671251 | NCBI WGS metagenome assembly OOAF01 (sample SAMN06348137, study PRJEB24527) | human gut metagenome | biome: human gut; feature: ankylosing spondylitis patient; material: feces | host: Homo sapiens | place: China | collected 2015-10 | reverse complement strand
CATCGTCTGCGGCATGCCCGTGATCTGCACCGGAAACGGCAACTACGAAATCGTGAAGGATATTGAATTCACGGCTGCCGGCCGCGCCCGCCTCGATAAGACGGTGGCTGAACTCGTGAAGGAAAGCGAAACCGTTGCTCCCCTGATCGCGGAGTAACCGGACCGCGTGAAGCCGCGCCGGCCCTCACGCCCGTGAGGTGCCTTGCGGCTTCCCCTTCTGCACCGGCCGGGCTTCGCCCGGCCGATTCTTTTTGTTTAGTGACCGAAAAACCGAACCCCGATGCCAATTGCTTCTGAAATCCAGTCTCTCCTTGATCAGCTCCGGTCCGCCCCCGCGGCAAATGATCCCCCGGACAGCAGCGCCCTCACCGTGATTGTCGACACGAACGTGCTCCTCGACTTCTGGGCGTTTCATGATCCGAAGACCGAGGCGCTGCTCCGACTGATTGAGGACGGCACCTGCACGATGCTGCGGGATGAGGCAACGGAAAACGAATTCGCGGAAGTGATTCACCGGCCGGGGTTCAGACTGTCACCTGAAGAGCAGACCGCGATTCTCACTCACTGGTTCCGAATCGCGCGCCGCCCCGCGTCCCCGGCGAAAGACGCGCTTGCCCGGTGCCGCGATCCGCTTGATCAGAAGTTCTTTGACCTCGCCTCAGGCTCCGGCTGCCCGCTGATCGTGAGCAAGGATAAGCTCGTGATGAAGGCCGGCCGCCGTTCCAGAAAAGAAGGCACCGCGGTGATGCTTCCGGGGGACGCCGCGCGCTGGATTGAGGCGCAGCGGAAAGCCTGAGAACTCAGCCCCTCGGGGGTTCCGCCTCTGAAGCCTGAATAGCCCCGGCACTCGACTCCGATTTATCGCCAAACGCGTCATCCGATGGGAGCGTCTCGATATCGGCGAGACTCCGGTCCACGCGCTCCGTCCGTTTCTGAACCCGTTCCACCGCTTCCTGCGCCTGGCGGAGCCGCTTATCCACCGCGTCCATCGCGGCCGCGAACGCCTGGAACTCACTCTTCACACGGCCAAGCAGCTTCCACACATCCGCGCTCCGCTCCTGAATCGCGAGCGTCCGGAACCCCATCCGGAGAGAATTAAGGAGTGAGGAGATCACCGTGGGGCCGGCAGGCGTCACGCGCCACTTCTGCTGCAGCTCGTCAAAGAGGCCCGGAATCCGAAGCACCTCAGCGTACAGACTCTCGGTCGGCAGGTACATGATCCCGAATTCCGTCGTATACGGGGCCTTGAGATACTTTTCCGCGATATCTTTCGCGAAAGCGAGAACGCTCGTCCGGAGAGACGCCTGCGCGGACGATTCCGCGTCCCGGTCCCCCGCTTCACGCGCCGCTTCAAGCCGCTCCCAGTCCTCTCGCGGGAACTTCGAGTCAATCGGAAGCCACACTGGCGTCGAAGCATCCGGGCCCGGCATCCGGACCGCGAATTCAACCCGCTTTCCGGTCCCGGGAACGGTTTCGACATTGGTGCCGAACTGATCCGGCGTGAGGATCTCGGAAAGGATCGCGCCGAGCTGCGCCTCACCCCAGGTGCCGCGGGTCTTCACGTTCGACATCAGGCGTCGGAGGCTGTCCACGTTTTCAGAAAGCCCCTTCACTTCCCCGAGCCCCTCTTCAAGCGCCTGAAGCTGGGTCGCCACGAGGCGGAAATTTTCCGAGAGCCGTGTCTGAAGCGTTGTCTGAAGCTTCTCCTCGACCGTTGAGCGCATCTGCTCAAGCTTCGCATCGTTCTGCGCCTGAAGCGCGGTGAGTTTCTGGAACACCGTTTCGTTCACCGCGTTGATCCCGGCGGCAAGCGACGACTCCATCGAGGTGAGGCGCGCCGCCTGGCTTTCCGACCCCTTCCGGATCAGGTCAAGCGACTCCCGCCTCACCGCTTCCATTCCCTCGCGGTTCAGGCTGTTCGCCTGGGTAAGCCTCATCTCAAGCCGGTTCTGGCGCGCCTCCGCGGCGTCCGAATTCCGATCCAGCGCGTCCCGGATCGCGGCTTCAAGCGCCGCCGTATCCGTCTCCTCACGCTTTTCCCCGAACGCGATCTTCAGAAGCAGCACCGTGCAGAGCGCTCCGAGCGCGACTGACAGCATGAGAAGAAAAGAATCCATGAGGAGTGACTCCTAAAACACGAGAAAAACAAAACCGTTCCGTGATTGTAGAAAACCGGAGAGGAAAATGAAAAAACCGGCAGAGGAAAATCCCCTGCCGGCCGAGGTTCCGAGCGATTGAATCGCGTCAGAGCACGTGCTTCAGGAAGGCGCGGGTCCGCTCTTCACGCGGATTCACGACCACCTCTTCCGGCGTTCCCTCTTCGACGATCACGCCGCCATCCATAAAGATCACGTGATCCGCGACCTCACGGGCGAAGCCGATCTCATGCGTCACAACCACCATCGTCATGCCTTCACGGGCGAGCTGCGTCATCACGGCAAGCACTTCGCCGACGAGCTCCGGGTCGAGCGCTGAGGTCGGTTCGTCAAAGAGAATCGCTTTCGGATCCATCGCGAGCGCTCGGGCAATGCCGACACGCTGCTGCTGGCCGCCTGAAAGCCGCACCGGGTATTCATCGGCGCGGTCTTTAAGCCCCACGCGGTCCAGCATGGCAAGCGCCTTCTCCCGGGCTTCGGCCTTCGATTTGTGACCGACAACCACCTGACCGATCATCACGTTTTCGATCACCGTGAGATGAGGCCAGAGGTTGAAGCGCTGGAACACCATGCCGAGATGCTCACGCAGGTGATTGAGGTTCGTGCGGCGGCTCGTCACTTCGATGCCGTCCACGAGGATGCTTCCCGAGTCCGCTTCCTCGAGCGCGTTGATACAGCGAAGGAGGGTTGATTTCCCGGAGCCAGACGGCCCGAGAATCACCACTTTTTCGCCGCGCTTCACATCGAGGTCGATCCCGCGCAGCACCTGAAGCTTTCCGTAGCTCTTCTTCAGCCCCCGGATCTGAATCATGACGTCGGAAGACATGTTTTTCTCTTCAGCCATTATTTGTCGTCTCCCTTACCCATATGTTTTTCGAGCGCGTGGATGCCGCAGGCAAGCGCAAGCGTCATCACCCAGTAAATCGCGGAAATCGTGAGATACGGCTCCCAGTAGCGGGCGGAGGCGCCAGCCACCGTACGGGCGGCGTAGGCGAGCTCCGTGAGACCGATCGCGGAGACGAGTGACGAGTCCTTCAGAATCGCGATCGCGTTGTTCCCGAGCGCGGGGAGCATACGGCGGAAGGCCTGAGGAAGAATGATGTGGCGCATGCACTGCCAGTACGTCATGCCGACCGAGCGCGCAGCCTCAGCCTGCCCCTTATCGAGCGACTGAATGCCGGCACGGAACACTTCACTCATATAAGCGCCGGCGTTCAGCGAAATCGCGAGGAAACCGGCGATCAGCGCGCCGTAGTTGCTTCGGAGGTCGCGCGCGAGCTCACCGCTCACGAGGAGCCCGTCCACCGGGTGCACAAACACCGGGAGGACCGCGAAGTACATCAGGAAAATCTGAACGAAGAGCGGTGTGCCGCGGAAGAAGCTCACCCAGATCGTCACGGGCCACCGGACACCGAAGTACAGCAGTGCCTTGAGAGGCTGATGGCGGGCCTGCGCCATGCGGGCCATGCCGAGAATCATGCCAAGGAACACGCCGCAGATAACGCATGCGAGCGTGAGCTTGACCGTCATCTCCGCGCCTTCAATAAAGAGCGGCCAATAGTCGGAAAGGACGTCGAAACGGAACATTTGAAGTCAGTCAGTGCGGGAACCGGAGGGAATCAGTGAGGCTCTCAGGTTTCCGGATAATGAAAAGCCCCGGCTCCGGCGGAAGTGCCGCGGGAACCGGGGCGGAAAGCCTGGCGGATTACTTGATCGGGAGCTTCGGGACCGGCGTGTTGCCGAACCACTTGTGATAGACCTTCGCGTAGGTGCCGTTCTTATAGACCTTGCGGAGACCATCATTAATCTGGGCGAGCAGCTTCGTGTTGCCCTTGCGGACCGCGATACCGAAGTACTGTTCCTCGAAATTCGGGTCGCGCGTCATGTTGAAGTGCTTGCCGGGGTTCTGCTGCGCGTAGTACGCGAAGACACCGACGTCACCGATCGCGGCGTCGACACCGCCCGCATTCAGCTCTTCAAGCGCGAGAGGGGTGTTGTCGAAACGCTTGATGTTGGGGCTCGCCTTGCCGAAAGCCTTCGAGCAGACGATATCGCCCGCGGAGTTCGCGACGACAGCAACTTTCTTCCCCTTCAGGTCATTGATCGACTTCACGCGGAGGTTACGCTGCGTGAGGATCAGCTGATGCGCGGCAAAGTACGGAAGCGAGAAATCCACCGTCTGCTGACGCTGCGGGGTGATCGTGATGCCGCTCATAATGATGTCACGGTCGCCGTTCTTCACGGATTCGAAGATCACGCCCCAGAGCGTGTTCTGGAACTTCACCTGGAAGCCCGCTGCCTTCGCGATTTCCTTCATGAGGTCGATATCAAAGCCGACGATCTCTTTGGAAGGAGCCTGGAATTCAAACGGACGGTAGGTCGCGCCGGTGCCGACGGAGTAAACCGGGGCGGCTATGGCCGGAGCTGCAGTGAACACCGCGGCGGCAGCGGCCGCAGCGAGCAGGGAACGCCTCTTCATGAGCGAATCTCCATTTTTCTGGATAAGGGACCCACAGGGAGCGCGGCCGAAATAGGGGTGAGCGGCAGCGCGGCCTCAAGCGGGAACTTAAAAATCGAGAGGTAATCTTAGTACGGAATCCAGACGGGCGTCGAGAATTTTTTAGTAAATTCAAGCGTAAGCCCGCGCGAAGCCCAGATACGACAATGCCCTGGTCCGACGAATCAGATCAGGGCATTACTGCTAACTGTCAGCTGCCACCTGGGCAGCGGAACAATTACTTGGCAGCGGCGGAAGAAGCCGGAGCGGAAGCAGCAGCAGAGTCAGCCGGAGCGGAGGCAGCGGCAGAAGCCGGAGCGGAAGCAGCGACGGAAGCGGCAGCAGCGTCAGCAGCGGCGGAAGAAGCGGGCATAGAAGCAGCAGCGGACGGAGCAGCGTCAGCAGCGGAAGAGGCCGGAGCAGAAGCCTGCTTGGAGCAAGCAACAGCCATCATGGCGATAGAAGCGGCGGCAACAATCTTCAGAGCGGTATTCATTTTTGAGACAATCCTCTAAAACAAACGTCCATCTAGGATGGAATCTATAAACTATAAACTGTTCCCCCCAGAAGTGGAGTGCGTAAATGTCGCTGCATTTCTGGTGAACGGAGCCATTCTATCTACTTTCGCGTGTGAGTGCCAACGGAATTAGGATAAACGCCAACCGGATATAACCCGGTAATGTAAACCCTAATACCGCCGGCCCGACGCCGAGACAGCGGGGCTCTTGGGAAACGTGATTAAAAAAGCCCCGGAAAATCCGAAGCTTGCTTTCTCATCCTGGGTTCTGCCCAGGAATCAAAACACAGGGGAGATTGTATTCCGCCCCCACCCCCTTGGCTATCACGCAAATTAGGATGGTTTGGCACCGTAAGCACATACCCTGATAGGCCGCTTTTTTCCTATTTTATCGGGGTCTCCTTTTTCCACAGGTCGTTTTTCCCCTGTAGCGGGAATAAGAACTCGGTACCCGAAATTGTCCACAAAACCGGGCTCAAAGCCCCGGTTTCAGCGTGCTGAGAAGCGGTATCCTCCGCTTCCTAATCTTTTTCATAACCCCGGGCAGCCGCGCCGGGTTTCTAGAACCAAGGTCTCAAGGGGGTACGGGGCTCCTCCCCTCTCCTATCTCGTCAATACGGGATCCCAGGAGTTTCCGGAAATCGTCTGAAAGGCCCGGTGGAGGAATCAAAACACTGAGGGGGTTCTTTCCCCTCTCTATATATATTAGAGGGGATCGTTTTTTCCTTCCGGAAACCCCATCCGAATCCGGCTTCCGGCCCCGAAAAAAGAGGCCCTTCCCGATATAAGAAGAGCCTCGTCAAGAATTCATTCCACTGCGGTACCGGCATTGCTAAGCAAGCCAGTGATGGATGAACTAAAACACCCGTCAGTATAGCTTCGCTCCCACGCCTTCGCAGAAAACATTACGTAATTTTACTTTCCGGGTAATGTCGCTATTTGGGCCCTGAATTCACCCGGAGAGCGGAGGACCGGCTTCCCGTCCGACACCGTCGGCCGCCGGCTCAGCGCGGATATAAAGAAAAATCCCAGAACACAGAGTGTTCTGGGATTTAGGAATTTTGTGGTGCGCCCGGTAGGATTCGAACCCGCGACCCCCTGGTTCGTAGCCAGGTGCTCTATCCAACTGAGCTACGGGCGCAACTCAGGATGAGAATCTTATATGCGGGAATTCCATTTGTCAAATTTTTTTCTTCACTTTTTTCTTCCGGATCGTCCCCGGAATTTCCAGCAGCAGGAAAAACAGAGAGTTCCAGGCATCTTTATCTTTTCGGCTTCCTGTCACTCACGCCCATCCTCCGGCATTTTCTCCCTGAACCACGGCCGCCCGGTATATCCCAGCCGGCAGAATCCGATAATTTTGCGTTTTACGCAATCAGAGTTTGCGGATTCTGCTTTTACTTCTACGTCTTCCCGACTACATAATGTAGCCATCAGTTCAGGATAAAAGCCTTGGGAGCAGAAGCATGGCACGGATGGATGAATTTGACTGGCTCACGGAAATCAACCGCGCGAGCATTGTGACGAATCTCCGGTCGGGACTTATCAATCACAGCACCGCCGTGATGGCGGCTGACGCCCTGAGGGGGGTCGTGTCCGATGTGGAAAGCGGAAAGTCTCCCCGCGCGAAGCGCGTGATTCTCTACGAACCCCTTCTCATCGCGAAGGCCGGTCCCGAAGTCACCGTGATTCATGCGGGACGTTCTTCCCAGGACATGCATTCCACCTTCAGGCTCGCGATGCTGCGGAGCGCGACACTTGACCTGATGGAGACGCTTGACGGGACGCTCGATGACCTCGCGCTCTTCGCCCGGAAAAACGAATCCACGCTCCTCCCGGCCTATACGAACGGGGTCGCGGCGCAGCCCACCACGCTCGCCCATCTCCTTTCCGGCTACATCGCGGGCTTTGCCCGGGACCGTGAGCGGCTGAGCGAATTCTATATCCGCATGAATGAGTGCCCGATGGGATGCACCGTGCGGAACGGGATGTCAGACTTCCTCGGGTTTGACCGGCCGCGGCGTAACGCTTTTGACGCGACCCAGATTTCGCAGGTTGATCTCCCGGTGGAACTCGCCGGCATCGTAGCCGCGATCGGTCTCCATGTCGGGGAAATGATCGGCGGCATCATGACGCAGTACGCGCAGCCCCGCCCCTGGCTCCTTCTTTCTGAAGGAGGCGACAACACTTATGTTTCTTCCGCCATGCCTCAGAAGCGGAACCCGGGACTCCTCAATAACACCCGCGCGGAAGCCTCTGACGCCGTCGCAGCGGCCGAAGGTGTCTTCCTCCGGGCGCATAACGTGGTCTCCGGCATGATGGACGGAAAGAGCGCCGGAAAAAACACCGGGATGGCGGACACCGCGTCCTCCGCTCTCACGAAGCTCCGGCGCGTGATCGCGGGGATTGTCGTGAACCGCGACCGGGCGCTCGAGGAACTGAATCTCGACTGGACCGCGAGCCAGGAAATCGCGGATCAGCTCATGCTGAAGCACGGACTCCCCTTCCGTATCGGCCACCACATGGCAAGCGCCATGGTGAGCTGGGCCCGCGCGCATGACGTCCGCCCGAGTGACTTCCCGTATGACGAAATGAAGGCTCTCTACCGGAAAGAGATCGAGTCCGAATTCCCTGACGCGTCGCCTGACCTTCCGATGACCGAGGCCGAATTCCACTCCTGCCTCGACCCGAAGTCGATTCTTGAGAAGCGTCAGACCGCGGGAAGCGCGAATCCGAAGGAAACTTCCGCGATGCTCTCCGAACAGGAAGCCCGCATCGCCTGGTACCGGGAGAACACCGCGATGGCCCGCCGCCGGGTCGCGTCCGCGCATCAGGCTCTTGCGGACGCCTTTGACGCGATCCGCTGAAGCCTCAGACCTGCGCCGCTCACTTTTACTGCTTCCTCAAAGGAGGATTGATCATGAGCATATTTCTGCCCATGCTAGGGGTTGTTGTCACTATTCTGGCCGGCTGGGCCATGATCCGCCGTTACCAGACGCATATCGTGCTGCTCTTCTCAGGGCTTATTCTGGTCGCTGCCGCCGCGTTTCTCGCCGGTGTCGATATCCTGCCGAAAGGCGTGAAACCCTCCGGTTTCGCGGGGTTTGATATCTTCAATCTCCTCGTCTCAATCGGTAAGAAGCAGGCCTCAGGGATCGGATTCCTCATCATGGCGGCCGGCGGCTTCGCGGCTTATATGGAACGGATCGGTGCCGCGAACGCGCTTGTCCGCATCACGGTGTCTCCGCTTCGGAAACTGAACAGCCCGTACATCGTGCTTGTGCTCGGGTACCTCATCGGTCAGCTTCTCGTGATGGTGATCCCGAGCGCCGCCGGTCTCGCGATGCTGCTCCTTGTCGCGCTTTACCCGATTCTGAAGGGCGTCGGGGTGTCCCCTGCCGCGGCTGTCGCCGTGATCGGCACGTCGGCCGGCATGACGCTCGGGCCCTCCTCCGGCACTGCGAACCTCGCGGCGAAAGTCGCGGGACTCGACCCGATCATCTACTTCGTGCAGTATCAGCTTCCTGTCGCGATCCCGACGCTCATCGCGGTCGCTGTCTGCCACTACTTTGTGCAGCGCTACTACGACCGGAAGGGGGACGATGTCTACCAGGACGCCGATCAGGTCCAGGCGAAAGAGGTGCCGTCGGTGCCTGTCTGGTACGCGGTCTTCCCGCTTCTTCCGATCGCGCTGATGATCATCTTCTCGAAACTCGTCATTTCGACCGTGAAGCTCGATACGATCGCCGCGCTCTTCCTTGTCTGGGTGCTCGTGATCCTCGTTGAGCTTATCCGGCTCCGCAGCCCGAAAAAGATCTTCAAGGACGCCATGGCGATGTTCCAGTCGATGGGAAAGATGTTCGGCGGCATTGTCGCCCTGATTATCTGCGCTGAGTTCTTCGCGAACGGCCTCAAGGTTTCGGGTGTTATCACGGCGCTCATCAATTCCGCCCAGGGAATCGGCGCCGGGATGCTCGAGATGGCGGTGATCCTTGCTCTGATCGTGGGTCTTGTCACGTTCCTCACCGGGTCCGGTGTCGGCGCGTACTCAAGCTTCGCCGCACTCGCTCCTGATGTGGCGCATGGCCTCGGCGGCACGGTGGCTTCGCTTGTGACGCCAATGCAGTTCGCGTCCGGCATGTTCCGCGCGATGTCCCCGGTGGCTGGTGTCATCATTGCTGTTGCCGGCGCCGCGGGTGTCACCCCGATCGCGGTTGTCCGCCGCACCTGGCTCCCGATGACGGTCGGCATGATCGTGACTTTCGCCGCGAACGCGATCTTTATCGGCTGACAGATACACTCTTTTTTCTCTGCCCCGGATGAATCCCATCCGGGGCGAGACTATAGATGAAGCACCCCATTCCTTTCTCTGAATCGTTCTCCGTTAAACGGAACCACGCTTTCAGAAGGAGCTGAAATGAAATCTCTGATTACGCTTACCGCGGTTCTCGCCGCGATGCTCTCGGTGTCCGCTGCCGCGAACGCCCTGCCGCTTGATACCTCCGTAAAGCCCGCGGTGACGAGCCTCTCGAACCCGGCCCCGAAAACCGGTCTCTATGTCGGCAACTCCTTCACGTACTACAACTGCGGGCTTGTCGGCTATGTGCGGGGGTTCGCGAAAGCCGCAGGCATCCCGTGGCGCGCCCGTCAGATCACGATCAGCTCAGGCCGCCTCTCCTATCACCCGATGGCACAGTATCTCGCGCCGCATGAGCTCGACCCCTACGCGAAAGGCAAGGTGAAGGACGGAAAGCTCACTGCCCCAATGTTTGACGTGGTCTTCATTCAGGCGCTCAGCACGGAGCCGATCGACGCGAAAAGCATTCCAACCTGGAAAAAGTATCTGAAGTCTGAAGTCGCCGAAGTGAAAGCCGCGGGGTCTGAACCCGTGGTGGTTGTCACCTGGGCGAAGAAGGATCACCCGGAAGACACGAAGAAGCTTGCTGACTCGATTATTTCAGCCGCAAATGAGAATGGGGCCGCAGCGCTCCCCGTGGGCCTCGCCTTCGCGGAAGCCCACGCAGGCCGTCCGGATATCAATTTCTACGCGCCGGATAAACGGCATCCGTCTGCCGCGGGTTCCTATCTCTATGGCGCCGTGGCTTACAGCTTCCTCTTCCACCGGTCACCTGAAGGCCTGAAGTTCCTCGGGGGCTGCGATAAGCCGCTCTCCGAAGCGGACGCCGCGTACCTTCAGTCGGTCGCCTGGAAAACCGTCAGGGCTTTCTACGGCTGGTAGTCATCCGGAATACATTTCCGTTCTACAATAATTCAACAAAGAGGAGCGGCTTCCCTTATCGCCTCTCCTCTTTGCCATATCCACTAAAGGAGAAACATACATGCAGAGACGCGTATTGCTCAGTTCCGCGGCCGCGGCCGCCCTTGCCGCCGCGCTGACCGCCTGCGGTAAGAAGGAACCGGCAGCTTCCGCTGCCGCCGCTTCGAGCGCCGCTTCCGGTGAACTTCGCCCGATCACGATCGGCGTTACGGCCGGCACGAGTGAGGAAGTCGCTGAAGTGGTGACGAAGGAAGCCGAAAAGGCCGGCCTTAAGGTCACGGTGAAGGTGTTCGGTGACTATCAGACGCCGGACGCCGCGCTCGCGAGCGGTGAAATCGACGCGAACAGCTACCAGCATGAGCCCTTCCTTCAGGCCTACAACGCGAATAACAAGACTGACCTCGTTGTGGCCGGAAAGACCTATCTCGCCCCGCTCGCCCTCTACTCGAAGAAGATCAAGAGCGCCTCTGAAATCAAGGACGGCGCGACGATCGCCATTCCGAATGATCCGTCGAACGGCGGCCGCGCGCTTCAGCTCCTCGCGAAGCAGGGCTGGATTGAACTAAAGCCCGATGTCCCCGCCACCAAGGTGACGAAGGCTGATATCACGAAGTACGTGAAGAAGATCAAGATCGTCGAAATCGAGGCTCCGCAGCTGCCCCGCTCTCTTGACGACACGACCGCTTCCGTGATCAACGCGGGCTACGCCTTTGCCGCGAATCTCACGAAGAAGGATCAGATCGTCGCCGAAGACAATACGTCTCCGTACGTGAACATCATCGCCGTGAAGAAGGGCCGTGAGACCGATCCGTCGATCGTGAAGTACATCGAAATCTTCCACACGGAGCCCGTGAAGAAGTTCATCGAGGATAAGTACAAGGGCCAGGTGGTTCCCGCCTGGTAATCTCTGTTCTTTCCCGCAGGGAAACCGGTTTGGTATAGCGCCCGGAGGGGATCCTCCGGGCGCTTTTTTGTCCAGTCGGCGGCTTTGGCTATATAGTAAAAGGCATTACGTATACGAAAAAGCCCGATAAGAGATAAAGCGCGATGAATAAGAACCGCCCAGATTCCTCAGATCCAAATCCCAAGAGCGGGATTATCGGGCGGATTCTGTCGTCATTTGAGTCGCTTTCCGCGATCGGCGCAGTCCCCGGACCCCGGACCGCGGCCGCGTTTGCCCGTCTCCACCGCGCGGACTTTATCGCCGGTCTCTCCGTGATCGGGCTTTTGCTCCCGGAAGCGGTCGCCTATGCCGGCATTGCCGGAATGCCGCCCGCCTCCGGCCTCATCGCGCTTTTCTGCGGTCTCGCCTGTTATCTGCTCATCGGCCGCAGCCGCTTCGCGATTGTGTCCGCCACGAGTTCCTCCGCTCTCGTGCTCACCGTCGGTGTCGCGACACTCTCCGCGGTCCAGGCGGACGCGGATCCTGAGACGCTCGCCGCCGTGCTTGTCATGATGACAGGCTTCTGGTTCCTGCTCGCGAGGCTCCTTGGCTTCGGGCGCGCCTCAAACTTTGTCGCGAAACCGGTGCTCCGGGGCGTCACGATGGGACTCTCGCTCACCATCACGCTGATGCAGCTTCCAAAGCTCTTCACGCTGACACCTGACACCATGTCGCCGTTTGGACGGCTGTTCCACACGGTTCAGGCGCTTCCGACACTCAGCCCCGCGCCGCTTCTCTTCGGTGCCGCGGCGCTCGTCATTCTCCTTTTCTGGCGGTGGCCGAAGCAGCCCGCGAGTCTCTGGGTGATCGCGGTGTCGGTAGCCGCGACCTACGTGATCCCATTCCCCGAGTACGGCATTCCGCTCGTCGGGAATATCGACCTGCATCGGAACGCTCTGTCGCTCGAAAGTCTCGCGAACGCTGACTGGATCGGCGCTATTCAGATGAGCGCGGCGCTCTGCCTCATGGTGTACGCCGAGTCTTACTCAAGTATCCACGGGGCGGCAGCCCGCCACGGTGACTCCCCTGACACGAACCGGGACCTGATCGCGCTCGGCACCGCGAACGTTGTCTCAGGGTTCTTCGGCGGGCTCGCGGTGGGCGCGGGCTACTCAGCGACAAGCCTGAATGAGGAGTCCGGCGCGAAAAGCCGGCTCTCCGCCGCAACGGCTCTCGCGGTCTGCGTTCTGGCGATCATCTTCCTCCTTCCTCTGGTCGAGCGGATTCCGGAACCGATCCTCGCCGCCATTGTGATCAATGCGGTGTCGCACGGTCTTTC
>OOAF01002119.1_pt1 | contig 12676 bp, 11 predicted proteins | sample 1671251 | NCBI WGS metagenome assembly OOAF01 (sample SAMN06348137, study PRJEB24527) | human gut metagenome | biome: human gut; feature: ankylosing spondylitis patient; material: feces | host: Homo sapiens | place: China | collected 2015-10 | reverse complement strand
TCTGCCGCACCTCGCTCGCCGTATCGGCACTTAGAATTATGCGGTATTGCCCTAACTCCTCCCTCCTAACTTCCAATTAACCAAGTTCTACTTGGGCTTTGCTTCCGCATTTGGTCTTTTGGACCAGGATTTGTTTGGGGATGCGGTCCTGGAGGGTTTCGACGTGGCTGATGATGCCGACCAGCTTATCGGAACCGGCAAGGGCAGTCAGGGTGTCGATGGCTTTTTGCAGGGCGTCGGCGTCCAGCGTGCCAAAGCCTTCGTCCACAAACAGGGTATCCACGCTGATGCCGCCGGCACTTTCCTGGATGGTATCGCTGATGCCAAGAGCCAGGCTGAGCGCCGCCAAAAAGCTTTCGCCGCCGGAAAGGGAACCGACCGGGCGGGTCTTACCGGTGTAGGCATCGAACACATCCAGTTCCAGTGCGGTCTTGGCGGCAATATCGGCGCTTTGGCGGCGGCGCAGGGTATACTGGCCGCCCGTCATGCGGGTAAAACGACGGTTTGCGGCGGCGACCACGCCGTCAAAATAAAAGCTCTGCACATACTGTTCAAAGGGCAGCTTTTGCTTTTGGGTCAGATTGCCGTTGATGGTCTTGCTCAGGTTATCCAGCATGGCGGCGTTGGCGCGGGCAGATTCTGCGGCGGTGATGGCTTTTTTTAGGTTGGTCAGGGCATCGCGGTTGGTATCCAGCCGGTGCAGGGCGGCCTGGTTTTGGTCGCGCAGGTTTTTGCGCTCAGCTTGCAGTGCAGTAAGGGCCTGCTGCTGGGCGGCAGGGTCCGGGCGGCTGGCGGTATCCCCGGCCTGTTCGGCCAGGGTTTGGGCGGCGCTTTGGGCCGCAGCAAGTTCTTTGGAAAAAGCATCGCGGCTTTTGGCGGCGGCATCCAGTGCGGCTTGCAGGGTGCGGCGCTGTTTTTGGGTCTCGGCGCGGGCGGCGGCCATAGCGGCGGCATCTGGCCAGGGCAGGTTTTTCTGCCCCTCGGCAAGGCGGGTCTGGGCTTCCGCGGCGGCTTTTTCGGCGTTGGCCTGTGCGGTGCGGGCCTGCTCCACAGCGTTTGCCTGGTCGGGGCGCTGGGCTTGCAGCTGGGCTTTTTGGCGGGTCAGCTTTTCCAGATCTTTTTTGCGTGATTCAGCATTTGCCATGCGGTCATGCATTTCGGCAAGGCCGCGGCGCAGGCTGTCATGTTGGGCCTGCAGGGCGGTTTGCAGCTCGTCCAGGGTCAGGGCATCGGCCTGCGGCCCGGTATAATGCTGGCGGCGGCGCGCCAGAAAGGCGGCGGTACGCGCATACAGGGTATCCCGCTGGGTTTGGGCTGCGGCTTTGGCTTCCCCGGCTGCGGTGGAGGCTTTGGAAGCTTCCGCCGCAGCGCTCGCCGCTGCCTGCGCAGCTTTGTTGCAGGCGGCTTCGGTGACATGGCTGGGGGCGGGGGCTGCCGGTGCTGGGTGGTGCAGAGCACCGCACACCGGGCAGGGGGTGCCATCCACCAGATCTTGCGCCAGAATCCCGGCGCGGGCGGCATTCAGGGCGCGCTGCATCTCGGCGCTGGAATGCTGGGCGGCATCGGCCTGCTGCTGCTTTTGCCGGTATTCATCGGCAGTGCGCTGCCAGTTGGCTTGCGCGGTGTGCAGGCGGGGGATATCGTCCAACAGGGCTTGGCAGTCCTGCTGCTGGCTTTGGGCCAGCTCAATGGTTTTGCGGCAGCTTTCCAGCTCGGCGTTCGGTTCGCCGCAGGCCGTGATCTGCGGTTCCAGCTGGGCTAAGGCAGTATCGGTACTGCTTAGAGTTTTCTGGTCTTTTTCCAGCGCCGCGGCGGCCTGCTCGGCTTGGGCGCGGGCGGTTTTGGCGCTGGCTGCGGCGGTGCCCAACTCTTGATAGCGGCTCCCACTCCGCAAAGCGCTGCAGCTTGGCATCCAGCTCGGCAAGCTCCGGGCGGCGGGCTTCAGTCTTGTCCCACTCCGCATTCAAAGCGGGGGCCTGGGCAGTCAGCTCGGCGGCTTTGGCCTGGGCTTCATCCAGACTGCTCAGCAGTTTGGCACGGTTTTGGGCGGCTTCCACCGCGGCGGACTGCGCTTCAATGCGGGCATCAAGGATATCCAGCTGTTGGGATTGCTCCACCGTCAGGGCGGTGTCCGCTTCGATCATCTCAGCGGCCCAGTCCAGCGTGGCGGGGGCGCGGTAGGGGTCACGGCTGTCCTGCGCATCGGCAAGTTCGCCGGTGTGGGGGCTGCCGGGGGCAGGCTGTAAAGTGGCCAGCAGCTGCACAACGGTGTGGTTGGCAAGCTCGGCCTGGCGCAGAGCTTCCACGGCTTTGGTGCGGGCGGCACTGCCAAGGCGCTGGTAGCTGGCGGTATCAAACACGCGGCGCAGAATTTCGGCTCGGTCGGCGCTGGAAGCATTGAGCAGGCGGGCAAAATCATTCTGCGCGATCATCGAGATTTGGGCAAACTGGCGGGCGTCAATACCCAGCAGGGCTGTAACCGCTGCAGTCACGGCTTTGGTACCGGTCACGGGAGCGTCCGGCTCCTGCGCTAAGGTGGCAGAGCCGGGAACCGTGGTCACGCCCTCGCCCCGGCGCTTGGCGCGGGTCTGCTCCGGGGTGCGGTTGACGGTATAAGTACGGCCGCGGTGGGTGAACTCCAGCTCCACAAAGGTGGTATCAGTGGGGATGGCATAGTCGCTGCGCAGCATGTCCGGTTCGCGGTAAGCGCCGGTGGTTTCGCCGTACAGGGCAAAGGTGATAGCGTCAAACAGCGCGGTTTTGCCCGCGCCGGTATCGCCGCTGATCAGAAAGAGGCCGCTGGAGCCAAAGCCGGACAAATCCAGTGTGCAGGTGCCGGCATAAGGGCCAAAGGCGCAAAGGGTCAGGCGTACAGGTTTCATAGTCCGGCCTCCTGGCGCAGCTGGGCCAGAGCTGCGGTTTCTTCGGGGGTAAGGGTGCGGCCGTGCATCTTTTCAAAAAAGCGGGCGAACAGCTCGTCAAAGCTCATGGTGCGCAGCTGGGCGGCCTGCTGGATGGCATCGCTGCCGGTATCCAGTGCGCCGCCGGGGGCGTAATCCAGCTTCATGGCGTTGGGGTAAGCGGCACGCAGCACGGCCATGGCGTCCGGGCGGGGAACCGGGTCGGTCAGGGTGGCCCAGATGTAATCTTCGGCATCTGTTACGGTATCGGCGGCGGTCAGCTGGTCCAGCGGTCCGGTGAGGTGGCGCATGGCGTGCAGCGGGCGCAGGGACAAAAGCTCCGGTTCGGCTCCGTTGGCCTCGATATGAACCAGAACGGCGCTTTTCTGCGCGCCGCACTCATCCAGCGAATAGCACAGCGGGCTGCCCGCGTACCGCACAGTGGGGCAGCCGACCTGCTGCGGGCGGTGAATGTGGCCAAGGGCGGTGTACAGGTAGCCGGTAAAGCGGGCGGCATCCACGGCCTGAACCGTGCCGACGTTGACATCGGCGGCAACGCTCTCACTGCCGGAACAGGTGGGCAGACTGCCGCCGCCCAGCACCATCTGGTGGGCGATTAGAATCCGACGCTCCCCGGCGGTGGGCAGCGGGCCCAGCGCGGCGGCGATGGCGGAATCTTCATCCCGGATATCGGCATCCGGCAGGCAGTGGCGCACGGTGGCGGGGCGGACAAAGGGCAGGAGGTCAAAGGTGAGCCCGCCGAATTCATCCTGCAAGATGACCCGGCGGGGGGCACTGGTGAACTGCCCGGCCAGATAGACCTGTTGGCTGGAAAGCAGCCCGGCGGCATAATCCAGCCGCTCGGCGCTGTCATGGTTGCCGGCAATGGCCAGCACCGGGATGTTCCGATGAGCAAGCTCGGTCAAAAACCAGTCCAGCAGCAAAACTGCGGCGGCAGGGGGCAGGGCGGTATCGTAAATATCCCCGGCCAGCGCCACCGCCTGCACATTGTGGGCAGTGCATAGGTCAAGGACCTGCTCTAAGATATAGCGCTGGTCCGGCAGCAGGTCAAAGCCATTGACCCGCTTGCCGAGGTGAAGATCGGCGAGGTGGAGAAGATTCAAAGGTGGCACCCCCTTGAAAGTTAGGAGTTAGGAGTTATCTCAATTAGGAATGAGGAATGAGAAATTAGGAATTGGAGATGGGGATAAGTTTGAAATTTGGGGCGAATTGTGCGGTATTGCCTTACGTCGGCCAGGATGAACGCCCGCCCTATGATCGGCCCATGAAAGGTTTTCGCCCAGCCTTTTTTCAAAAAGGCTGGATGGTCAGCGCCAGAGTTTTTCCCAGGTGGTGATATCGAGAGTAACGCCGGGCAGGACTTCCATGGGGACGGTCTCACTTTTACGGAAGCGGCACTTTTTGCAGAACCCTTCAGCTTTCAGGTCCTTGGCCCATACCCGCAGATATAGGCGGCTGCGGCCATCGCCTTCGGCCAGTTTTTGGGCATAGGCCACAATGCTGCGGCCTATGCCCTGGCCGCGGGCTTTTTCCAAAAGGAACAGGCGGGACAGGCACATGGCCCCCGTGGGGGTAAGATCCAGCGCAAAATAGCCGACTGGATCGCTGCCCAGATAGATCATGAAATAATTCACAGTTCCGCTGTGGATCTCGTCATCCGTCAGGATATCACTCTGGTACTTTTCCGCCAGGGCGCGGGCTACTTTTGGGGTCAGCTTGGTGTAATGCTGAACAAAAATTTCTTCCGCCAGCTGGCTGATCTGCTCAATATAGCGGGTTTTGGTCACTTGCTTGTAGGTGGGTTTCATGGGGAACCTCCGTAATGTATGGTTATTCAACGGTAACGCTGGCGCGGGCGGGCAGGCAGGCGGCCCAATCGCCCTGTTTGGTCAGTACGCCAAAGGATTCACAGGTGTGGTCCGGGCAGGGGCTTTCCACAAAGCGGATGCCGCCGTTTTCCACAACCAGATGGATGGTGTAATAGCCGGTATCAATATCATAGCGATGGTCGGTGTCCAGCGGGATGCGCAGCTGGGTGCTGTCATCGCCATAGGTCAGCACGGCAACCAGACCGGACCCGGCAGCCGGATGGCCGAAACAGAGCCACAGCACCCCGGCGGCCAGCAGAATGATGATGGCAAACAAAATGTTCAGACGGGTAGATTTTTTCAAGGGGAAAACCTCATTTAATCAGGGTCAAAATTCAGGGTCAGCCGCATGCCGTCAACCCCGGCGGCTGCGGTGGGAAACGCCTGCTGCGCGGCGGCAAGGCCGGGGGCAAGGTCCGTTACGGCGGCGCTGTAATGGGTCAGCCACAGGCGGTACACGTTGGCTTCGGCGGCAAGGACCCCCGTTTCGCGGCAGGTGGAATGGCCGTATAACTTCGCTTTGGGCAGGTCGGCGTCATCGGCATAGGTGGAATCCATCAACAAAAGATCGGCATCCTGTGCAGCGCGGCGCAGCGCAGCGCAGGGGCGGGTGTCGGTCGCATAGACAACTTTCAGCCCGCGGCGCGGCGGGCCGAGAACCTGAGACGGCAGGAAGCCGCCCACCGGCTGGCCGCTTTGCAGGGTGGACCAGTAACGCACGGGGATGCCCGCCGACTTTGCCCGCTGGGGATCAAACTTGCCCGCCCGCGGCAGGGTGAACGCATATCCGCAGCAGGGTACCCGGTGCTTGAGGGGGAACGCCTGCACGCACCCGGCGGGCACTTCAAACTCGCCTTTGCAGTCTGGCAGTTCTTTCAGCCGTAGTTCGAACGGCAGCGGTCCGGCCACGGCGTAAAAGGTGCGCACCACATCCGTCAAGCCCGGCGGCCCAGCCATGACGAGGGGGGCAGTGCGGCCCTGGGCGGCCATCGTCTGCCAGATGCCGGGCAGGCCGAAAATGTGGTCCCCGTGGTAATGGGTCAGCAGAATGGCGTCCATGCGGAAAATACTGACCCCGGCCCGGCGCGCGGCAGTCTGGGTGCCCTCGCCGCAGTCCAGCAGCAGGTTGGAGCCGCTCACCGTGATGCAGGCAGCCGCCAGGGCGCGCTCCGGCAGGGGCTGTGTGCCGCCGGTGCCAAGCAGAATGATATCCAGCATGGCCAGAACCTCCGATAGACTTAATACAAAATGTATTTCTTGCAAGATTTGATAAACAAATCATATAACTTGTGGGGCGGTGGCTGTAGAAAGTATACACCCCCAACTTATCATACTGCTAACAGTATACCACAACATGCCAAGCGGGAAAACCGGAAAATTTCAAACGGGGGACAGCACAAAATGTTGAAAATTTCACACCTGCCGCGTATTATGATAAGAATGAAGCGAAAGGGGAAGGCGGCTGATTTTCAGATATCTCCCAGCGGGGCAAAAAGATGCACCTTTACCTTATAGGGAGCGTAGGGGCACAAAGTGCGTCTGCAGAGCGTTTGCCAGTATCCCGAAAGCAAAATATCCGGCAAGGCCCGACATCCGGGACGATGCAAGCATCGTCCCCTACAGATTGCATTTAGGTTCGTATCGAAAATATATGTCGCTCCGAGAGGGAACACTGTGATCTAAGGTAATACCGCACAATTCCCGCCTGACGGCTTAAGCACCGCTCCGGCGGCTGCGGCACGGCATCTGCGTTGCCAAAATGCTCGATAATGTCGGGTTGCGGTACCCGCATCGTGCTTCGGGGGCAAAAGCCCCTCGCACTCTGCGACCGCTGCCCCTGCTTCGGTTCGCTGTTTCCGCCACTGGCGGCGCTCACCTTTGCAGCATCCAGTATTATCTGCGCTTTTGGCTTAGCATCTGCCGCACCTCGCTCACCGTATCGGCACTTAGAATTATGCGGTATTGCCCTAAAATTGTACTTCGTGCGATGTTCGTTATTACAGAAAGCTTTTTGGCAGGATAAGGCGCATTTTAAGATGTATGCACCACTGCCGCAGAAAGGAATGGAAACCGGTATGAAAAAGTTCAGGATTTGGATTTTGGCCGCGCTGGTAGCAGCGCTTTGCCTGTTGTGTGGGTGCAGTGCAGAAGATTTTGCCCTGCCGCATGAAGTGCAGCTTGCCGTTGGCCAGCAGTGCGCGCTGGCCGGGGAGCTGCGGTTTACCGGCAGCCTTTCCGATATTACGCCGCAGGACCGGGCAGAGTTTGCCCAAGCTGTGACCGATGCAGTGGTACATATTGCTTCGACTGACCCCAGTGTGGCCGCAGTAGACCAGGACGGCAACGTGACCGCTGTGACCCCCGGCACGGCAACCGTGTTGGTAAGCTGTGTGGACCTGGATTTTTATGCCGAAGTGAACATTAATGTTGTGGAAGCCGCCACGCCGGAAAGCGCAGCCCTCGCGACCCCGGAGACTGCTGCCCAGTCGACCCCGGAAACAGCCACGCCGGAGAGCGCTGAACCCGCAACGCCTGAAACTGCTGCTACTCCAGAGACCGCTATCCCGGAAACGGCTACCCCCGAAAGTGCAGCTCCGGCAACACCGGAAAGCGCCGCCACACCCGAAACAGCAAAAACGGCCACGCCGGAAACTGCGGCCCCGCTCAAAATGCCAAGAGCAACCGAAGCCCCAGCTGCAACTCGGGAAGAAACAACGGCTGCTGACGAAAAAACAAGAGAACCGTTTCGCGAATTTTTGAAGAAAGCAGGCAGCACCGTGGCAAACTTTTTTGGCGGGTTGTTCGATAAGAGCAAGAGCACGGAATGATGCCTGATCGTGAGGATCCGCCCAAAAAGCAAAGAAAAAACGGAAAGATAAACAAAAAGTATTACACTTGCCAAAATTGAAAAAATGTGTTAAGATAACACTATAATTTTATAGCAATATGACAGATGGCAAGTCCACAAAGGAGGCAGTGTCGTTGAAAATCTATGAATCCGCAGAGGATTACCTGGAAAAGATCCTGATGCTGACAGAACGCAACGGGGAAGTCCGCTCCATCGACATCGCTACCGAGATGGGCGTTACCAAGCCGAGCGTGAGCATTGCAATGAAAAATCTGCGTCAGGCCGGTTATATTTCGATGGATGGTGCTGGGTATATCACCCTGGAGCCGCCGGGACTGGAAATTGCCACCCGGATTTATGGCCGCCACAAAAAGCTGACCCGCTTTTTTGTTGCACTGGGTGTGGACCCTGCCGTTGCTTCCCACGATGCCTGCAAGATCGAGCATGACCTGAGCGCAGAAACCTTTGAAAAGCTGGTGGCTTTTGCCGAAAGCCAGCATATGCTGAAGGAATCCTGAGTTTTTTATAAGAATCATGATGCCCCGGACAAGAAACGTTTCTCGTCCGGGGCATTTTTGCTGCAGTGTGCGCGCTGTATGTGATATAGAGCCAAATAAAATCCGCCTCGGCAAAAAACTCTGCCGGGGCGGTAATAAAATAATGCGGGATTGCTTCAGCTTTCCGCAACACCAAAGAAGAACTTGTTCAGGCGGTACTTGTTTTCTTCATACAGGCCAATGTGCTTGAACAGATCCTTGTAATAGGTGGTCAGCTCAAACCGAGTGGTCAGCACATCAAAGGGGTTCAGGTGGTGCACGGCGCTGTCTGGGTTTTGCACATAGTTGTAAATGGGGGTGGAAAGCGCATAGAACTGCTGGGCGTAGCGGATAAAGCTTAGATTGAAATACAGGTCCTCGCTGTAGTCCAGTTCCTCATTGCAGCGCACATCGGGGTGCTCACGCACAATGTCGGCGCGGTAGAGCTTGTTCCACATCACGCCGTAATAAAAGCTGGCGGGCTCCTGCATCAGGCCACAGGCAAATGCGTCTTTATTCAGGGGGCCTTCCATCAAAAAGCCGAAAGTCTGCACCCGGTGCTGCGGATCCAGGATGGGGTCCAGCACACGCTCCACCACGGTATCCCGCATGGTTTTTGGCAGGCTGACCGGCGGTTCAATGCGGTTGTAGTGGGCGATCACCATATCGGCGTGGCTGGCTTCCGCTTTCTGTACCAGCAGCTCGGTGGCATAGGGCTGGATGAAATCATCCGCATCCACAAACTGAAAGTATTTGCCGTGGGCTTCCTGCATGCCAAGGTTGCGGGTGGCGGAAACTCCGCTGTTGTTTTTGTCGATCACCACAATGCGGCGGTCAATACCGGCATAGCTCTGGCAGACGGCATAGCTGACATCCTTGCTGCCATCGTTGAGCAGAATGATCTCCAAATTCCGGTAGGTCTGGCGGCGGATGCTCTCAATACAGCGGGCAATATGGTCTGCTGCGTTGTAAACAGGAACAATAATGCTGACTAGCGGCTGGCTCTGCGGTTCGGTGGGCATGGCGGGCCTCCTTATATAAAAACGGTTAGGTTGTTGCCTTTACTATAACGCAGAACCCGCAATTTTGCAATAACACAAATACCGCAGGCTGTGCCCCGGAACATTTTGGTGTTGCGGTTCGGCCTGCGGTATGGTTTTGCTGGCTTTATTTGTCCTTTAGGACGTCGATTTCGTCCAGCTCCACAGCGGGCACATAGTAAGCAGAAAAGGTGTGCAGCGTCTGGTCGACATCATCGCCGTCGCCCAGGGCAGCGGGGCCTTCATCAATCGTGTATTCCCACATGGGCAGGTAGTAGGCGGCGCTCCCCTGTACATAGGTCAGGCGCAGGTTGGCAAGGCACTCCGGCTCTGCGGCGGGGTCAACCGCTTCCGCCGTGTAGCTGTCGGTCAAAAACTCTCCGTTGGCCAGCCGCTTGTCAGCCTCGGCGCGGGAAACGCTGGTGTATTCGCCCAGGGGCTCCACGGTGCGGTCCGTTTCATGCAGGCTCAACAGATTGCCGTCGGTATCTACGCTGACCAGCAAGTAATGGAAAGAATCCGCCGCGAACTTGACAAAGAGGGAAGATGGCTGACCGTAGATCGTGCTGTCGCCTCCATCCGTCACATCGGTATATTCACCGCCAAGCAGAGAGGTAAAGAGGGAACCGTATTTCTCTTGCAGGTCGGCGGCAATCACGCGCTCTTCCGCAAGGGTGGCAAAGGTCTTCACCTCGGCAAAGCTGTTGCAGACCACACTGGTGCGCAGGTCGTTGGAGACGGTGATTGTCAGCCCACCTGGCCAGTCGCTTTCGGGGATGTTCAGCTGCAGCTGTGCGGCATCAGAGAGATAATTCAGCACGGAAGAATCTGCATCCCACCCCTTCTGCTCGGCGGATTCCTTTATATCAGATACTGTTTTGGAGATGGTATCGGCGCTGTCCCTGCTGAACGTGGCGGTGTCAGCCAGTGTGGTATCCAGCCCAAGAGCATCCAGCACCGTGCGAAGACGGGCTTTCATGGCATCGGTATTGTCGGCGGCATCCAGCAGGCTGTTGCGGTAGACCGGCAGGCTGGCAGGGAGAACAACATCCGCGGAACTGCCTAAAATTAGACTTTCGCCGAAATACAGCTCATCGGCACTGTGGGCCAGCAGGGAAGAACTGCCGGAAGCGCCGCTGCCAAGCAAAATATCGCTCAGAGCCTGCAAGGGGCTGCTGTCCTGCATCGCGGATTTCAGGGAGGAGGACAACGGGGCATCGGCAACGCTGCCTGCGGCGGCATCTGGTTCACTGCCCTCCATGCTGAATGCGCTGAAGGTATCGGGACTGTTGGATTCCTCATAGGCGGGGGCGCTTTCGTTCAGATCAGCGGTCTCGGCGGCCTGGCTGACCCCGGCGGAACGGTCCTGACTGACCATCGCCGCCCCTAACAGAACAAGACAAAAACAAGCTGCTGCCGGAACAAAATGCCGGAATTGCAACGGAATGGTGTGCTTTACGGGGGGGTTGTTGGCAGATTCAATCAAATCATCATCGATTTGCCCGATCGCGCGGAATAAATCGCGGGAGCTCACAGGCAGACACCTTCTTTCTCTAAGTAGGCTTTCAGTTTGGTGCGCATCCGGTGCAGGGTAACGCGCACCTTGCTTTCGCCAATACCGTAGCGCTTGGCAATGTCGGCGGTGGCGTCGCAGTACCAGTACCGCCGAATAAAGATGTTGCGTGCCTGCTCCGGCTGGCTGCGCAGAAACGCGCTGATGGAGCGGGCTGTTTCAGCGCTTTCTACCTCCTGCGCGGTGTGGTCTCCGGCGGGCAGGCAAAATTCCAGCTCTTCCAGCACGGTTTCGGTCTGGCCGCCGCCGCGCTTTTTGGCATTTTGCCGCTCCCGCAGGTCCAGTGCCAGGTTGCGGGTAATGCGCCCCAGGTAGGGTGCAAGCTTGTCCGGCCGGTTTTGCGGCATGCTGTTCCAGGCGGCCATCCAGGTGTCATTTTCGCATTCTTCGGCGTCTTCCTGGCTGCCCAGCAGGTTCATGGCAATCTTGCGGCAATAGGCGCCAAACTTTTGTGCGGTCTGTGCAATGGCCTGCTCGTCCCGTGCCCAGTACAGCGTAACAATGTCGGCATCAGTCATTGCGGCACACCTCGCTTTCCTCTTACTATTTATATAATAGGGGAATCACCCCCAAATGTTACAGGCAGAAAAGTAAAAAACGCACCCCGGCGGGCAGGATGCGGCAAACAATACAAATCAGAGCATATGTTTTTTGTGCAGTACCCAGGCAGCGATCCCACAAATAGCAAGCGTAAGCAAGCAGACAATGACAAATCCATAATCAGAACCGGAAAACGGCATGCCGTCAATGTCCACGTTCATGCCATACAAACCGGAAATAACGGTCGGGACAGCCATCAACAGGGTAACGGAAGTCAGGTACTTCATCGCATTGTTCAGGCGGTTATCCAAAATTGAGCTGAACAGCTCGCGGGTGCCCTTGATATCATCGCGGTAGATGCTGGTCATCTCAATGGCCTGCCGAATCTCAACGATTACATCGTCCAGTAGTTCCATGTCATCAGGGTACTGTTCCAGCCGCTTGTAGCGGGTCAACCGGTCCAAAACCGTGCTGTTGGCACGCAGTGAGGTTGCGAAATATACCAGGGTGGATTCCAACCCATGCAGCTCCATCAAGTCACTATCGCGCAGGGTACCGGTCAGGTTTTTCTCAATTTCCTGGCGGCGGCGGTCGATCAGGCGCAGCTCCTGCTGGTACATCGTGGCGGCGCGGTACAGAATCTGGTACACAAAGCGCATCTTCTTTTTAGTAGAAAAGCCGCGCACCCGGCAGGAAGCGAAATCAGACAATACGGGGGTATCTACGGAGCAAACCGTGGTGATGGTGGTCTGGGTCAACAGAATACCAAGGGGAATGGTGGTGTATACGCCCTCGGCGGCGCCGTCTACCTTTAAGGGTATATCCACAATGATGACGGTATAACCATCTTCCAGGCTGATACGCGCAGATTCTTCCGGGTCAAGGGCGGCCTGCACATCAGCGGGCTCAATATCTAAGGTGGCGGCAACCTCGCGGATCTCATCCTGGCTGGGGGCAGTCAGGCAGATCCATGTGCCTTCCTCAATTTCGTCTGCGCGGGTTAAGCGCCGGTTGACGGTTTCGTATATCGCCAGCATGGAAAGATCACCATCATTTCTTTGTTAAATCACAGATTTTAGTATACTTGCTTTGGACCCAAAGCGCAAGTATGGAAGATAAATGATTTGGGAAAGATGGGGAAGCAGGGGATGGAGAAAGCTATTTGTATTATAGGAAGATGTGGGGGAAAAGGATAAAAAACGGGGACAAAAAGAAAATGAATAGAGAAACCACGTTAAAGCGTCCATATGCACCCTGCCCAAAAATAAATCGAAAAAATTATAGAAAAAATCGAAAAAAGGTGTTGACAATGATTAAAAGTGTGGTATTATAAATAAGCTGTCGCGCAAG
>OOAF01002111.1_pt1 | contig 12730 bp, 10 predicted proteins | sample 1671251 | NCBI WGS metagenome assembly OOAF01 (sample SAMN06348137, study PRJEB24527) | human gut metagenome | biome: human gut; feature: ankylosing spondylitis patient; material: feces | host: Homo sapiens | place: China | collected 2015-10 | reverse complement strand
TTTCGGCGACTTGTATATAATAGCATTCCCCGTTACTTCTGTCAACACCTTTTTTGTAACATTTTTTATATTTTTGCATGATACACCAGGCAGCGTTGGCAACGTCTCCCGCTTGACTACAAGCCATTCCCCAGTTATTTTTTTGAAAAAATAACTGTTTATTGCATTGTCCGCCGTCCAAAAACGCTTCTATAATAGTTTACCTTTTACTGAATTTACAAATCCTGCCACACTAAAAATAAAAATCCGGCTTTGCCTTCTACAGCAAAACCGGATTCGAACAACTTAATCCAAACTATTATTCCCGATGTGCCTCCATCGAACGGCTGGCAATAATATCTACTCCCAATCCCAGAATATTTTCTACAATAATCTGGCCTTCAGTCACCGGAGCCTTTACGGCTATTTGGCGCAATGCCGCAGCACAATCCAAAATACGTTCTTTAGGCAGTGTAGTTTTAGATACGACGGGCAATAATGGTAAAAGTCCTCCTTTTACCTGTACGGTACTTGTCAGCATCCGCTTGGGGGCAACTACTTCATCATGGGCATATTTAGGACCACGGGGGCAGGTATTACCGGTAACACTTGTTACCGCACCGTCTTCTATAGTAACAGTCATCTCACACCCCAAAGGGCACATGATACAGTTCATTATACGAGTTTCTACAGCCATTTTTATGCCTCCTTGTTCAATGCCACAGTCAAAGTTTCTCCGATAAGCGCTGTCTTTTCTGCTGGAATATCGACAGCAATCATTTCACTTGGCTTGGCAACAGGCAGCATTTTTGTCAAAATGACATTTTCGCCGCTCTTTACTTCTAATTTTACTTTACGTTCCGGATTGGCAACACGCATAAATAAACGTGCTTTTTCACCATTTTCGGGCAGAGACAGTCTTTGCGGTACACATGTACGTACTCCGTTCGAGGCAATCACATTTACTGTACGCAAGTCGCCATCCAATTTTTCCTGCGCATCTAACGCTGCAAATTTACCTGCTATTTCCGCTTCTTCCGAAACAAAATCTACCAGGTCGTGTACATGTACAACATTGCCGGCAGCATAAAAACCAGGAAGACTGGTACGGCGGCGTTGGTCTACGATAGGGCCGCTGGTCAGCGGATGCATCTCTAAATCCAAACTGCGCGATAGTTCATTTTCCGGAATCAAGCCGACAGAAAGCAGTAAAGTATCACATTCAATATCAAATTCAGTCCCGGCAATCGGCTGCATTTTTTCGTTGACCTTTGCTACAGTTACACCGGTAACGCGATCACGTCCATGGATCTTTGTGATAGTATGGGAAAGATACAAAGGAATATCATAATCATCAAGACACTGCACTATATTACGGGTCAAACCATTGGAAAACGGGCAGATTTCCAAAACAGCCTGCACTTTACAGCCTTCCAGGCTCATTCTTCTCGCCATGATTAATCCAATGTCACCGCTGCCTAAAATTACTATTTTATGTCCAGGCAGATAACCTTCCATATTGACCATCCGCTGCGCCGCTCCGGCAGTAAAAACACCGGCCGGCCGTTCACCCGGAATTCTGATCGCACCGCGTGTACGTTCGCGGCAGCCCATAGTCAGAATAACGGTTCTGCCTGCAATTTTCAGCAGTCCATGTTCAGGGCTGACTGCAATTACCGTTTTGTCCTGCAAAACTTCCAAAACCATCGTATCAACCAAGGTTTTTATTTCCGGTTTATCTTTGATCATTTCAATGCAACGATAAGCATATCCGGGTCCAGTCAGCTCTTCTTTAAAATGATGCAAGCCAAAACCATTATGAATGCACTGCTGCAGAATGCCGCCTAATTCCCGGTCACGCTCAATAACCAAAATACTTTTAGCACCATTCTGCCAAGCGCTATAAGCAGCAGAAAGTCCAGCCGGACCACCGCCGACAATAATTACGTCATATAAATTTTTCATTTTTATGCTTCCCCCTCATCTGCAGAGTTTTTTTCATAAAACAAATGAGAATCAGCACGTTCTTTCAAAACTTCCGGTACGGGTATACCCAGTTCCCGTGCCAGGATCTGGGTAACGCGCGGACCGCAGAAACCGCCCTGACAGCGTCCCATACCGGCACGCGTACGGCGTTTAACACCGTCAACTGTTTTAGCTCCGCAGGGCGCTTTGATAGCAGCGATAATCTCCGCTTCCGTGACCGTTTCACAACGACAGATAACACGGCCATACAATCTATTTTTTTCAATAAGCTTTGCCTGCTCCTCATGTGACAATCTATGAAAAAGAGGATTTTGCGGTAAAACAGCTTTAAAATCAGCTTTTACAGCGGCCGGACAATATGCCAACACAGCTTCAACAATCATTTCGGCTACTGCCGGAGCAGCTGTCAGTCCAGGCGATTGCATCCCTGCAGCATTAAACAAACCTGCTACAGGTGAAGCGCCGATGACAAAATCTCCGCTGCCGGAAACTGCACGCAGCCCTGCAAATTCAGTAATCGAAGCACCCATCGGCAAATTTGGAATCAGTTTTCTGGCAGAATTCATAATTTCGTCCATCCCTGTCAGAGTAACGGCAGTATCTTCCTTATTCTCCATATCCTGTGCATTAGGACCGATAAATGTATTGCCATGCGTAGTCGTACAGATTAGTATACCTTTAGACTTTTTATTAGGTGTTGGGAAAACAACGCCTTTAACCAAACTGGCTGCTGCAGTTTTATCAAAAAGAATATATTCGCCGCGGCGCGGATGAATAGTGAAGCTTTCATCGCCAGCCAAACGAGCGATACCATCTGCATAAACACCACCGGCATTTATGACACAAGCAGCCTTGATCAAACCTTTTGAAGTTTCTACAGCCGTAATTCTGCCAGCTTCCTTAATAAATCCAGTTACACGGCAGTCCGTAACTACTTCAGCGCCATTCTGCACTGCACATTGCGCAAAAGCCACAGCCATGGCAAAAGGCCAGCAAACGCCTGCCGACGGCGCCCATAAAGCGCCAACAACTGTTGTCAGATTTTTTTCTTTGTCTAAAACTTCTTCTCTATTTAAAATACGCAGGCCTTCAACGCCGTTTTTCTGACCGCGTTCCAATAATTCCTGTAAAGTCTGTATTTCTTCTTCACTGGTAGCAGCAACAAGAGAACCTGTCCATTCAATATCCAGACCTAATTCTTTTTGCAGCTCATGATATAATTTATTGCCGCGTACATTAGTAACTGCTTTTAAACTGCCTGTCGGCGCGTCAAAACCAGCATGTAAAATAGCACTGTTAGCTTTCGTAGTACCTGCAGCAAGGTCCGGTTCTTTTTCAACAAGCACGCATTTTAAATCATACTTCGACAACTCACGCAGAATTGCAGTACCAACAATACCGCCGCCGATAACAACGACATCCGCTGTTTTGAAAAATTCCATCATTTCACATCCTAAACAAAAATTCTAAGTTATACTTAGTAATTTTATCACATTCTTTACAAAAAAAGAACTTACTTTATAGTTTTTACAAGAAAAATTTCATTTTTTGCCACCTGTGGGACTTTTAAAGTCCCTATTGCTTAAAAAAATATCCTGTCAAATTTGACAGGATATTTTTAAAATTATTTTACAGCTTTATCCAGAAAAATTTTATTTAAAAAATCTATACATTTATCACTCACCGGCGTCAGTAAAACCCAACTCAAACCAACCAAAGAAATACTTAAAGAACCTACAGCAATATCTGTAAACCAGTGCGCTCCGGCCATAATACGCGGTAGCATAAAAATTATTAAAATAATGCAGCTGACGGCAAAAGCTTTTTTGCCAAAATATCTCAGCATGAAACCGGCATAAATCATCAGCATCAGACCATGATCGCCTGGAAAACTGTCGCCAGAATAATCCTTAGTTTTAAAAACCAGCATTTTACTGACACGATGAATATTTTCAAAAAATCCTGTCGGACTGCATCGCTGTACAGGAATCAAATGCCCCAGCTGATTTAATATTACCGCAAAAAACAGCATCGTGACACCGATAAACCACATTTTTCGTTTACCTAAATGATCCTGTTTAGAATAATAATAACCATATAATGCCAACATAGCCATTAAAGAAATTATATCGAAATGACGTACATTAGTCAGACCGACAAAATACGTAAAAGAGCTTTCAGGTTGAAGCTGTTCATTAAAGTAATAGAAAATACTTTTATCCAATGTAAACCAAAAACCATGTTCAGCAGGTAAATACCAGCTAAAAAATATTGTTAAACCTACAGCATTTAAAAATATAATTTTTCCTAAGTTTTTTCCCACTTCCGACTCCTTTTACTGCGCCTCTTTCTGCAAGTCATTCAACAATTCCTGTTGTTTGCCTGCATCTAATAACTTAATCATTTTATTTTCCACTATTCTTACAGCTGCTGCATCAATAGCGGCTGTTGTCAATTTATTTGTTTTTACAGCTTCCAGTACACCCTGATAAACCTGCTGCTGATGTTCATAATTATGACAAACCAGCAAAACATCAACTCCGGCCTGAACTGCTGCAACCCCCATTTCACGAAAACCATACATACTTGTTAAAGCTCCCATTTCCATATCATCTGTAATGACGATACCCTGAAAATCAAGCTCATTACGCAGAAAATTATTGATTACCTGAGGTGAAACACTGGCCGGCAATGTATCCAGTCCTGTATAAATCAAATGCCCTACCATAACCATAAAATCCTGGTTGTCAAAATTTTGGATAATATTTTTAAATGGTATTGTGTCTTCCTGCAATAAAATCTCTTTAGAAGCTGTAATCCGATATTGTTCTGTATGTGGATCGACCTCACTTTTTCCCATACCGGGGAAATGTTTCAAGCTGTAAATAATTCCTGCCTGATCATAACCACGGCAGGCCGCTTCGGTAAACTTGCTCACGGACGCAGCATCGTGCCCATAAGATCTTCCATAAGGAATACCAATATCTAAAACAGGAGCAAAATTTACATTGAAACCAATCGTTTCCAATTCCATAGCTGTCTGGTAAGCCCAGCGACGTGCATCTTCAGGAGTGCCCTGTTCAGCTATTCTGGCTGCTGCAGGAGCAACGGTCAACCCCTGCTTCATTCTGGCAACCATCCCGCCTTCCTGGTCAACACATAAATAAAGCGGTAATTTATTATATTCTTTATTCAGTCGCTGCAGGTTAGCATTCAGTCCTGTAACCTGATATTTATTATTCATATTGCGGTCAAATAAAATCACGCCGCCAACATGATAATCTCGCAGCATGCTCAACGCACCCTCGTCTATTTCCGTACCATCAATACCGATCAGCAGCATTTGTCCGATTTTTTCTTCTAAACTCATACCGGCAACCATTTTTACAGCCGCATCATGCAATGTCGGATTTTTTACTTCCGATTTAGGTTCAGCACTCTGGCCACAGCCAGTAAACAAAAAAACCGTCATAAAAACTATAAAAGCCAGACCTCTGCCGGCAGAAAATATTCTTTTCATAGTTACCTCATTTCTAAAATTTAGCTATATGTATATTTTAACATATTTTCTTTAATTTTTACAAATAGTTTTCAATCGTCTCTCTTGAAAAATTGACAGCTTCATTCGATTAAATTAGAATAAAATTAAAAAGAAAAGCAGGTGATAACTAATGAAACGTATTCTTTATCTGACCTTAACTATCATGCTTTGTCTGACATTTTTTACTGCTGTGACCTGGGCTGAGGAAAAAGCTTCTGCCGCCTCAGATAAAATTCTGAGCCAACAGCAAGTCGATGAGCTTTTGCAGGCTGATGATAATCCGGCTGCTTATGTTAAGATAGACGAAGATGCTTACAAGGTCTATCCCGATTTTAAAGATAAAAAAGCAGTCCGTAAAGAACTGTTAAAAAATCTTCCTACTAACAAAGTGCTTTATTTACTGACAGCCAGTGAGCAGACTTTCACCCTAGCTTTTGATGTAGTAAAGGATCTGGAAAAATCAGGCCGTCTTTATGATAACAGCCGTTATATGGGTGGTAAAGATGATTCTGATGCCGGCGCTGAAAACATAAAGGCAAATATTCATAAGTTCTGGTTTATGAAAATCCCCCGCGGCAGCACTGTTTATGATGACGGTGTAAATGTTGGTATCGGAATCGGTATCGGCCGGAGACATCGCGGCGGTATCGGTATCGGCTGGTAAAATTTATACAAAAAAGAAAAAGCCCTGCTCAGCAGGGCTTTTTTATTTTATTCTTCTGTAGCCTGGGATGTTTCTATGATCTCATCAGAAACATCGACTGTTTCCGTCTGCACATCATCTGTTATTACTTCTTTTGTAACGTCATCTTCAGCCTGCTGAACGGCAGCCAAAGAAACTACTTTATCATCATCATTCAATGTCATCAGTTTAACACCCTGAGCATTACGTCCAAATTGGGAAATGCCTTCGACGTCAATACGGATAATGATGCCGGCAGCAGTGATCATCATAATCTCCTGCCCCGGAGTAATAACCTTCATTCCAATCACAATACCGGTCTTTTCATTTACTTTGATATTTATTACGCCCTTACCACCACGAGTCTGTTTGCGATACTCGCTGACAGAGGTGCGTTTACCAAGTCCCTGCTCAGTCGCAGTCAATACTTCACTGTTTTCACTGGTCACGCTGTCCATAGCAACAACTTCATCACCATAATTCAGCTGAATACCGCGTACACCGTGAGCAGTACGTCCCATGGGACGCACATCCTGTTCATCAAAACGGATCGCAATACCGTTTCTGGTAGCCAGAATGATTTCTGAATTGCCATCAGTCAATTCTACACCAATAAGCTGTTCATTTTCATCCAGAGTAATAGCAATCAATCCAACCTTACGTGCACTGTTAAAATCTTCCAGATTGGTCTTTTTGACTGTCCCTTTATCTGTAGCCATAAACATATACTGCTCTGTCTTAAACTCTTTCACAGGGATAACTGCTGTAATCTTTTCTCCCTGCTCAATAGGCAGCAGATTGATAATCGCCGTTCCCTTAGCCGTACGTCCAGCTTCGGGAATTTCATAGCCTTTTTGCCGATAAACACGACCTTTATTGGTAAAGAAAAGAATATTATGATGAGTTGTCGACAGGAACAAATGCTCTGCACAATCGTCATTTTTCTTGCCGCTGCCACCGGTTTTGCCGACACCACCGCGTTTTTGATTACGGAAATTATCAAGAGTCTGACGTTTGATATAACCCTGATGGCTGATCGTTATGACAATATCTTCTTCAGCGATCAGATCTTCCATATCCATGGAAGAAGTATCATGTGAAAGAATCGTACGACGTGCGTCGCCGAATTTCTTTTTCATTTCCAACAGATCTTCTTTAATAATATTGAGGACTTTTTGCTCATCTGCCAAAACGCTCTCCAACCAATCAATCGTTTCCATAACGTCGATATATTCATCGTCGATTTTTTTACGTTCCAAACCTGTTAAACGCTGCAGACGCATATCCAAAATAGCCTGAGCCTGACGCAGGCTTAAAGTAAATTTTTCTACTAACGCAGTTTTAGCAATATCTGCATTAGCACTGCTGCGGATAGTATTGATAACTGCATCCAGATTATCCAGGGCAATTTTCAAACCTTCCAAGATATGAGCGCGGTCTTTGGCTTTACCTAATTCATATCTTGTACGACGTGTGATAACTTCTTTTTGATGGTTCAGATAGTGGACAAGGATTTCTTTCAGATTTAAAACCCGAGGATGCCCGTCAACCAAAGCCAGCATGATAATACCGAAAGAATCCTGTAATTTGGTATGTTTATATAATTGATTTAAAATAACATCAGGAACAACGTCATTTCTTAATTCGACAACGATACGCATACCACGGCGGTCAGATTCATCACGCAAATCAGTAATGCCTTCGATCACACCGTCTTTAACTAATTGAGCAATACTTTCGATCAGACGGGCTTTATTGACCTGATAAGGAATTTCCGTAACAACGATGCGGTGCTTGCCCTTCTGCATGGGTTCTATTTCTGCCTGTGCGCGGATTTTTACTATACCACGGCCGGTAGTATAAGCGCTGCGGATGCCTTCGGTACCAAGGATCGTAGCTCCGGTAGGAAAATCAGGACCCTTGATTGCTGTCATCAATTCCGGTATTTCTATATCAGAATTGTCAATCAGCATAATCAATCCGTCAACTACTTCACTCAGATTATGCGGCGGGATATTGGTGGCCATGCCTACAGCGATGCCGGCACTGCCATTAATGAGAAGAGCAGGTACCTTCGCCGGTAAAACGCTTGGTTCTTTCAGCGATTCATCATAGTTAGGCACAAAATCAACAGTTTCTTTTTCAATATCTTCCAGCATAACTTCAGCAACCTTGGCCATACGCACTTCCGTATAACGCATAGCAGCAGCCGAGTCACCGTCGACACTGCCGAAGTTGCCATGACCGTCTACCATCAGATAGCGTGTCGAAAAATTCTGTGCCAAACGTACTATGGCATCATAAACGGAAGTATCACCGTGAGGATGATATTTACCGAGAACTTCACCAACGATACGGGCAGATTTTTTATAAGGCTTGTTGGATGCCATACCGGCTTCCTGCATTGCATATAAAATTCTGCGGTGTACCGGTTTTAAACCGTCACGTACATCAGGCAAAGCACGCTGCACGATAACGCTCATTGCGTAATCGATATAGGATTTTTGCATTTCTTCTTCAATGTAGACCGGTAAAACTTTACCAGTACCTGTCTCTAAATCCACAATATCACCTCAACATCTCATAATTACTTAAACAACAATTCATAAACCTGCTTGCCTATTAAAAGCGTGGTTACGATCAAATAAAGCGGTTTAACATAAGAAGCACCATGCCTGATAGCCATACGGGAACCAAAATAAGCACCTATCACCATGGCAAAGCCCATCAAAAGACCATAAGTCCACAAAACTGAACCACTTAAAGTAAAAGACAACAGCGCTCCGATACCACTGGCAAAATTCAGGGCCTTAGCATTACCGGCTGCCGTTACAAAATCATAACCCAAAAATAAAAATCCAAAAATCAGGAACGAACCTGTTCCCGGACCAAAAAAACCATCATAAAAGCCAATACCAAAGGCCATTACTACAGACCCAAGCAAAGCTGCCAATCCCAATTGTTTAACTGCCGATACATCGCCCCAGTCTTTACGACGGTAGGTGTAAACAGCAACTGCGACTAAAAGGACAACGATCACATTTTTCATCAGCTGTTCCGGCAGAAGATAAACTACATAAGCACCTAAAGCCGATCCGAGAAAAGAAAGCGGCATCAGACTTATGGCAACCTTTTGATTGATCTTTCCCGCACGCCAAAAAGAAAAAACACTCATCAAACCGCCCATAGAAGCAGCCAGCTTATTAGTTCCCAAAGCAAAATTTACAGGCAACCCTAGGGCCAGTAATGCCGGCGTAGAAATTAAACCGCCTCCGCCAACAGTTGAATCGATAAATGCGGCTATAAACCCTGCTAACAATAAAAAAGCAATCGTACTTGGATCTAAAATTTCCAAAATTTTCCCCTCACCCATCACCAAGCTTAAAGTTTATATTTAAGATAAAAACCTACGCGACCCTGATTACAGGTAAAAACCACTTTTTCCTGTTCAACCATATTACTGATAGCATAAGGATGAGCTGAAAGCAGTGGCGCATGCTCCAAATTCCATTGAACGCCCTGCAAAGTAACTTCATTGCAATCTGTTAATGGCAGCAACGACAAAGCTTCTATATTTTCAGGACTGAAAGGTTTGAAAATCAAACTTTCATCCTTTTGGAGCAGTAATAAAATTTCCTGTTCATCAGCCATAACAACCTGCACATCACGTTGAATTTTATAATTCAGCAAAGAAAAAACATTACTGTACAAATGATCAAATCTGCCGCCCCAAATACCGCTGACAACAATATTTACAGCTTCCGGCATAGCTGCCAGTAAAAGCTGTAAGTCTGTATCATCTTTCAGAGGATCATGCAGAAGTATTTTAACTCCCGAAAGCTGTGCTTTCTCCCAGCAGTCTTTTGCCGCACTATCAGCATCGCCGCATAACCAAACAGGTTTTAAATTATTTTCACAGCAGCATTCGATCCCTTTATCGGCACAGTAAATATCTTTAGATGCAGCTATTTGCACCAGCCATTCGGACGCAGGCTTTCTACCTCCGGCCAATAATAAAGCTGTAGAAGAACCCTGCCTGGAAGTTTTTATTTCCAGCTCTCCCTGAGGCAAAAGTAGCTTCCAATTCTCCATTACCTTAAATCCTTCTTTTTAGCAGGTGCAGGTTTAATTATAATTTGTCCCTGTTCCTTATAAATTTTCCAGACAACGTCACCATTACCATTTTTAAACCAATCCATGCTTATTTCCAGCAAATACTGATTTAATTTTTCTTGAGCTTCAGCAGGTAATAATAATTCTTTCGCTGCTGCGGCTTTATTTTTCATTTTAGAAGAAACTATTTTTTCATCAGCATCAAAAGCATTTTCAAAGCTTTCTTTTTCTACATAGCCTTTAAACATTTCTTCATCAGAAAGATTTTTTTTGATTTTCATAATGACCTCCGTAATTACAGGTCCAGATTTCTTACTTTACCGGCATTAGCCTCAATAAATTGACGCCGTGGTTCTACTTTATCACCCATCAATATGGAGAAAATTGCGTCTGCTTCAGCAGCATCCTCCAAATGTACCTGCAAAATCGTTCTTCCGTCAGGATTCATAGTTGTTTCCCATAACTGCTCCGGATTCATTTCACCTAAACCTTTATAACGCTGGATATAGGGATTGCTGTCACGACCAACTTCATCCAAAACAGTCTGCAGTTCATCATCGCTATAAGCATATAAATGCTTCTGACCTTTACGGACCAGATATAAAGGCGGCTGAGCGATAAATACATGTCCTTCTTTGATCAGAGGCTGCATATAACGATAAAAGAAAGTCAACAGCAGAGTTCTGATATGAGCTCCGTCGACATCGGCATCTGTCATGATAATAATTTTACCGTAACGCGCTTTTTCCAGATCAAAATCTTCACCAATACCACAGCCAAAGGCAGTAATCATATTTCTGATTTCGTCACTGCTTAAAATTTTATCCAATCTTGCTTTTTCAACATTCAAAATCTTGCCGCGCAAAGGCAGAATAGCCTGAAAACGACGATCACGTCCCTGTTTGGCACTGCCGCCTGCAGAATCACCTTCGACAAGATAAATCTCTGTTTCTGAAGCATCCTTACTCTGACAATCGGCTAATTTACCAGGCAGGCTGCTGATTTCCAAAGCGCTTTTACGCCTTGTTAATTCACGTGCTTTACGTGCTGCCATACGTGCCCTGGCGGAAAGAATTGATTTTTCTACAATCCTCTTGGCAATAACAGGATTTTCTTCAAAAAATTCTCCTAAACCTTCGCTGACTAGATTATCAACGATCGGACGAATTTCACTGTTTCCAAGCTTAGTTTTAGTCTGACCTTCAAACTGGGGCTCCTGAATCTTAATACTGATAACTACAGTCATACCTTCACGGACATCATCACCGCTGAGGTTTTCTTCTCCGTCTTTCAAAGCACCGATTTTACGGGCATAATCATTGATAGTACGCGTCATTGCCTGTTTAAAACCGCTTAAATGTGTGCCGCCTTCTTCAGTATTGATATTATTGACAAAAGTAAATAGATTTTCAGTATAAGTATCGCAGTACTGCAGAGCTACTTCAACAATATTAGTATCTTTGATACCTTCGATGTAGATAGGATCATCATGGAGCTTATCCTTATTTTCATTTACATACTTTACAAATTCAATGATACCGCCTTCGTAATGAAAGCTTTCCTGTTTTCCAGTACGTTCATCATTGAGATTAATACGGATACCTTTATTTAAAAAAGCCAGTTCACGTATTCTTAAACGCAGGGTTTCATAACTGTAGATAAGTTCCGTAAAAATCGTCGGATCAGGTTTAAAATGTACAGTAGTACCTGTTTCTTCAGTAGTACCCTTTTCATAAAGCGGCACAACTGTTTTACCACGGGAAAACTCAATTCCATAAATTTTACCGCTACGACGTACCTCAACCTCCATATGCTCGCTGAGCGCATTAACACAGGATACACCTACGCCATGCAGACCTCCGGAAACCTTGTAGCCTCCGTCACCAAACTTGCCGCCGGCATGCAGGATAGTCATAACTACTTCTACAGCAGGCTTGCCAACTTTATGCATTTCTACAGGAATACCACGACCATTATCACGTACAGTAATGCTATTATCGCTATGAATAGTCACATCGATAGCATCGCAATAACCTGCTAAGGCTTCGTCTATACTATTATCAACTGTTTCATACACCAAATGATGCAAACCACGGGCAGAAATACTGCCAATATACATACTTGGTCTTTTACGTACAGCTTCCAGACCTTCCAGGACCTGAATCTGTCCGGCACCATATTGTCCCTTAACCTCAGTTGCTTCTTCCAAATTAGACATAGTAACCTCCACATTCCTATAATTCAAGTATATTTAATACTTTCCTTCAACGATCAAAAACTTTTATAAATGGCATCACTGCCAAAATCTTCTTCAGCCCTTCGTTTTAAAGTCAGAGCGGAAATTCCCGATAAATACAAAGTATCAGTTGTTAAAATACAGCTTGAACACTCACCATTTTCCGATAAATCAATAATTTTATATTTATCCT
>OOAF01002107.1_pt1 | contig 12742 bp, 10 predicted proteins | sample 1671251 | NCBI WGS metagenome assembly OOAF01 (sample SAMN06348137, study PRJEB24527) | human gut metagenome | biome: human gut; feature: ankylosing spondylitis patient; material: feces | host: Homo sapiens | place: China | collected 2015-10 | reverse complement strand
CTTCGAAAGTGCCAATTATCATGCTGACGGCGAAGGGGGATGAGGAGGACGAGCTGACAGGGTTCGAACTTGGAGTTGATGAGTATATCTCAAAACCGTTTTCTCCGAAGATCTTAGTTGCGCGTGTCGGTGCAATTTTAAGAAGAAGCGGAAAGGCACCGGAGGAGGGAAAACTTCTTTCCATCGGCGGCATCGTGATCGATCAGACTGCACATACAGTGACGGTGGATGGCAGACAGATCGAATTAAGCTTCAAGGAATTTGAACTGCTTACCTATTTTATGGAAAACGAAGGCATTGCACTTTCCAGGGAAAAGATTCTTAATCATGTCTGGAACTATGATTATTTCGGGGACGCCAGAACAATCGATACACATGTCAAAAAACTGCGTGCCAAGATCGGTGAAAAAGGAGATTACATCAAAACCATCTGGGGCATGGGTTACAAATTTGAAGCAGAAGAAAATGGCAGTGATAAGTAATGATGAAAAGCAGGAAAAAAGAATTTAAAAGAAAATATTTTGGTTCACTGACACACCAGTTGATCCTGATCAGTATCTGTCTGGTTACGGGAACACTTCTTTTGTGCTGGTTTATCAACACGGTTTTTTTAGAACCGTACTATGTGATCAATAAACAAAATACGCTGCTTTCCGGATTTGAGACGATCGATGAAGCGAGTGAGGCAGGGACACTTGATGACAGTTCTTTTGATGTGACATTTGACAATCTCTGTGCAAATGGGAATATCACCGTCATGATCATAAGCTCCGACCGGACGATCGTGCGGTCTTCCGTCAATGATACGCAGAAAATGATGCTGGAATTTATGAATATCATTTTTGGCGAAAAACAAAATGAAGTGACGGTGATGATGCAGTCGGATAATTATATTATTCAAAAACAGACGGATACCAGGTTAGATTCAGAGTTTCTGGTCCTTTACGGAACACTTTCAAACGGCAATCTGATCCTGATGCGTACCGCACTTGAGAGTATCAGGGAAAGCGTCAATCTGTCCAATACATTTCTGGCATGTGTGGGTGTTGTCGCTGCAATCATCAGTGCAGTCGTGATCGTGTTTGTCTCAAGAGGCATTACAACACCGCTTTTGCGTCTGACCGATATCTCAAAACGCATGACGGAGCTTGATTTTGAGGCAAAATACCAGCCGGGGCGCAGATACCACAACGAGGTAGATGAGTTAGGCGAATATATGAATGTCATGTCGACCACGTTAGAGCATACGATCTCCGAACTGAAAAGCGCAAATAACCAGCTGCAGATCGATATTGACAAAAAGACGCAGATCGATGAGATGCGCAAAGAGTTTTTATCCAATGTATCGCACGAGTTAAAAACACCGCTTGCACTGATCCAGGGCTATGCGGAGGGATTGAAAGAATGTATCAATGATGATGCGGAGAGCAGGGACTTTTACTGCGAAGTCATCATGGACGAAGCGGACAAGATGAATAAAATGGTCAAAAAACTGCTCACTTTAAACCAGCTCGAATTTGGCAATGAGGTCATCACCATGGAGCGGTTTGACCTGACAGAACTGATCCGGGGGGTGATCAATTCGTCTGCGATCCTTTTGAATCAGAATGAGATCACATTGGACTTTACACAGCAGGAACCGTTATATGCGTGGGCGGATGAATTTAAGGTGGAAGAGGTAGTGACCAACTATCTGAGCAATGCGATCCATCACGCAGAGGGAGAAAAGCGGATCGATATCAGCTGTGTACAGAAAGGGGACAAAGTCCGCGTCAGTGTTTTTAACACGGGAAATCCGATACCGGAAGAAGATGTGGACAATATCTGGATCAAATTTTACAAAGTGGATAAAGCGAGAACCAGAGAATACGGTGGCAGCGGCATCGGTCTGTCAATCGTCCGGGCAATCATGGATTCGTTCCATCAGAAGTGCGGCGTGATCAATCATGAGGACGGAGTGGAATTCTGGTTTGAACTAGAAACAAATAATGGAAATTTTTCAGTTGATAAATCATACCAAAAATGCTAACATATGGGTATAGTTCGTGACAATAGAATGTTCGCAGAGTGCGCATTCTGTTGTTCATGATAATAGAATATTCGCAGAGCGTGAGTTCTATTATTTACAGATATTTTGAGAGGAATGCCATGAAAAGAACGGGAATGAGATTAACGGCAGTGGCAGCAGTGACAGCGTTGCTGCTCGGTGGATGTGGAGAACAGCCATACAGTTTAACAGAAGATGAGGAAGGCATGATTGTGGATTACTCGGCACACGCTGTGGCAAAATTTAATACGAGCCAGCCTGACGGTCTTGCAAATGTGAGCCGCAATGAGCAGGAAACAGAGGCAGTGGATGAGTCACAGACGACGGAGACGGAGAATAAAATCACACTGGATGCATCCGGCAATGCAGCTGCAGGAGACCAGAGCACAGAGAATAAAACAGCAGAGCCGTCGACACTGGATGAACTGTTTGGAGGAGAAAATCTGTCGGTCACATATACCGGAGCAGAAATTGCAGCAAATTATATGGAGGGCGGTTATTATTCGCTGGATGCAGAGCAGGGCAAGACATTTGTGATTGTCGGTATTGATATTACAAATTCCGGAGCGGATGAAATAGCGATAGATAACTTTGCAAAGACACCGAAGTTCTCTGTTATGGTCAATGGTCAGGAAAAAGCAGAGGAAGAAAATACAATACTTCCATCTGATTTTGCACTGTATCAGGAAACAGTCCCGGCTGGAGTAACAGAAAATACTATCTTATTGTTTCAGGTGCCGGACAGTGTGACCAGTGTGGACAGTCTGGATCTGTTTGTAAATATCAGCGGTACAAATTATCAAATTACTTTGTAATGATATTAGTAATGTGCTATAATAAATGCAGTATTTATGCAATGGAAAAAGAGACGAATTGCGTAGCAGATGATACGCGGGAGGAGAGACAGGAATGGATACAAATATACTTTTAGAGTCAGGAACAAATGAACTGGAGGTCCTGGAATTTACATTAGGAAATAATCATTATGGAATCAATGTTGCAAAGATCAGAGAGATATTGACGTATCAGCCGGTTACACCAGTACCAAATTCTCATCCAAGTGTGGAAGGTATTTTTATGCCGCGTGATACGATGATTACTGTTGTTAATCTGAAAAGATGCCTGGGAATGCCGGAGGACGGAGAAAACAAAGGACTTTTTATCATCACGAACTTTAACAAATTAAATATTGCGTTTCATGTAGATGCCGTGATTGGTATCCATCGTGTATCATGGGAATCCATCATCAAACCGGATTCAACGATCAATACGGAGAATAACAGTGCATCCACAGGTGTCATTAAGATGGATGACAAGCTGATCATCATCCTTGATTTTGAGAAGATTGTATCCGATATCAGCCCGGAGACAGGACTTAAGGTATCAGATGTTGATAATATGGTAAGCCGTGAACGTTGTGACTCTCCGATCCTGATCGCTGAGGATTCACCGCTTCTTAGCCGCCTGATCACAGATTGTCTGAAGAAGGCAGGATACACCAATCTGATTGTGACAATGAACGGTCAGGAAGCATGGGACAAACTTACTGAATTTGAAAAAGCAGGCAATGTGCGTGACAAGGTTCACTGTATTATCACGGATATCGAGATGCCGATGATGGATGGACACAGACTGACCAAACTGGTTAAGACAAATGATAATATGAAGAAGATACCGCTCATTATTTTCTCATCTTTGGTCAATGAGGAAATGAGAATTAAAGGCAAACAGTTAGGGGCAGATGCTCAGTTGACAAAACCTGAAATCGGCAATCTTGTAGAGGCTATTGACAATTTAATTGATAAAAGCATTGATTAGGTTGAAGCGAAGAGGGGGATGTGATGTATTGTCACATCCCCAAATTAAGTTATAGGCTTGACGGAGGTATCGGATGAGCGGGACAGAAGATTATCTGGATGGACTGTTAAATTCCATATCTGAAAAAGATTTGGATACAAAGAAAAAAACCGGGAGTGAAACGATGCAGACAGAGGAAGATATTATGAATGATATGGAAAATGATTTACTTTCCAAAGAAGCGGAAGATAATTTTTTAGAACAGTTTGAAAAAGAATTGCAAAATGAGAAGTCGTCACCGGAAGAGGAAAAAACGGATGATTTCTTTAACAGTTTAGATCAGATTGTGGATGGAGCAGATCATAATAATAATGATGATGATTTCCTGATGGATACGCTTGGAGATATCCCGGGTATCGATGATGTGACAAAAACAGAAGATTTGTCACAGGCACAGACGATGGAAAAAGAGCCGGATGAACAGTCTGAAGATACAGCAGAACCGGCACAGGCGTCAGATGATGCCGGAAGTGATACTTTTGGTATGGATGATGCAGGCAGCACAGGACTGGATGATTTTGGAGACCTTGGCGGGGCTGATATGTTTGGAGACAGTGAGGCAGAAGAAACCGAAATTACTCCGGATGGCATAGAAGAAACTCCGAAAAAAGAAGGTTTTCTAAAAAAATTATCACGCATTCTTTTTGGGGAAGATGATGAGGATGAAAAAGGTGATTCTGTCTCATCTCAAAAAGAACCGCTAACAGGAGAAAATGCGGGTGACATTGATTTGTCAGATCCAAATATGCAGATATTGCAGGAACTGGGAGATATTCCGGATATATCGGATGCACCGAAGGAAGAAGAAAAGCCGGATCCGAAAGAAGAGAAAAAGAAGAAAAAAGAGAAAAAGAAAAAAGAAAAGAAGCCAAAGAAAGAAAAGAAACCAAAGCCAAAGAAAGAAAAGAAGCCAAAGCCGCCAAAGGAACCGGATCTGACTCCTCCATTGCCGAAGGTGCCGGTAATTCTGATCTTTGTAATGGTATTTTCATTCCTTATTCTTGTGGTGTTAGCAACAAATCTGGTCGGCTATTCAAGCAGCTTTTCAAATGCAGAAGACGCATATGCAAAGGGTGATTATGAGCAGGCATTTCAGGATGTGGCAGGTCTTGAAGTGAAAGAGAAAGATCAGGATACCTACAGAAAATACCGTATTCTGGCATATACAACAGGTCAGTACAGAGCATATCAGAATCTGGTGAACCAGAAAATTTATGATATGGCACTGGATTCACTGATCAGCACGATCGGAAGATGTGAAGAATACAGCAGTGATGCCAAAGAACTTGGATGTGAAGGAGAGATTTCAGACATACAGGCAAAGGCAGAGGAAGCATTAGAAGCATTTAAGATTGATACGGAAAAAGCACTTGAAGTATATGACATGAAGGATCGGACTGCATATTCAAAAGAGATTTATCAGATACTGGATGATGCAGGACTTAGTGAGGAATAAAAATGATAGCGATCATTGACTATGATGCAGGCAATTTAAAAAGCGTACAAAAGGCACTTGACTTTTTACATCAGGAATGCGTGATAACGAGGGATTTTCATGAAATCCGTCAGGCAGACAAGGTAATCTTACCGGGGGTTGGTTCTTTCGGTGAGGCGATGGCCCAGTTAAAAAAATATGAACTGGATAAAGTGATACAGGAAGTGGCGGAGGAGAAAAAGCCATTTCTTGGCATCTGCCTTGGTCTGCAGCTTTTATTTGAGGGCAGTGAGGAAAGCAGCGGAGTGGAAGGTCTGCATTTGTTAGATGGGCAGATTCTGCGTATACCAGATACAGAGGAATTAAAAATACCGCATATCGGATGGAATTCACTGGATCTATGGAATAATGGAAGGCTCTTTGCAGGATTGCCGGAGCATCCATATGTTTATTTTGTTCATTCTTATTATCTGAAAGCAAAAGATGACAGAATTGTGAAAGCAACTACGGAATATGGCACACATATTCATGCTTCCGTGGAACAGGACAATATCTTTGCATGTCAGTTCCACCCGGAAAAGAGCAGTACAGTCGGACTTAAGATACTAGAAAATTTTGCCGGGATTTAAGACAGGAGGATAAAAATGTTTACAAAACGAATTATTCCGTGTCTGGATGTGAATAACGGACGTGTGGTAAAGGGTGTTAATTTCGTAAATTTAAGGGATGCAGGAGATCCGGTTGAGATCGCAGCGGCTTATGATAAGGCGGGGGCAGATGAACTGGTATTTCTCGATATCACAGCAACCTCAGATGCCAGAGAGACGGTCGTGGATATGGTGCGCAAAGTGGCAGAAAAAGTGTTTATTCCATTTACTGTAGGCGGCGGTATCCGTACTGTGGATGATTTCAAGGCATTACTCCGTGAGGGTGCGGACAAGATATCGATTAATTCTTCTGCAATCAACCGTCCGGAACTCATCAGTGAGGCGGCAGATAAGTTTGGCAGCCAGTGTGTGGTGGTAGCGATCGATGCAAGAAAGCGTGCAGACGGTTCGGGCTGGAATATTTACAAGAACGGTGGACGTATTGATGTCGGAATTGATGCTGTGGAATGGGCAATGAAAGCGGACCGGCTTGGCGCAGGAGAAATTCTTCTGACCAGTATGGATTGTGATGGAACCAAGGCAGGTTATGATCTTGAACTGACCCGTATGATCGCAGAAAATGTTTCTATTCCGGTGATCGCTTCCGGTGGAGCGGGGACGAAAGAGCATTTTTACGATGCGCTGACGGAGGGAAAAGCGGATGCAGCGCTTGCTGCTTCTTTATTCCATTACAAAGAACTTGAGATCTGTGATCTGAAAGATTATCTGGCAGAACGAGGTGTCTCTGTCAGAAGATAATAAGAGGGTAAATATCATGGCAATGATTATGAATGACTGGCTCCCGGCAATTCAGGGAGAGTTTAAAAAGCCATATTACAGGGAACTATTTCAATTTGTAAAAGAAGAATACAGCAGGGCGGTCATTTATCCGCCGGCAGATGATATCTTCAATGCGATGCATTTTACACCACTTAGCGAGGTAAAAGTACTGATCTTAGGACAGGATCCGTATCACAATGAGAATCAGGCACATGGTCTGAGCTTTTCCGTACTACCATCACAGAAGGAGATCCCGCCATCTCTGCAGAATATTTACAAAGAGCTTCAGGATGATCTGGGATGCTATATTCCGAACAACGGATATTTAAAAAAATGGGCGGATCAGGGCGTACTGCTTTTAAACACGGTGCTGACTGTCCGTGCACATCAGGCGAATTCCCATCAGGGAAGAGGCTGGGAGCAGTTTACGGATGCAATCATACAGGCAGTCAATGCACAGGACCGGCCAATCGTATATATGTTGTGGGGAAGACCGGCACAGAGCAAGATACCGATGCTGACAAATCCGAAGCATCTGATTTTAAAAGCGCCACATCCAAGCCCACTTTCTGCATACAGAGGTTTTTTTGGATGCAGACATTTCAGTCAGGCAAATGATTTCTTAAAAGCAAATGGGATCGAGCCGATCGACTGGCAGATCGAAAACCTGTAAGTTCCCATAAATGAGGAGTGCCCAGACACCTTTCGGCGCCCGGGCTATTATGAAAAAAATTTATCAAGTATATTATAACAAGTTGTCTAAGTATTTTTTAACTGTATTTAGTATATCAATCATATATGAACAAAGTGTGAATAATAAATTAACAATTTTTTAGTAATTTAAAACAAAAAAACAGAAAAAAATACAAAAAAATTGGTTAGGTTATCCATACACCTGAAAAGACGGTTTTACCTGTGGAAAATGCTTGAAAATATAAAGAGAACGGCCTAAAATGACGATATAAAAGAAAACAGGGATGTTTGATTCATAACGAACAGGTTATTGTATTATTTCAAAGGAGTGAGATATATGGCAACAATTTCTGGCTATAATTCATATTCAATGGGAGTTTTGTTTTCTGGTCTAAACACTACATCATCTAAGAATTCATTGTTTTCGAACAGTATGTCAGGAAGTGATATACTTGGAATCAATTACAGTGACTGGGCAACAATCAGATCGGGCAGCTATTTTAAATTGTTAAATGCGTATTATGGGAAAGGTGGACAGGTCAGTGATTCAGACGATACAACATCTTCCTCAACGTCAACATCCAAAGACAGCACCAGGACACTCGCTGTGATTGAGAGTGATGCGAAGAGTGTGGAGAAGTCGGTTGCAGCTCTTCAGGAAACAGGGGATAAATCCTTGTTTAACGAAGTGACAAAGACAGATGAAAATGGAAACAAGACAACCGGTTATGATACGGATGCTATCTATAAAGCTGTTAAAAACTTTACAGACAGCTATAATAGTCTGATCGATGAAGTGGGTAATTCCAATACAAAGAGTATTTTAAGAGCCGGTGCCAGCATGGTGAATGTGACAGAGGCAAACCGTAAATCACTTTCTGATATCGGTATTTCCATAGGTGCAGACAACAAGCTTACCATTGATGAAGAGAAGTTTAAGAAGGCTGATATGAGTAAGGTAAAGGCAATGTTTGCAGACAACAGCTACTATGGAACAGAAGTGAAACGACAGGCAGGCCGTGCAGAGTCTTATGCAAAGAGTGAGGCCGCAAAGGCGAATACCTATCAGAAATCAGGTTCTTATACCTATAATTACAGAACAGGCGAACTTTATAACTCTACGATCTGATCGCAGAGCTGCAGAAAAATATGTTGCTGTTTTTCATACATTTTGAAAGCGGACAGCAGCGGTCATACTGGTATGATGTGATCCGGACGGTGGAAGGATTATATCACAACAATCATTTATGAGAAACTCGGATTGGGTTTCTCATAAATTTTGCAAAAAAATAATCAGCGCACCGGAAAAAAAGATTGCACAATGGGGCGATGTATGGTCAAATAATAGATAGTGTAAAAATGGATGTTGACATCTGGCAGAATAGAAAATATTTGAGATAGATGAAATGGAGAAAAGAATGGCAGCAAAGAAAGTAGTAGTCGGTATGTCAGGCGGTGTGGATTCCTCTGTGGCAGCATACCTTTTGAAGGAACAGGGATATGATGTGATCGGTGTGACCATGCAGATCTGGCAGGATGAGGATGAATTTGTGCAGGAGGAGAGTGGCGGATGCTGTGGCCTTTCGGCAGTGGATGATGCCAGAAGAGTGGCAGACCGTCTTGGAATTCCTTATTACGTCATGAATTTCAAACAGGAATTTAAAAAAAATGTCATGGATTATTTTACTGCGGAATATTTAAAAGGCAGGACGCCAAATCCGTGTATTGCATGCAACCGTTATGTAAAATGGGAAGCATTGTTAAATCGGAGTCTTGCGATTGGTGCGGATTATATTGCAACCGGGCACTATGCGAGGATCGAGCAGCTTTCCAATGGAAGATATGCAATTAAAAATTCCGTGACAGCAGCCAAAGATCAGACGTATGCACTTTACAATCTGACACAGGAACAGTTGTCACACACATTGATGCCGGTCGGTGCCTATCATAAAGATGAGATCCGTAAGATTGCAGAGGAGATCGGTCTTATGGTTGCACATAAAAAAGACAGTCAGGAGATCTGCTTTATCTCTGACAATGATTATGCCGGATTTATTGACCGGGAATACGGCGATCAGGTACCACCTCCGGGAAATTTTGTTCTGACAGACGGAACTGTAGTCGGAAAACATAAAGGGATTACGCATTATACGATCGGACAGAGAAAGGGACTCGGAATTGCATTCGGGCATCCGGTATTTGTCACGGAGATACGGCCGGAGACAAATGAGGTCGTACTTGGTGAGAACAGAGATGTGTTTACTTATGAACTGGATGCAGATCATATTAATTTTATGTCCATCCCGGATATTCAGGATGAGATGCTTTTGAAGGCAAAAATCCGTTATTCCCACAGCGGAAGTATGTGCAAGGTGACAAGAACCGGAGAAGATACGATACACTGTGAATTTTTAGAGCCGGTGCGTGCGGTGACACCCGGACAGGCAGTCGTATTATATGATGGAGAATATGTTGCCGGAGGCGGCACGATCCTTTAGAAAAGCGATATGACGGAAAGCCGCTGGATGGTAAAAAAGACAGCAGATTACACAAGATAAAAATGACGTGAAAAGGAAAGGAACTGGCAGCAATGACAAGAGAAGCGTTTAGGGAGCTGGTAAAAAAAGGCCCGGTACTGCTTGATGGTGCAACAGGAACGAATTTACAGAAGGCAGGAATGCCGGTCGGAGTATGTCCGGAGCAGTGGATCCTGGAAAATTCAGAAGTGTTGATCGATCTGCAGAAACGGTATGTAGAGGCCGGAACCGATATTTTATTTGCGCCGACCTTTACCGCAAGCAGAATAAAATTAAAAGAATATGGTTTGGAAGATCATTTAGAGGAGATGAACCGCAAGCTTGTCGCACTCTCAAAAGAGGCTGCAAAAGGTACAAATGCGCTGGTTGCCGGAGATCTTACCATGACAGGAGAACAGCTTTATCCGTTGGGAGATCTGATGTTTGAGGATCTGGTGGATGTTTATAAAGAGCAGGCGAAAATTATTGCGGAGGCCGGAGCAGATCTTTTTGTGGTTGAAACGATGATGAGCCTGCAGGAATGCCGTGCGGCTGTGCTGGCAATCCGTGAAGTATGTGACCTGCCAGTCATGGTTTCATTGACTTATAATGAAGACGGAAGAACACTGTATGGAACAGATCCGGTGACAGCGGTTGTTGTGATGCAGAGCCTTGGTGCGGATGCGGTCGGAATGAACTGTTCGACCGGACCGGAGGCAATGTTAGAGCCGATCGCGAAGATGGCAGAGTATGCAGCGATACCACTTCTCGCAAAACCAAATGCCGGAATGCCGGAGCTGATCGATGGTCAGACCGTCTTTAATGTAGAGCCGGAAGAATTTGCCGAAGTCGGGAAAAAACTGGTCGAAGAGGGTGCTGCCATCATTGGAGGATGCTGTGGAACAACACCGGAGCACATCCGTGCTTTAAAGGAGGCAGTAAAAGGTATCCCGGTCAAAGCACCGCTTCAGACGAAGAGAAGAATGCTGACTTCAGAGCGTAAGTCTGTAGAGATCACGCTTGATGGACGTTTTATGGTCATTGGAGAACGTATTAACCCGACCGGAAAGAAAAAGCTGCAGGCAGAGTTAAAAGAGGGTTCCTTAAATCTTGTCCGTACCATGGCATTAGAACAGGAGGAAAATGGAGCATCGATCCTTGACATCAATATGGGTATGAACGGTATTGATGAAAAAGAGATGATGCTGCGTACCATTTACGAAGTGACTTCGACGGTGGATTGTCCGCTTTGCATTGATTCCAGCCATGTGGATATTATTGAGGCCGCGCTCCGCATCTATCCGGGACGTGCACTCATCAATTCGATTTCACTGGAAAAAGAAAAGTTTGAAAAACTGCTTCCGATTGCAAAGAAGTACGGGGCAATGTTTATCCTGCTTCCCCTCTCGGATGAGGGACTGCCAAAAGATTCTGCTGAGAAACATGGCATTATCCGCACGATCATGGATGAGGCGGTGAGGATCGGCATGGCAAAAGAAGATATCATTGGGGATGGACTGGTTGACCCGGTCGGAGCAAATCCGAATGCAGCGTTAGAGTGTTTTGAGACATTTTCCTATTGCAAAAATGAACTGGAACTGCCGACAGCATGTGGACTTTCTAATATTTCATTCGGACTGCCGGAACGTACTTATGTCAATACGGCTTTTCTTACAATGGCGATCGCAAATGGTCTTACGATGGCGATTGCAAATCCGTCACAGGAACTTCTGATGAATGCCGCATTTGCGTCGGATATGCTGTTGAATAAGAAAGAAAGCGACATCCGTTATATTGAGCGCATGAATTTCCTGTCAGAAAAATATGCCGGTATGGAACGTGTCATGGTTCAGAAAACACCTGCAGGTACATCTGCGGCTGGCGGCGAAACCAGGAAAGAGAGTACGGGAAGCGGCGTATTTCAAGCAGTTTTAAAGGGAAACAAAGAACATGTATTAGAAGAAGTAAAAAAGATGCTGGATGGCGGAGCCAAACCGGATGAGATTATCAATGAGCATCTGATCGCTGCGATCAATGAAGTAGGAGAATTATTTGATAAAAAGAAATATTTCCTGCCACAGCTGATTTCTTCCGCTAATACGATGAAACTTGCAATCGAGTACTTAGAGCCGATGTTAGAGCGCAGTAATACAGAGGCAATGGCTACGATCGTTGTTGCGACAGTTGAGGGCGATATCCATGATATCGGAAAAAATCTTGTTGTTCTGATGTTGAAGAATTACGGTTATCATGTGATCGACCTTGGCAAGGATGTTCCGGCAGATGTGATCGTGGATACCGCAATGAATGAAGGTGCGAAAGTGATCGGACTTTCCGCACTGATGACGACCACAATGATGCGGATGAAAGACGTTGTGGAGCTGGCAAAAGAAAAAGGCTGTACGGCGAAGATTGTAATTGGAGGAGCGGCGATCACGGAGAGTTTTTCGGATGAGATCGGAGCAGATGGCTATTCGAAAGATGCAGCGGAATGTGTGAAACTGGTCGAACGCTTACTGGCATAAGACACTTTTAGTATAGCATAACATGTAAAACGAGTCTTGTAGCTTGTTTTACATGAAGTGCCAGTATAGAAAGCTGGATGTGTTGTTATATTTTTGAAATTTTTAGGAAAATATGAAAAAAAGTGTTGACTTTCATCTCCTGTAATAGTATACTTTAGAAGTCGGTTGCAAAAAGCAAAGGACAAAAATGGGATCTTAGCTCAGCTGGGAGAGCATCTGCCTTACAAGCAGAGGGTCATAGG
>OOAF01002099.1_pt1 | contig 12797 bp, 11 predicted proteins | sample 1671251 | NCBI WGS metagenome assembly OOAF01 (sample SAMN06348137, study PRJEB24527) | human gut metagenome | biome: human gut; feature: ankylosing spondylitis patient; material: feces | host: Homo sapiens | place: China | collected 2015-10 | reverse complement strand
GAACAATAGCAAGTATACAGATATGAATTATTATGGCTAATTAGTGGAACTGTATAGACATATCCAAGAAGAAAGGGGAACAGTAAAATGTAACTGGGTGAATGAATATGGCAAAAAGACCAGTAGAAAAATATGACTTCAAAGCCTTTGGAGAAGCGATAAAAGCTGCGCGGACAGGACGCAAGGAAAGCCGCAAACAGGTAAGTGATGAAATGTATATTTCCCCTCGCTACCTTGCGAATATTGAGAATAAAGGACAGCACCCCAGTCTGCAAATCTTTTTTGAGCTTATGCTCCGTTACAATATATCCGTAGACCAGTTTCTTTTAGATACGCCCGTCGGAAAAGATACAAAGCGGCGGCAGCTCGACGCTCTGCTTGATGATATGAGCGATAACGGCATACGGATTGTAACAGCAACCGCAAAGGAAATTTCAGAAGTCGAAAAAGAGGACAAATAGAAACGTCCGGCAAAATTGAATATGGATTTTCGGAAGCGTTGTAATCTTTTTTGAGATTGCAGCGTTTTTCTTTTGCATAAGTTCGGCAAAATGGTTTTTTCTCCGTAGAGGGAAATAAGGACATAAAAGATAAAAAACTTTCTTAGCAAGCATAGGAAAAGAGTACCCTTTTCCGTATTTTCGCCCTCCCGTCCTGCGGTGTGTCGGTTGAAAATTGCTTGTTGGGAAGTGTCCCAAACCCTCAAATCGGAAAGGAGTGATAGCATGAACGGACGCAAAAGAAACATACAAATCAAATTCTATGTAACAGAGGAAGAAAGGGCATTGATTGAACAGAAAATGAAGCTTGTCCCTACCCGGAACATGGCGGCATATCTTCGCAAGATTGCCATTGACGGGTATATCATTCAGACAGACCATAGCGACATAAAAGCCATGACAGCAGAGATACAGAAAATCGGGGTCAACGTCAATCAGATTGCAAAGCGTGTCAATACGACAGGCAGCGTCTACCAAGAGGACATAGAGGAAATAAAGGGGGTGCTTGCGGAGATATGGCGGTTACAAAGATTAAGCCTATTAAAAGCACGTTAAGCAAAGCCCTTGACTATATCCAAAACCCGGATAAAACAGACGGAAAAATGCTTGTGTCCTCCTTTGGGTGCAGCTATGAAACGGCAGACATTGAGTTCGGATTTACGCTTGCACAAGCCATAGATAAGGGAAACAATCTCGCCCACCATTTGATACAGTCCTTTGAGCCGGGGGAAGTGGATTATGAGAAAGCCCACGAAATCGGAAAACAGCTTGCCGACGCGGTAACAAAGGGACAGCATGAATACGTCTTGACTACCCACATAGACAAAGGGCATATCCATAACCATATCCTTTTTTGTGCGGTCAATTTTGTTGACTACCATAAGTACAATTCCAATAAGCGCAGCTACTACGGCATACGGAACATGAGCGATAAGCTGTGTCGGGAAAACGGGCTGTCTGTTGTCGTTCCGGGCAAAGGCAGCAAGGGAAAAAGCTATGCAGAATATCAAGCGGAAAAGGTCGGTACAAGTTGGAAAGGCAAGCTAAAAAATGCCGTTGATACACTTATCCCCCAAGTGGCAAGTTTTGAAGAATTATTGCAGCGGTTACAGGCAGCGGGCTATGAAATAAAACCGGGAAAATATATCTCCTGCCGCGCTCCCGGACAGGAACGCTTTACCCGCTTAAAAACTCTCGGTGTAGATTATACAGAAGAAGCCATAAGAGAACGGATAGAGGGCAAGTGCACAAAGGCGGCGAAAGCTCCAAAAGAGCAGCGCGGCGTATCGCTGCTTATCGACATTGAAAACAGTATCAAGGCACAAGAGAGCCGGGGCTATGAACAGTGGGCGAAAATCCATAATCTGAAACTGGCTGCAAAGACTATGAATTTCTTGACAGAACATAAGATTGAGCAGTACGCAGATTTAGTTAGCCGGATTGAAGAAATAAATGCGGAAAATAAAAAGACAACAGACGCATTAAAGAACGTGGAAAAGCGTCTTGCTGATATGGCGGTGCTGATGAAGCACGTTACCACCTACCAAAAAACAAAAAACGTCTATGAAGCATACCGCAGGGCAAAGGATAAGGACACATACCGGGCAAAGCAGGAAAGCAGTCTGATACTCCATGAAGCGGCGGCAAAGGCATTGAAAGCGGCGGGTGTTACCAAGCTCCCCAATCTTGCCGCCATGCAGGAAGAATACGGGAAGCTCCAAGCGCAGAAAGAAGCCCTTTACACTGATTATGGCAAGTTGAAAAAACAGGTCAAGGAATACGACGTTATCAAACAGAACATAGACAGTATTTTAAGACTGGAAAAAGAACCGGAACGGGGCAGGGAAACCGAACGCTTACAGTAGAAATATCTATAAAAGCGTGGTAGGATAAAGGTATTCCAATATAGACAGGAGCGTGAAAACATGGCAGACCAAACGATACCCGATTATGAAACCATACGCGCCGCCGTTACCGGAGAAACATGGGCGGTGGAAAAGGTGCTTATGTGCTACAAGGACGAAATCGACAAGCAGGCAACTGTAAAGAAACGTCAACCGGACGGAACATTCAAACTGGAAATTGATGAAGATATGCGCCAGTATATCACAATGAAGCTGATAGAAGCCCTCCCCCAATTTCCCCTTGAAGAAATGGAAAGAGAGGAAAAAAGAAATCGGGACAAAAAATCATAAAAAGGTAGACGGGAAGCTGCTGCGGACAGATAAGCAGTTTCGACATTTGAAACAACGGCAAAAAGAAACTATCAGTACATGGCTTTATGAAGAATACCGCCGCCTTTGGATAGAAAAGGGACAGGAGCCGCATAAACGCAACAACCGGGAAATCGTTGCCGCTGTTATGGAACGGATAGAAGCTGCGGGGATATGGCTGCCGGAACAGGAAGTAACAAAATATTTTTACCGCAGGAAAACCCATTACCGGAACCGGATAGAAAAAGAATTACAGCCGAAGCCGGAAATGCAGGATAAAGACAGTCAGACACAAAAAGAACAGGGCGTAGGAAGCCAGTAATGACCTCCCGCACCCTGTTCTTTTATAGGTACTGATTTTAAATTGTTACGCAGTAGAACCCTGATTTCAAGGGAAAAGGTATTCTGTATCGCCTATGCCAGTTTCACGCCGTTTATGCCCTGTAAATCAAGGCTTTTTTCGCCCTTATTGCGTAACCGCCGCACGTCGTTTCCTCATGCGCTCCGCTGCCTGTCTGCGGGTAATGCGTTTCCGGCAATCCGGGCAGTATTTGACGCTATTTGATTTTGATACAAAAAATGTGCCGCACTCGGTACAACGCTTTTTGTCCTCGGTTTTGAAAAGCTCTGCATACAGCAGCTTATCAAGAGGAAGTACGGCAATCTGAAACCACTTGCATAAAAGCGAACAGGAAATAAGCTGCGGGCAGACACATTCCTCCCCGTCGTCCAGTAAGATACAGTGTCCGCGCTCGCAGTTGCAGCACTCCTTTTTTACAAGGCTGTTGACTTTCCGGCTCTGTGGCGGCGTGAGCCGCTTACCCCCGGTCATACCTCATCAGCGGCGAAAATGGCAAGCTCCGCATACTCGTTTTCTGTTAGTGGGGAAATTTTCTGTAAGGTGCGTTCTGCAAAGGGGTGCATATCCTCGTCCATGAACGGCAGCGCAGCCGTCATATTTTCCATAAGCTGTGCTTTGCTTCCCTCATGGTAAATACTCAACAGGTTCATTTCTTCAACGGTCAGTCTAATCATGCTCATACCTCCAATTCGTGATGTTTTGTTTTTGCTGTCTTTTTCGGGACTTTTGGGGATTTTTCTGTTTGTAACTGCGCCCGGACAGAGGGACGGGACTGTTTCATCTCTTTATTCCTCTCGCTTTTATCTATCAGCGCATAAACGCCATGCCTGCCCTCCAACGTAGAAAAGGAAAGGCTGTTGTAAGGGAGCATGGAAAGCAGCCGTTCCATATCCTTATCCGTTGCCAGTGGAACAAAGTAGGGAGAAAGTTCTACCGCACAATGGGTCTTTTCGGGGCTGTTCGGTTCTCCAAGCCCTTTTACATTTTCCACAATCCGGCGGGCTTCTGCTTCAATCCGTCTGTCATGCAGGGCGGCGATATGTAACTGAAAATCCCTCTGCGTATGCGGTGTTCGTTTTTTCTGCTGTTCCCTCAAAAGGCTTTTTAAGGCTTCCGGGTCGTTTGGCTGTGCTTCAAAACGTATAAACTTTCCAAGTTGCGGGTCAGTGTCCCCGTCAAAATATTGTCCGGCAGGCTTTGTCAGCTCCCCATGCTCATAAATCAGCGTGTAGTTGTCGGCAGGGATTGATTTTTCGATTACTTCCCGAAAATGCTGCAAATAATCCAGTTCATAAAGATTGCCCTTGATTTTTTCCTGCTGTGTGCCTGTCAGTTCCACCGCATAGGCAAGGATAGTATCGCGGGTCTGTTCCCCGTAAAACCGCCATGTATTATGCTGCCTTGTGTCCTTTAGAAAAACGTCCCGTTCCCGGAAGCAGCACGTCCCGGACGGGCGGGAAAACCACAAAAGCCGTTTGTCCTCCGGGACAGGGCTTACCGCCGCTTTCTGCAAAATCTGTTTGTCTATGTCAAAATCGCTCTGATAAAAAGCGGTGTTCTGTTTCATTATGGCTTCAAGGGAAGCGATAACGTCCACATTTTCAAATTTTTGTAACTTCATAGGTCAGCTCCTTTCCAAATCCTGTGTTTTCTGTCTTGCCTGTTTCTTCGGTGTCTGTTCTTTCGCTGCTTTAAGCTGCGCCCGGATAGAGGGCTTTTCCTGTTTGGCAGGCTTGCCGCGTCCCTTATCGGTTTTCAATGCTTCGGCGTATTCTGCAAGGGAAATCTGTTCCCCGGCTTTTGCCTTTTCCTCCAGTTCCGCAGCGGTCGGGGTGTTGTTTATCTGCCCGTCAATCATGTTATAGTTTTGCTCGGTGGTCTGTTCGGCAGTTTTCAGATAATTTTCCGGCTGCAAAAACTCCGGCACGTCCTTATACCCCAAGCTGTCTATATAGTGGGCGGTGTCCTGTCCGTTCTGATGAAGCACCACCACGTCGGAAACGGAAAGGCTGTGTCCCTTAAAATTTTTCGGGTGGTCGATATTAAAGCGGGTGTAAATATCTTCAAGGGAAGTACCCGGCGTAAGAGGTGCGGAATAGACAAGCGCATAGTTTTTCGCATCTACCCGATGTCCGGCGGCAGTCAGACGGTCGTAAGGCTCAAAGCGCAAGTCCCTTGTTTCGTCCCCGCCTTTTATCTGATAAATGGAAAAGGTATCTTTGTGCTGTGGGGCTTCATGTTCCGGCTGCCCCTGTGCAGGTTGTTCCTGTGCAGCTACCTTTTGCTGCCAGATATGCGCCCGCTGTAACTCGGTCGGCTTTTCCCCGGTAAGAGGTGCAATCGCCTTGACATAATCAGCCGCATAATAAGCGTTACTGGTAAGCTGCCGCTGCCATGCCCCTGCTTTTGGCGACCAACGGAAGCCATTGCTTTTTAAGGCTTCCCGCGTGGCTTCGTCCGGCTTATCCTCAAAGAAGATTTGCAGGCGGTTCGCTTCGGTGTTTGCTTCCACCTTGCCGCCGTCAAATTCCCACCCGGCAAAACCGATTTCTTTTTGCTGTGAAAGGGATTTGATACGGTCTTTCACGCGCCGGATTTCTGCGCTGTTGTTGGATAACGCCCAAGTCGCAAAGGGCTTGTCCCCCAAATGCCAACTGCTCGCCATGTCTGATTTCAGTTTTTCAAGCTGTTCCGGCGGTAAATGCGGGCAGCCGTCAAGGGTCTTATGCTTGCGGTAATAGGCGTTTACGGCTTTCATGGTTTCCTGCGATTTTTCAAGGCTTTCCAGTTTCTTTTCCAACTTCTGTACTGCCTGCGGGTCGTCTGCGCTGATACCGCCCATGCCGGTGCTGCGGATTTTATCAAGAAGTCCTTGTATGTCCTGCCATTCCCGGTAATTGCTGTCGCGGGCTGCGTTCTGCTTTTCTTTCTTCCTTGTGGGGAAGTTAGAGCCGCCTGCAATCAGGATAGAGGGAACACGCGCGTCAATCTCATAGCCCTTGTTCATGTTCGCCGCCAGTTTCCGGGCGTAAGTGTCAAGCAGGCTGTCGATTTTCTCATGGTACATCGGGTCTACCCGCTGTTTCTGCCGTTCTGCAAGCTGTACGGCTTCATCAACATAATGCCTGTATTCAGCCGTCGCGCTGCCTTGCTTATAATCGGAAAAGCTGTTCATATCCTTTGCACGTTTGGCGGCAGCTTCATTGATAGGATAATAAGGGGCGGGTGCAGCCTGTTCCGGCTGTGCTTCTTTTTTCTGTACCGGGGCTGTTTCTTCGGGAAGCTCCGGCGCGGCTGCTTCTGCTTCGGGTTGTTTGGCTGCTTCCTGTGCGGGCTGCGCCTGTTCGGTGGTCTGTTCCTTATCCTGTGCCTTTTGGATTTCTGCAAAATGTCCGTCTATGGTATCAATCAGACTTGCGGCGGTACTGCGTATTGTTTCAAGAGAGCCTTTCAGTTCTGCAAGTTCTTTTCCGCTGCTCCACCCGGCGATATACCCAAAAGAATAGTCCGACGTATCAAGCCCGTAATGTTGGCAGACAGCATAGGCGACGCTTTCCGCCTGTACCTCGCGGGTGCGGCGGTCGGGGCGTTCCGGCATAGCAAGGGCGGTATCATGCAGCGTGGCGTGGGCTATTTCATGGATTGCGGTCTTGATGTTCTGCAATTCGTCCATACCCTCGTTGATGATGATACGCTTTTCCTCATAATTGCAGCGTCCTTTTACGCCGCCGCTTAGTGCTTCAAATCCCATAGCAAACGGGGAAGTCTTTTCAAGGGCAGCGAAAAAATCCTTGTATTGTTCCACGTTGCCCGTCAGCTCATAGGTAAGGGCAGGAAGCTCCTTTCCCTCGGTCTGTGAAATATCAAAGACAGATACTACACGAAAAGCGGGTATCTTGATTTCCTTTTCCTCGGTAACAGGTTTCCCGTCCTTATCGAAAACAGGCTTTTGGGTGTCCGGGTCGATTTTTTCCACCTGTTTCTTGACGGTAAACGGGGACGGCGCAAGTATCTTGATAGCTTTTTCTCCGGGCTTTACATGGCGGTCAAATTCCTTTTCCCATTGTTTATAGCCTTTCACAAGATTGCCGCCCTGCATGGCGATAAGGATTGTATTGTTAAGGCTGTAATCATGGAATTTAGACATAGTACGCAGATAGTCGGCGTAACGGTCGCTTTCATAAAGCCCTAAAATTCCTTGTTCCAGTCGGTCGGTAATCTCTTTCATTTTGTCAGCGGGCTTTTCAGAAGATAGGATAATCGGGAGAACCAGGGGCTGCTCTGTGGCGGCGGTCGGTATGGCTGCGGAAGTGTCAAGGTCTGCCTGTTCCTTTTCCTGTACTGGCGGCTGCGGCGTTACCCGGTATTCCTCCGGCACGTCGCGCCCGTCGTACCATTCTGTAAAGGTGTTACGGTTATTGTAGATATAGCCCTGTTCAGTAAATCTGCCCCCGTCATTGATAGCAGCGTCCCGCCCGTATTCCTCATACATGAAATATTTTTTTGCTTCTTCGGGCAACTCCAACTCGTCCAGTTCTTCAATCAGATAATGCCCGTAATCTTCCTCACTCTGTACGGACGGGTAAAGCCAGTAACAATCAAGGTTTTGTGCAAGGTTGATAATGTCCTGCAAGTCCCTTGTATGGTCGCCGTATTCCATAGCTGCAACAAATTTTTCCCGGTCGTCGTCAAACTGCATTTTCAAAAGTTCGCTCAAATAGTTCAGCTCGTCAAGGCTTTCAAGCTCTGTCAATTTCCTTGCCAGTCCCGCAATAGAGGACTGGTATTCTGTGATGTGCAGTTCTTCGTAGTTTTTGCCGTCTATCCCGATACGGTCAAAGACTTCTTTCAAATGCTCGGCAGTCGTGGGGAATGATACCCATTCGCCCGCAGGTCTGCCCTCGGTGTACTTTCCAAGATTAGAAAGATACCCGCTTAAAATCGTTTCTGCCATGCGTTCACTCCTTTCTTTCTCAATCATGCGGTGCATAAGCGCGTAGTCCTCCATGCTCATGCTCCCGTCAAATAGATAGGGGTCGGGTTCTTCGCCGTCCCGGTAGGCTTTTTCAGAGAACGGAAGCCCCGCAGCGTGGGCGGCGGCTCTTGCTTCCTCGATAAGCTCCGGCGGTAGCCTGTCGTCGTGGGCTTCGATAAATTCCCCGATATTGCTATATCCGTTTTCGTAGTGGCGGCGCACCCCGGCGGTCAGCTCGTCAAGGCTCATATCCTCGCCAAGATAGCCGGAATAATAGCCGTTTACCACAACGGCGGCAGGGTCAGCCTGTTTGATTTCTTCCATGCGGCTTCTGTCCTCCGGGTAGAGAATATCGCCCATTTCAAGGTGGAAATATTCGGCGTTCCAAGAACGTCCCGTTTTCCAAAACGCCACCCAAGCGATACCGTCCCTTAATTCTTCTTGATAGTCCTTTACGGTGTTCCGTAAACTTGCCATGTGCAACCTCCTTTCTTCAAATAGGTAAAAGAAAAGCAGGAAACCTTGTAAAGATTTCCTGCCGAATAATAACTATTTTTCTTACTATATAACATCATTCATAGATAAAATAACTAAAATACAAGTAATTACAATCATTATTGCTAATAAAATAAGTCCAGTATGACGAGTGCTTTGCTTACTTTCTATTGTAGAAATATAACCACTTTTTCTCAATGCAGTAATTACTGGCTTATATAACAAAAATGTGAACGCTACATTTAATCCTCCTTTAATTAAATTATAAGTTCTCGGAATTCTCAGCCCTCATTTTTCAAGGCTTCCCATCCCTTTATTATAAAAATCACCCACTTTTTTCGCCAAAAGACTTGACATATCTTCAAAAATTTGCGGCGAAGCCGATTGATTATATTTTATTTTCTTCGACTGGAGGCGATTTTTATGTTACCTTGTAACATCGGCGGACATGCCGCCTATCAGGACTTTGTCCTGTCTGAAATTTTTCATCTTTACCCGGATCCTTTTGCTCTCTCTAAGGATTCCTGGAAAATCATCATTGAATTTTGGCATCTTGATCTATCCTTAACTGACTCTCTTATGGTGGATCGGTATTCCAAACATGGGCCTGCACCCAGGCTTCCTTCCTGCATGCTCCGTTCCTATCTGTTATCCATTAAATTTAAGATCACTTCCATCACCAGGTGGGTTGCTCTTCTCAAGGAAAACCCTTTGTATGCTGTCCTTAGCGGTTTCTCTTTTGGCAATGTCCCAGGGATTGGTACCTTTTATGACTTTTTCTCTCGCTTGTGGGACTCTGATTCCAATAACCTCTCCCCTAAGGAAAGGTATCTAAAACCCAAAGTAAAAAAAGGAATAAAGAAAGGGGATAAATCTCCCGCTGATACGGAATCCATTTCATCCAGGATCCTTCCTTTCTTTCAACGCCATCCTCTGAAACCTGCCCATGCCTTTTCTTTTATTTTTCAGTTGTACCGGGTTCAGTTCCTTCATAAATCCGTTCAGGATGGGCTCATTAACCCTGCTGAACTTTCCCTTGCCGGCGATGGTACTCCGGTAAGGACCTCCTCCCTCCTTCGGAAAAAAAGAATCTGCAAATGCAAGGAAAATGGCATCTCTGACTGTAACTGTAAGCGCCGGTTCTCCCAGCCCGATACAAACTCCGGCTGGGATTCTTCCAGAGAATGTTATTTTAATGGCTACCACCTTTTCATATTTGTTGCTTCTGATTCCTTTAGCGACCTTCCTGTTTTCCCTTTGCTGGAGCGTGCTTCCAGACACGATATGCTGTCCTTTCTCCACACTTTCTTCTGCATGAAATCTTACCTTCCTGATTTTCATCTGGAAAAACTTCTTCTGGACTCTGCCATGGATGCCATACCTGTCTATGAATACTGCAAGACAGAGGGCATCCAGCCGTTCATTGATCTGAAGAAAACAAACAATGGGAACTATAAATATAAAGATACTTTTACCATTGATCCGGATGGAGTTCCACGCTGTAAACTGGGCTTACGCATGCATCATGATGGATATGAGCCTAAGAAAAACCGCTGCAAGTACCGATGTCCAAAGGCAAACCGACAAAAAGGCTGCTTTTGTGAAACACCCTGTTCACCTGCTAAATACGGGCGAACGGTACATACCCAGTTAAAAGACAATCCACGTATCTTTAACATACCGCCAAGAGACAGCAAAGAATGGGATTTGGAGTATGACAGAAGAACTTCTGTGGAACGTTCTAACAAACGTGAGAAACAGGACTATAAATTAGAAGACGGCAAACACCGCTCTACGAAGATGTGGTATTGCCGCCTCTATGGCATCATGATGTGCCAGCACCTTGATGCCTGGAACATGCCCTCGGTTGAGGACTTTCAAAAAGCCATCTAGCACCTATTAAGCCAGATGAGCAATACCTATTTTAAAGCATAGCAGCCGCTATGTCTATTTCTCATGCACAAAAATATCTTCTTTTCTTCAAAACTGCCAATATTCTATTTTCAATCTGCATTGGAATTAGATTTATCTAATTCCGAGAACTTATAAATTAAACGGTAGAAATGCCGGAAGCAATAATTCTACAACCGCTTCTCTCGGATACCCCATATAAAGTGGAGTGATTAGGTAGTTCCACAACATCATAACAATCGTTGCCAAGATACACCCAGAAATCAATCCAATAACCGCACCAGACAGTGTATGTTTCTTCTTATAAATGACCGCTGCCGTACATGCAAATGAAAGTGTCTGAACAATATTCATAATACAGCCTAAAATTCCTGTATCGCTTACCGTTAGCATTTCGATTGTTGCTACTATAACAGATACTATACAAGAGGTCATTGGTCCCCATATCAATCCACCCAAAGTTACAATAACATCTGATGGGTCATATTTTAAGAATAAAACGACAGGTATTCGCCCTACAACCATTACAATATAAGTAATAGCGCATAGCATAGCGATTGTTGTGATTTTTCTGGTTTTGTTGTTCATACTTGATTCCTCCATAGTCTAAAAAAATTAACACCTGAAAGCGTAAAATGTCTTTCAGGTGTTACCTTTTAGATATATTGATAATGTCAACAGGACAACTTAGATGACAGAAAAAGAGTATAAAAAGTCAAACTTGCCCTTGACTATTTCAATACATCTTCTTCTAATCCGGACTTTAACCGTTGGTTTTGGAGTTTCACCAAATTTGCACTTATATGCTTGCGGACTTTAACCACCAATCGGGAATTTCACCCTGCCCTGAAGACATTTTTATTCAGTTGTCCACAAATATTATATCTGTTACTTTTAGGTTTGTCAATGAATAGGTACATAAAAACAGAGGGTTTGGGAAACTTCCCAACAAGCAAAAATCCCCGCCGTTCTCGGTAGAGAAAGCAGGGATTTTACGGAAAAGGGTACTCTTTTCCTATGCTTGCTATTCAGTTATTTTTTCTTCGGCAGTTCAATGCGGTAGTTGACATATTTCCCGCCCGTATCAGCCAATACGATAGTTCCGTCGTAGGTTTTGCCCGTCTTTGGGGAATAGAGCTTTTTCACATTTACTTTGCCGGATTTTAAGAGTGCAGCGGCAATCTTCGGGGTAAAGGTTACTTTTCGTTCTTCAAAGAAACGGTCATTTTTCCACATGGTAAAGATACATTCTTTGTTGCTGCAATAGTAGTTTTTCTTTCCCTCATAGACAGGAGAACCGCAGCGGGGACATTTCCCAAGCTCCGGCTTTTCCTCTTTGAAACGCCCCTTGTCAGCTTCGGAAAGAAACGGATAGGTCTTTACCAATTCCCGCGCCATATCCTCGATACCCTCCATAAATGCGGCGGGGTCTGCCTTGCCTTTTGCAATCTGCGTCAGATTGTTTTCCCATTCTGCGGTAAGCTGCGGGCTTGTCAAGGTGTCCGGCAGGACGCACACAAGGTTGATACCGTCCTTTGTGGGAAGTAGCTGCTTGCCTTTTCGCTCCACAAAACCGCCCTTTACCAGTTTTTCAATGACGGCGGCGCGGGTGGCGGGAGTTCCAAGCCCTTTGCGTTCTGCGTCCGGGTCGGTGTCCTCGCTTCCGGCGCGCTCCATAGCAGAGAGCAGCGACGCTTCGTTGTGAGGTTTTGGCGGTGTTGTGTCATGCTCCGTTACCGTTGCCACCGGATTTTCAAAGGTCTGTCCCTCGGTAAATGGCGGCAGGGTCTTTTCTGTGTCGCTGTCTGCGTTGTCCGTTTCGGATTTGTTTTTCAGTGTTGCCCGGTAGCGTCGGTCAAGTTCTTTCCAACCCTCACAAAGAATGGTCTTGCCCCTTGCGGTAAAGGACTGTCCAGCACATTCAAAAACTGCTGTAACCGCTTCAAAGGTATGCGGTGCAGCGGTCGCCATAAGTAGACGCACCCCGGCAAGGGTAAGGATATTTTTTTCACTTTCCGGCAGCGCGGCAAGGTCGGTCTTTGCAAGCTCCATAGTCGGGATAATGGCATGGTGGTCTGATACCTTTTTACTGTTCAGCACCTTTCCAAGCTCCGGCGTGAAGTCTTTTCCCGCCATAAAAGAAAACTTTCCGCAAAGCAGCTTGATAATGCCCGCCGCTGTGTCGCTCATGTCGTCGGTCAGAAATGCGCTGTCTGTTCTCGGATAAGTAAGAAGTCTTTTTTCATACAGGGCTTGTGCAAGGTCAAGGGTCTGTTTTGCTGTATATCCGAACAGGCGGTTTGCTTCCCTCTGTAAAGAAGTAAGGTCAAAGAGCTTCGGCG
>OOAF01002096.1_pt1 | contig 12814 bp, 10 predicted proteins | sample 1671251 | NCBI WGS metagenome assembly OOAF01 (sample SAMN06348137, study PRJEB24527) | human gut metagenome | biome: human gut; feature: ankylosing spondylitis patient; material: feces | host: Homo sapiens | place: China | collected 2015-10 | reverse complement strand
CGGGAACCACTCCCTGGCCACCGCCAAGGAGTGCTATGAGCGGCAGAAGAAGCTCTGTCCGCCGGAGCAGTGGGACAGCCTGCCCGCACGGTACGCCCTGGTGGAGCTGAACAACCTCCACGACGATTCCCTGGAGTTCGAGCCCATCCACCGGGTGGTGTTCGGGGTAGACCCGGAGGAACTGCTGAACGAACTCAGGACGGCCCGGGATGCGGGCAGCCTAAGCGGGGAAACGGGGGAGGCCCACCTGCTCCTTTACGTTTACCAGGAACGGGGGGACGAGACGGGCCGGGGCTGTATCGCAGTGAACCGCCCCTCCGCCCAGCTTCCGGTGGGCACTCTCCAAAGATTTCTGGACGAGTATCTGATCGGACATCCCGAAGCGCGTGTGGACTATATCCATGGCGCCGGCGTGGCGGAGGAGTTGGCCTGCAGCCGGTCGGACGCCATCGCCTTTCTTCTGCCCGCCATGGGCAAGGAGGAGCTGTTCCCCACCGTGATCCACGACGGGGTCCTGCCCCGCAAGACCTTCTCCATGGGGGAGGCCCACGACAAGCGGTTCTATCTGGAGGCCCGGCGCATCCGGGTCTGAGCGACGAGGTGATTTTGTGGAGATACAGGCCTTTGCCAAGCTGAATCTGACCCTGGACGTGCTGGGGAAGCGGCCGGATGGCTATCACGACCTGCGGATGGTGATGCAGTCCATCACCCTCTGCGATACGCTGACCCTCACCTCCAATCAGGGCCAGGGCCTGCGGGTGAGCACCGACCTGCACTTTCTCCCCACCGGGGAGAAAAATCTGGCCGCCATAGCCGCCCGCCGGTTCTGGGAGGCCCTGGGCTGTCCGGCTGAGGACCTGGACATCTGCATCCGGAAGCGCATTCCGGTGTGCGCCGGCATGGCCGGTGGGAGCACCGACGCCGCCGCCGTCCTCCGTGCTCTGAACCAGCGGGCGGGCAGCCCCCTCACCCCGGCAGAGCTGGCCCGGGTGGGGGAGCAGGTGGGCTCTGACGTGCCCTACTGCGTTTTGGGCGGCACCGCCCTGGCGGAGGGCAGGGGAGAGCGCCTCACTCCGCTGCCCGCCCTGCCCCGCTGCTGGGTGGTGGTCTGCAAGCCGGAGTTCGCCATCTCCACGCCTGAGCTCTTTGCCCGCATCGACAGCGTCCGCCTGCGCTGCCGTCCCGACACAGACGGCCTGCTCTCCGCCCTGGAGGAAGGGGACCTGGGGGGAGCCGCCCGGCGGATGTACAACGTATTTGAGGACGTCCTTCCCCCGCGGCAGCGGGACCGGGTGGGGGAGCTGAAAAACGCACTGATCCAGGCAGGGGCCCTGGGGGCCAATATGAGCGGCACCGGCCCCACGGCCTTCGGCCTGTTTGACTGTCCGGAGGCGGCGGAGGAGGCCCGGGCTGTTCTGGCGGAGAACTGCTGGGACACATTTTTGTGCCAGACGGTTTAAAAGAACAAAAAGCCGTCCATCCTATCTGTACCGCGGGTACTACTACATAGGATGGACGGTGTTTTTATGCTGGATCGGAATTTGAAGCGCTGGGAGCTGGCTCTGATGTTCGGGCTGCTGTGTGGACTGCTGGGCGGCTTCTGGCTGGACCGGGAGCAGACCCAGCTGGCCGACCGGGTGATCCGCTTTCATGTGATCGCCAACTCGGACAGCCCGGAGGACCAGGCGCTGAAGCTTCAGGTGCGGGACCGGGTGCTGGCCGAGACGGAGACCTTTTACCCCGAACGCGCCACTCTGGAGGAGGCCAGGGCCGCCCTGGAGGCCCACCTGGAGGAGCTGGCCGCGGCGGGTCAGGTGGCGGTGACAGAGGCGGGGCGGAGCGAGCCAGTGACCGCCCGCCTGGAGCGGTGCTGGTTCCCCACCAAGGAGTATGACGGCTTCGCCCTCCCGGCCGGGGAGTATACCGCCCTGCGTGTCGTCATCGGCGCGGGGCAGGGACAGAACTGGTGGTGCGTGGCCTTCCCGCCTCTCTGTCTGGAGGCCGCCTCCGAGACGGTGGACGAGGCAGCGGCGGCGGGATACTTCTCCCCGGGCCAGGCCGCCCTCATCACCGAGGAGGACCGGGGCTATGTGCTGAAATTTAAGGCCATGGAGCTGCTGGGGGAGTGGAAGGGCCTCCTGTGCCGCTGAAAAAATGCGCCGGCTGTCGTGGGACAGCCGGCGCGTTCCGTTTCGGTTACTTCTGGGAAGGCAGGGCGGTAAATTCCTCTCCGTCCGGATCGGTGAACACCCGGGCGAAGGTCTCGCCGCTCATGGTCTCGTGGGTCAGCAGGTACTGGGCGGTGAGCTCCAGCTCCTTCCGGCACCGGGTGAGGATCTCCTCGCACCGGGAATATGCCTGGTCCACGATGGCCTTGACCTCCTCGTCGATGAGACCGGCCACCTCCTCCGAGTAGCTGCGGGCCTGGGCCATGGTCCGGCCGATGAATACCTCGTCGCTCTCATTGCCATAGGCGATGGCGCCCAGCTTGTCGCTCATGCCGAACTTGGTGACCATGGAGCGGGCGATGGAGGACGCCTTCTGGATGTCGCTGGAGGCCCCGGTGGATACATCCCCCAGCACCAGCTGCTCCGCCACCCGGCCGCCCAGGCACACCGCAATGCGCTCCTCCAGCTCCCGGCGGGACTGGTAGGCCCGGTCCTCCTGGGGCAGGGAGATGGTCATGCCGCCGGCGGGGCCGCGGGGGATGATGGTGATCTGATGCACCGGATCCTGGCTGTCCAGCTCGTGGATGACCACGGCGTGTCCCGCCTCGTGATAGGCGGTGAGGCGCTTGGCCTGGGGGGTGACCACCCGGCTCTTCTTCTCCGGACCGGCGATCACCTTCATCATGGCCTCATGGAGGTCAGACATGGTGATGAAGCGCTTGTCGGACCGGGCGGCCAGCAGGGCGGCCTCGTTGAGCAGATTCTCCAGGTCGGCCCCGGTGAAGCCCGCAGTAGCCTTGGCCAGGTCGGACAGGGAGGCGTCCTCCGCCAGCGGCTTTTTCCGGGCGTGGACCTTCAGGATCTCCTCCCGGCCCCGGATGTCGGGCAGTCCCACATAGATCTGCCGGTCAAAGCGGCCGGGCCGCAGCAGGGCGGGGTCCAGGATGTCCTGGCGGTTGGTGGCGGCCATGACGATGACCCCCTCGTTGGAGGCAAAACCGTCCATCTCCACCAGAAGCTGGTTCAGCGTCTGCTCCCGCTCGTCGTGGCCACCGCCCAGGCCGGCCCCTCTCTGGCGGCCCACGGCGTCGATCTCGTCGATGAATACGATGGCGGGGGCCTCCTTCTTGGCCTGATCGAACAGGTCCCGGACCCGGCTGGCGCCCACGCCCACATACAGCTCCACAAAGTCAGAGCCGGAAATGGACAGGAAGTGGACCCCCGCCTCGCCGGCCACCGCCTTGGCGATCAGCGTCTTGCCGGTGCCCGGAGGGCCCACCAGCAGCACGCCCTTGGGGATCCGGGCGCCCAGGGAGATGAACTTCTGGGGATCCCGCAGAAAATCCACGATCTCCCGCAGCTCCTCCTTCTCCTCCTCTGCACCGGCCACATCCTGGAAGGTGACCTTCTTCCCCTGGTCGGCCAGGGTACGGGTGCGGGCGTGTCCGAAGCGGCTGGGCCCAGGACCTCCGCCAGAGCTGCCCCCGGACTGCCGCAGATACATCATGTACCAGAAAGCGGCCATGACCAGCAGCAGGACCAGATAGGGGAGCATCCGGTACCACCAGGTCCCTTCGATGCCCACCTTGTAGTCGTAGCCCTCCAGCACGCCGCTCTCGTGCTGCTGGTCGATGAGCTCGTGCAGGTCCGAATAGAACACGGACAGATCGGGCAGCTGGTAGTGGACCGTGCTGACCTTATCTCCTTCCTCCCGGATCTGAAGGCCCAGGTCCTTTCCGTTCAGTACGAAATACTTGACCTTCTCCTGCTCAAACAGGGTCCGGACCTGACTGTATGTGGGATCGTCCGCCTCATTCATCTGCTGGACCGTGTTGACCGCAAAGATCATCAGCAGGAGCAGCATGAGATAGAGTATCACATCCCGGGAACTGAATCGCTTCAAGAGAGGACACTTCCTTTCCGGCGGTGTAGGAATACGCGGAGGACACGGTCCGCCAACCGGGGCCCTCCGGCGCCTGGATGGGTCAGCCGCCGTAGACCTCAGGCTTCAGGATCCCGATGTAGGGCAGATTGCGGTAGTGCTCGGCGTAGTCCAGGCCATAACCCACCACGAACGCGTCCGGGATGGTAAAGCCGGAGTAGTGGACCTCCACCGGCTTGGTGCGGCGCTCGGGCTTGTCCAGCAGAGTACACAGCCGGATGGAGGCGGGCTTGCGCTGAGCCAGCAGCTTCAGCAGATAACTCAGGGTGTTCCCGGAGTCCAGGATGTCCTCCACCACGATGATGTGCTTTCCGGCGATGTCGCTGGAGAGGTCCTTGGTGATCTGGACCTGACCGGTGGAGGAGGTGCCGGAGCCATAGGAGGACACGGCCATAAAGTCCACAGTGCAGGGCAGGTCGATCCGGCGGCACAGGTCCGCCATAAAGACGAAGGAGCCGCGCAGGACACTGATGAGGACGATCTCCTTCCCCTGGTAGTCCTGGGTGATCTGCCGGGCGATCTCATTCACCCGGCTGGCCAGCTGCTCCTCGCTGAAGAGGATCTCCTGAATATCTTTTTCCAACATAATACTTCTTCCTTTCCTCACAATGACTGCTGCTGAATGGATTGCCGGCCGGATGGCTCCGGCGCGGCCAAGCTTTGAAATTCCTGGGGCGGGGTCAGCCGGATGCGCCACGCGGGCGCTCCGTGCGGGGGGAGCAGAGCGACGTCCGGTCCCAGGCCTGCCACCCCGGCCAGACAGCCGCCGCAGTCCAGCACTGGAAGCCCCGGGCGGAGCCAGGCGGGGATCTTCTGATCCACGCACCATTTTTTGACGGTCTTGGTGGGGCGGCCCGGCAGCTTCAGCCGGTCCCCTGTCCGACGGCCCCGCAGGGTCAGAGCATGGACCGCGTCCTGGTCCAGCCAAAACTGAAGGGGCCCCTGCCGCTGCCCCCGGTAGAGCTCCGGGGTGCTGTGTACCGTCCAGCCCGCCCACTCCGCCGTGCCCGGCAGGGGCAGCGGGACTTGATTTTCCAGTGCCGCCGGAGGGGCGGAGCGTGTCAAGATCAGGCGGCTGTACGCCCGGTGGGCGGTGACGCCGCCCGGGAGATTCAGTTCCGCTGACGGATCTCCGCTGCGGCAGAGGGCGATCAGGCCCTCCAGGTGGGCGGCGGAGCAGTTCTCGTTTCCACCCTCCATACGGCCCAGCAGGATGCGGGCAGCCCGCACTGCCAGGGGCTGGGGGAGGGCCGCCACCGATTCCGCGGGGAGAGACAGTCCCCCGGGGATCTCCTCCAGGGGCGCAAGGGAGGCCTGGGCCTGCTCCACCAGATACGCCTCGTCCGCCCGGAGGCGGGCGGACATCTCTCCCAGCCGGACGGTCAGGCCGGGGGATATGGCCTCCAGTTCGGGCAGCACCCGGTGGCGCAGGCGGTTTCGGGTGTATGCGTCGTCCCGGTTGGTAGCGTCCTCCCGCCAGGGCAGCCCCCAGAAGCGGAGATACGCCTCGATCTCATCCCGAGAGACGGACAGCAGGGGACGGATCACATCCCCCTGACGGGGGCTGATCCCTCCCAGGCCGCGCAGCCCGGTCCCCCGGATCAGGTGGAGCAGGATGGTCTCCGCGTTATCCCCGGCGTTGTGGGCGGTGGCGATCCACTGGGCCCCGCAGGTCCGGGCGGTCCGGCGGAGAAAATCATAGCGCATGTCCCGGGCGGTCTCCTCCACACCGCGGCGGCGGCGGCGGGCCTCTCCGGACACATCGCCGCCCCCGATGAACAGTTCCACCGGGGGCAGGTCCCGCCATGTCCCGTCGGGCTGGAGCAGGCGGTCCCGCCCGCAGCACAGGGTGATGAACTGGCGGACGAAGGCCGCGTCCCGGTCGGCCTCCTCCCCACGCAGCTGGTGGTTGTAGTGGGCGGCGGCCAATGTAAAGGGGACCTCCCGGCGCAGTCGGTACAACTGGTGGAGCAGGCACACGGAGTCCGCTCCGCCGGATACGGCGCACAGGACGGTGCTGCCGGGGGGGATCAGCTCCCGCGCCAGAAGCAGACCGCCTGCAAAATCACCCATAGATCCTCCCGGGCCCCATTTTGGGGTTGAATCCGTAAAAATTCATCTTAAAAATACGGTCAGTATTCATCGTGCTGCCACTCCATGTTGCCGAAGGTGGTGAACTCCGGCAGCCACTGGAGTTCGACAGTCCGGGTCTCGCCGTGCCGGTTCTTGGCGATGATGCACTCGGCCAGGTTGGGGTTCGGGGTGTCCTTGTCGTAATAGCCCTCCCGATAGAGGAACATGACGATGTCGGCATCCTGCTCGATGGCGCCCGACTCACGCAGGTCGGACAGCATGGGCCGCTTGTCGCTGCGGCTCTCATTGGCACGGGACAGCTGGCTGAGGCACAGCACCGGCACATCCAGCTCCTTGGCCATGATCTTCAGGGCCCGGGAGATGTCAGAGACCACCTGCTGCCGGTTCTCGCCGGAGTAAGTCCGCCCTCCGGCGGACTGCATCAGCTGGAGGTAGTCGATGATGACCAGCCCCAGGTTGTCCATCCGGCGGCACTTGGCGCTGATGTCGGCCACGGACACCGAGGAGTCGTCATCGATGAAGATGCGGGAGCGGTTCAGAGAGTCCGCCGCCACCGCCACCTTCTCCCAGTCCTCCTCCGTCAGCTTTCCGGTGACCAGTTTTTTGTTGTCCACAAAGCACTCGCTGGAGATCAGGCGCAGGGCCAGCTGCTCCCGGCTCATCTCCAGGGAGAAGAAGACCACCGTCTTGCCGGAGAACTTGCCCGCGTGGAGGAGCATGTTCAGGGCGAAGGAGGTCTTGCCCATGCCGGGGCGGGCGGCCAGGAGGATCAGATCGGACTTGTTCAGCCCCGAGATGGCCATATCCACGTCGGGCAGGCCGGTGGACAGGCCGGGTACCGCCGAGTCGCTGGCGGCCAGCTCGTTGAGCCGCTCGTACACATTGAGGATGACGCTGGAGATGTGGGCCAGACCCTGGGCGGACCGGCCCTGGCGGATGGCGTAGATGCGCTGCTCCGCCGCCTCCAGCACCTCCTGGGCGGTGCCGGTGCCCTCCTGCACCATGGCAGTCAGCTCTCCCGCCGTCTCGGCGATGCGCCGCAGCAGGGCCTTGTCCTTGACGATGGCCACGTACTCCTTCACGTTGGCCGCCGTGGGGGTGATCTCCATGAGCTGGAGGATGTAATTGCGGGAGGTGTTCTCGTCATACACCCCGTTCTGCTTCATGTGCTCCAGCACCGTCACCGGGTCGATGGTGAGGGAGAAGTTGAACATGGAGTAGATGGTCTCATAGATCTCCCGGTTGGTGCGCAGGTAGAAGTCCTCCGGCCGGAGGGCCTCGATCACCTCGGGCACGCAGCGGGCGTCAATGAGCATGGAGCCGAGCACGGACTGTTCGGCCTCGGTGCTGTGGGGCATCTGCCGGGTCAAAAGCTCCTCTTCACTTGGCATGTTCCTCACCTCCGGGAGCGTAAAATGCGGGCGGGATAAAACACAAACGCCGCAGGGGCGACCCCTGTGAGCGCCCGCGGGCGGCCATAAAGGCCGCCCCTACCCAGGGCAGACCGGCTGAGCGTATACAGGGACGGCCTCTTTGCCCTCCCGTTCCCGGTTCAGGCCTCGGCCACGACCACCTTGAGGGTGCCGGTGACCTCGTACCCCAGCTTGACCTTCAGCTCATAGCCGCCGAAGGCCTTGATGGGCTCGTCCTGGACGATCTTGGTCTTGGGGATGGCGATGCCGTGCTGGGCCTGGAGGGCGTCGGCGATCTCCTTGCTGGTCACCGCTCCGAACAGCCGCCCGCCGTTGCCGCCCTTGGCCACTACCTTCACGGTCAGCTCCTTGAGCTTGGCGGCGGTGGCCTCTGCCTCCGCCTTCTCGGCGGCCTCCTGGGCCTTTTTGGCCTTCTCCTGCATCTTCATGGTGTTGACGTTCTCCGCCGTGGCGGGCACCGCCAGCTTCCGGGGCAGGAGAAAATTGCGGGCGTAGCCGTCGCTGGCCTCGATCATCTGGCCCTTCTTACCCTGGCCCTTCACGTCCTGCTGCAAAATCACTTTCATCGGGATAACTTCCTTTCCAAATCTCAAAACTTATTCAATAGGGCACGTGAAATTCCGACACCCGCCAGCCGCCGGCGGTGCGCTCCATACGAATGGGCCAGCGCTCTGTGCTGAGCGGGCGGGCGCCCGTCTCATCCGGCTGCACGGTCAGATCGGCGTAATGCCCCACCAAGTAAAACTCCACAGCGTCCTCGCTCTGGCTCACCAGCTCATAGGTGTCCGGCACATCGGCCCAGCCATACTCCAGGCTGCTGCCCCGCTCCAGCTCCAGGAAGCATGTCCGGCCCTCCCCATCGGCGGTGAAGATGGGGAATCGCTCCCCGTCCATATTCTCCGTCCACAGCAGCTCCTCCTGGTACGCCGGGGTGAAGATGCCGTCCAGCATGGCCTGGAAGTCCTCCCACCGGGCGTACCGCCCCTGGGCCACCAGATAGGTCCAGCCGCTGTCCAGGGTGACCGTCTCATAGTCCCCCAGCTCCGGCGGATCGCCGCCGTCCAGGGGATAGCTGTCCACGCCGCTGGTGGAGCAGCCCATGAGGAAGCTGGCGGCGCTGTACGCCCGCAGGAAGAGCGCCTGCTGCTCCGCGTCCAGGAAAGCGGGCGCCGGCTGGTCCGCCATCCAGTCCGGGATGGGGGGCTCCGCCGGAGCTGGGGCCTCCGTCGAGGCCGGAGTGACCTCCGCCGGGGGCGTGGGGGCCTCTGCCGCCGGGGCGGTGCAGGCACCCAGAACCAGCGCCAGGCCGGCCGCCAACAGCACCAGCGGTCGTTTCACAGTTCTCACTCCTCCTCGAGATATGCGTCAATGGCCTGGAGGAGCATATCGTTGACCTCGTCCACGCCTTTGCCCGGCACCTGGGCGCCGGCGGTGGCGGCGTTGCCGCCGCCGCCCAGCTTCTCCAGCACCACCTGTACGTTCACGTCCCCCATGCTGCGGGCGGAGAGGATCACCCGCCCCTCCTGGTCGGGGAAGAGGACGAAGGAGGTGTCGATGCCCGAGATGTTGAGCAGCTCGTCGGCGGCCTGGGCGGCGGTAATGCGGCCCACGGTGTGGTCCACCTTGGCTACGGCAATGCCCTCATGGTACATTTTGGCGTTCTGAATAATGTCGTACTTGGCGATGGTGCCCTCCAGGTCGTTCTGGAACAGCTTCTTGACGTCGCCGGTGTCCGCACCCGAGCGGCGGAGAAAGGCGGCGGCCTCAAAGGTGCGGCTGCCGGTACGCATGGTAAACTGCTTGGTGTCCAGTACCATCCCGGCCAGCAGGGCCTCCGCCTCGGTCTTGAGCAGGTCGGCGGGCTCCAGCAGGTACTGGAGCAGCTCGGTGACCAGCTCGCTGGCGGAGGAGGCGTAGGGCTCGTGGAAATTGAGGGCCGCGTCGGCAATATAGGAGGAGGCCCGGCGGTGGTGGTCGATCACCGCCACCTTGTGCACTGCCTCCAGCAGATCCTGGCTCACCACCTGCTCGGGCCGGTTGGTGTCCACCACCACCAGCAGGCAGTTGGCGTCGGCCAGCAGGATGGCATCCTGCTGGGAGAGGAACACATCCTTGTACTCGCCCAGCCCCCCCAGCCGCTCGGACATCTCGCTGGCCGGGTTCTGCCCGGCCTCCTTGATGATGTGCACCGGCGCGCCCTTCTTCCGGGCCATGGCGCACACGCCGGCGGCGGCGCCGATGCAGTCCATGTCGGGGTACTTGTGGCCCATGACAAACACCCGGGAGGCGTCGGCCATCAGCTCGCCCAGGGCGTTGGCCATGACCCGGCTCTTAACCTTGGTGCGCTTCTCCAGCTCCTTGGTGCGGCCGCCGTAGAACTCGAAGTTGAACTTGTTCTTGACCACCACCTGGTCGCCGCCCCGGCTCAGGGCCATCTCCACCGACAGGGCCGCGTACTGGAACAGCTCGGCCAACGTCTCGGCGTCCTTGCCGACGCCGATGGACAGGGTGGCCTGGATGCCCGAGGGGCTGACCACCTCCCGCACCGTCTCCAGGATGGAGAACTTGCCCTCCTGAAACTGGGCCAGAAACCGCTCCTCAAAGACAAAGAGGTAGCGGTCCCGCTCGTACCGGCAGAACAGCCCCTGAGCCGGGGCCACCCACTGGGCCAGCCGTTCGTCGATGCCGCTGCGCATGGCGGAGCGGGCGGAATCGGTGGCCCCCTTCATCAGCTCCTCATAGTTGTCCACGGTGAGAATCCCCACCACCGGCCGGGTGGAATAGTAGATGTCCCGCACCTGGGCGAAGTCGGTGACGTCCACCCAGTAGGTGGTGGCCAGGTAGCCCCGCCCGCCCTGATCCTCGGTGCGGACCAGGTGGCCGAAGACCAGGAAGCGCCGTTCCCCGATGCGCACCTCGGTGGGGCACTCGGTTTTCCCCTCCATAAGCCAGCGGGAGGAGAAGTCGGGCACCGCCGCGGTAATTTTGGTGTCGAACAGGTGCTCCCGCTCGCCGGTGAGCTGGAGAAAGCGGTCGTTGGACCAGATGACCTCGTCGTTCTCCGGCCGGAAGATCACCATGGGCAGCGGGGCGTTGACCATGGTATCCTTGGTAGCCGTATCCATGTTGCAGGTGACGCTCTCGATGTATTTGATGATCTCCTTCTGCCTCTGGGCGTTGCTGCGCCGGAAGTAGAGGTAGAGCACCGCCACCACCGCCGCCTCGATCACCGCCACTGCCACGCTGAACAGCGAAGAGGAGCAGGAACACAAAGTAGAGCCGCAGGCTGGGCTCCAGCAGATGGGTCAGCTTGTTTTTCCGCATTGAGACACCTCCCAAGCAGGTCGTTCGGTGCAGAACACACATAATAAGAGATATTATTATATCAAAGGGCCGCCCCAAAAACAAGCCCGCTTGCCCTGGTTCTTGCCTTGTGATAGAATATTCCGGGTATTGTATCATGCTTTACATTCTTTTTTCCCCTGTACTGCCATACTTTTGGAAAACAAATGAACGATCGAGGAGGCATTCCCATGAAGGAATATCCCGTGCAGCGCGCCGCGGTGCTCAAGCCGAAGCCCGATCCCGACACGCTGGTCTTCGGCAAGACCTTTACCGACCATATGTTTATCATGGACTACACCGCCGGCCAGGGCTGGCACGACGGGCGCATCGTGCCCTACGGCCCCCTCGCCCTGGAGCCCTCCGCCATGGTGCTCCACTATGCCCAGGAGGTCTTTGAGGGCCTGAAGGCCTACCGCGGCCCCGACGGCGGGGTGCAGCTCTTCCGCCCCATGGAGAACGTCCGGCGCATCAACTCCTCCTGTGAGCGCATGTGCATCCCCCCCCTGCCGGAGGAGGACGCCTTGGCCGCCATTGAGCAGCTCGTGCGCCTGGAGGCCGGCTGGGTGCCCTCCAAGCCGGGCACCTCCCTGTATATCCGTCCCTTCATCATCGCCACCACTCCCTCCCTGGGCGTGCACGCCGCCCGCGACTACCTGTTCTGCATCATCACCTGCCCGGTGGGCGCATACTACGCCGAGGGAATCAACCCGGTGAAGATCTATGTGGAGAACGAGGACGTCCGCGCCGTCAAGGGCGGCACCGGCTACACCAAGTGCGGCGGCAACTACGCCGCCTCCATCCGCGCCGGGGAGCGGGCGGAGCAGAACGGCTACGCCCAGGTGCTCTGGCTGGACGGCGTTCACCGGAAGTATATTGAGGAAGTGGGCTCCATGAACGTCATGTTCCAGGTAGGCGATACCGTGCTCACCCCGGAGCTCACCGGCTCGGTTCTGCCCGGCATCACCCGCAAGTCCTGCCTGGAGCTGCTGAAGTCCTGGGGGCTGAAGGTGGAGGAGCGGCTGATCACCGCCCAGGAACTCTTTGACGCCGGGGCCGACGGCACGCTGAAAGAGGCCTGGGGCACCGGCACCGCCGCCGTCATCTCCCCCATCGGCGAGATGGGCTGGGAGGACCGGCACGTGGTGGTCAACGGCGGCAAGATCGGCCCCCTGGCCCAGCGCCTGTATGACACCCTCACCGGCATCCAGTGGGGTACCCGGCCCGATCCCTTCGGCTGGGTGGTCAAGCTCTGATTTTGCGCTTTTTCCCTTTCCATATAATTTCCATTCTGAAACGCCGTGCGGGGCCGCCTCATGAGAGGCGGCCCCGCACGGTTTAACCTCCGGTTTTCTTTTCCCGGCCAAAACCTGAACACCGCGCCCTTGCCCTCCGCTCCGCCGTCTGCTAGGATAGAACCGCAGGGGCGGCCCACCCGCTCTCGCGCAGCAAGGAGGCGTCTGTATGAAATTGAACGAAACGATCCGCCGCCTGCGGCGGGCAAAGGGGCGGTAAACAAGTGGGAGCGGGGCGCATGCTGCCCCGATCTCGCCCTGCTGGCCCCGCTGGCCCGCCTGCTGGACACCGATCTGAACACTCTGCTCTCCTTCCGGGAGGAGTTGACCGGTGCAGAGATCGCCGCGTTTACAGAGGAGCTTTACACCCTGGCCCAGAGCAGGGGCATCGATGCGGCCTTTCTGCGGGCGGAGGAGCTGCTCCACCGGTGGCCCGGGTGCGACCGCCTGACCATCTCTCTGGCCATGACGCTGAACGGCCTGTTCTTCACCCTGGGCGTGGCCGAGCCGGAGCCCTACGAGCGCCGTCTGGAGCCTCTG
>OOAF01002095.1_pt1 | contig 12814 bp, 12 predicted proteins | sample 1671251 | NCBI WGS metagenome assembly OOAF01 (sample SAMN06348137, study PRJEB24527) | human gut metagenome | biome: human gut; feature: ankylosing spondylitis patient; material: feces | host: Homo sapiens | place: China | collected 2015-10 | reverse complement strand
GGGCAGATGTCGTCGCGGCGGATGTAGACCTGAATGCGGCCCGTGTGGTCCTGCAATTCGAAGAACGAAGCGCTGCCCATGATGCGGCGCGTCATGATGCGGCCTGCGATGCGGACGTCCCCGTAGTTGCCCTTGGTCTCGTCGAAGTTTTCGGCGATTTCCCGCGCCGTGGCCGTCACTTCGTAACGGGCGGCGGGGTAGGGGTCGATGCCCAGCTCGCGCAGGGCTGCGAGCGACTGTCTCCGGAGCTGTTCCTGTTCACTGAGTTCGATGCTCATATCGTATGTTTTTGAATGTTTTGACTATTAACCGTGCAAAGTTAATAAATTCTGCCGAAATACGAACCGGGCGCGGCACGGAATGAAAAAGAGCCGCATTTTTTGCGGCTCTCCGTATTGTCCGGGAAGCGTCGTCCGGGCGAGTTGTCCGGGGCGGAAGCTATTGTCCGGGGGCATTGGGAAGCGTCGTCCGGGACCTGTCTTCCGGAGGCCAGTCTTCCGGGATGTGTCAGCCGGCAGCGGAATCCCGGTGGATCAGACGGCGGTAGGCCCGCAGTGCTGCGTATCCGAGCGCGGCGCCGACCAGCGTGCCCCATACGAGGTCCATCGGGAAGTGTTTGCCGAGGTAGATGCGCGAGTAGCAGATCACCACCGAGCAGACGACCATCAGCCCCGTGAACCAGCGGCGGCGGATTGCGCCGCAGGCGAGTACGGCCAGCGCGACGATGGTCGCGGCATGGGCCGAGACGGTGCCGTACATGCCGCTGACGGCTTCGGGCGGGACGTGGACCGCCCAGTGGTGGGGGACTGCCTCGCGGCGCATGACGCGCAGCGAATCGGGCGTGATGTCCAGCCCTTCGAGCGAGGGGGTGAACATCGGGCGCGGGCGCGGTTCGAAATCAGGGAGCAGGCCGCCCAGCACTCCGTTGCTCTTGAAGATGCCCGACACCATGTCCGCGAGTCCGATCGCCGCCAGCATCAGTGCCGTGAAGATCAGCATGCCGCGCCAGCCGCTGCGCCGCCATACCAGCCAGAGGATCAGGGCGTAGAGCGGGAGCCACATGGCGGTGCCCGAAACGGTGAGCATCACGCGGTCCAAGGCGGTGCCGCCGTCGAAATTGAGGGCCGAGAAAAGGTCGTGGTCGAAGGTATACATGGGTCAATGGATTTGTCGTAAATGGTCGCAAGCTGTTTTGGGCGCATTGCCGGAAGTCTTTCCGGGGAGCGGGGGCAGACTTGCAGATACGGCTGCCGGCCGTGGAAGGAACATGCCGGGATGCAAGGCGGCCGTCATACGCAGTTTAAAACTGAAAGTAGATGAACGGTTGTATGTCGCTCGACTTGACCTGCATCACGCACCAGATCATCGCCGCCGCCATGACGATCTGCAGGACCAGCGGTGCGTGCGACACCAGCCGCTGCGCGAAGCGGTCCGCGCGTCCGGGCATCAGGTGGAGCAGGAAGCCTGCGGCGATCAGGGCGAAGGCGCCCGCATAGCCGGAGACGACCTGCGGGATCATCGCGGCGTTGAAGTTGTAGAAAATCTGGTGAAGCATCAGCTCGACGGTCTGCATCGACTCGGCGCGGAACATCAGCCACCCCAGACAGACGAGGTTGAACGTGAAGAAGATGCCGGCCGCGCGGCTCCACCAGTGCATCCGGTCGCCCGTGGCCTTGGCGCCCGGCACGACCGCCATCCAGAGCTTGTGCAGCGCCAGCGCCGCGCCGTGCAGCGCGCCCCAGAGGATGAAGCGGACGGCGGCGCCGTGCCACAGTCCGCCCAGCAGCATCGTGATGAGCAGGTTGCCGTAGGTGCGCAGTTTGCCTTTGCGGTTGCCGCCCAGCGAAATGTAGAGGTAGTCGCGCAGCCATGTGGAGAGCGAGATATGCCACCGTCGCCAGAATTCGGTGATGGTGGCCGACTTGTAGGGGGCGTCGAAGTTCTTGGGGAACCGGAATCCCAGCAGCAGGGCGATGCCGATGGCCATGTCCGAATAGCCTGAGAAGTCGCAGTAGATTTGCAGGGCGTAGCCGTAGATGCCCGCCAGACATTCGAAGCCCGAATAGAGCAGCGGCTCGTCGAAGATGCGGTCGACGAAGTTGAGCGAGATGTAGTCCGAAATGATCGCCTTCTTGAACAGACCCGTCAGGATCAGGAAGACGCCCGTGCCGAACATTTCGCGCGTCACGACGATGGGGTTCTGCCGGATTTGCGGGATGAAGTCCCTTGCGCGGACGATCGGCCCGGCCACCAGCTGCGGGAAGAACGAGAGGTAGAACAGGTAGTCGCACCAGTTGTCGAGCGGCTTGAGCTGACCTCGGTAAATGTCTATGGTATAGCTCATCGACTGGAAGACGAAGAACGAGATGCCGACGGGCAGGAAGATGTTCTGGAACTGCATGAATCCCTGCCCGAACATCTGGTTGGCGATGTCGATCAGGAAGTTGGTGTACTTGAAGTAGGCCAGCATGCCGAGGTTCACCGCCACGCTCAGCACCACGAGCCACCGCTTTGCCCGCGTCGAGCGGGCGGCATGGATGCCCTTGGCGATCCAGTAGTCGCTCGTCGCGGCGAAGATCAGCAGCAGGAAGTAGATGCCGCTCGACTTGTAGTAGAAGTAGAGCGAAAAGAGGATGACGTAGACGATCCGGGCCATCGGGGCGCGGCGGAACGTGCTGTAGACGAGCATGAATCCGGCGAACAGAAACAGGAACAGCCCGCTGCTGAAGATCAGCGGCGACGAGGCGTCGTAGGTGAGCAGCGCCTGCAGCTTTTCCGGGATGCCGTCCAATGCGGGGAGTGTCATTTCAGCGGTGCGTTGAGGGTTTCCGGCGGAATGCCGGGGATCAGGTCGCGTTCGATCCGCCGGCGCCGCAGGCTGTCGAGCACGGCCTGCTCGGCCTGCCGGCGGATGCGTGCGGCTTCCGCTGCCGTATAGGCCCGGTTCGCCCCGGCGTTGAGGGCGTCGAAGAGCGACCACGCCACGCGCCGGCCGCCGGCATAATTGATGTGCGTGAAGTCCTTGCCGGCCCAGCCGTTGGCGACGAACTGCTCCATGCCGCCCAGCGAACGCATGGCGTCGCAGGTGGGCCAGAAGGCCGCTCCGGTGTTTTCGGCGGCGCCCCGCTGGTAGCCGAGCATGTGGGGAATGGCGTCCATCGGTTCGAAACCGGCGTCGGTCTTCACCGAACGGTCGCTGACGCCCAGCACCAGCACGGCGGCGGTCGGGAAGCACTGGCGGACGTAAGCCACCATCTTCTCGATCTGGCCTGCGTAGTTGGTGTAGTTGCTCACGCCCGTCTGCATGATGTTGAGTCCGTATTGCAGGATCACGAGGTCGTACCCCAGCAGGGCGTTCATCTGCGCATTGACCGACGGGTTGGTCCAGAACATCGCCTGCCCGTTGTTGCTGCGCACCGAGTAGTTGTCCACCACCACGCCGTCGGTTTCGAATACCGCGCCGTAGCCGATGAATCCCTCGTTGCCGGAGAGCACCTTGAACGAGAGCGAGCGGACGTGGGGAGCCGTGACGGCGATCTGGCGTATGTTCGGGGCGCCTTCGACCGTGAATTCACGGCGCAGCGAGTCGTTGAGCGTCAGCTCCACGCGGCTTTCGCCGGGGCTGATGAAGAAGACCCGCGCCGCGGTGCAGGTGTCGAGCCGCTTGCGGTAGTCGGTATTTTCCCAGCGGGTCGAAGCGCCGGCCGCAGGCTGGCAGACCCAGCCCGAAACGTAGAAGTTCTCGCGCAGGTTCTGCGGCGCGGCCTTGCGCTGCATGATGTTGTAAGAGGTCCAGCCTTTCGACTGGGTTTTGATCGTGCGGCGGAACGCCGTCAGGGGCGAGGCCATCGGCGCGAAGCCTGCGCCTCCGCCGCCGTAAGCCTGCTGGAGCCTTTCGCGCAGGTCGGCCGTGAGGATGTCGCCTTCGATGAACGAGTCGCCCAGCACGGCGATGCGCACCGGACGCCGGGCGCAGAGCAGCGTGTCGTAGAAGGCCCGCAGACGGCTCGAATCGGGCGTGCCGAAATCCTCGATCTCCACCAGCGTCGGGTTCAGCCGGGTGCTGTCAGGAACAACCGGCATGCGCCGGGCACTGTCCGGGGCGAGCGTCCATTCGAAGGTGATCTGTACGGGGCGCGGCGCGGAATCGGCTTCGATCCGCTCCGCTTCGATCCGTTCGGCGACCTGCTCCATATCGACGTGGAAATCCTCTTCGTCGAAGAGCGCAGGCTCCTCGGCCGCGGCGACCGCGTCGTCGAACGCCACGAGGTCCGAGAGGATATTGGCCCGGCGGAGTTTTACGCCGCCCAGACTCTGAGGGGGGATGAAACTGACGGCCGTCAGCACTGCGATCAGCGCCAGCGCCGCGATCCATCCCCGGTGGATGCAGTCTTTTTCGGGGGTGTTCATCCGGGAATCAGTCGCGCCGTCCGAGGATTACGAAGACCCAGTAGAGAACCGACGCGACGGCGCTCAGTGCGGCTACGAGATAGGTGCGTGCGGCCCAGCCCAGCGCCTCTTTCGCCTGAGCGAGCTGCGCTCCCTGCATCGTGCGGCTGACCTGCAGCCACTCCAGCGCGCGGGCCGAGGCGTTGTACTCCACGGGCAGCGTGACCAGCGAGAAGATCGCCGACATGGCGATCATACCTACGCCGATCCAGCACAGCAGGGCGTTCTGCGTGGTGGTCATGAGCACCAGTCCGAGGATGATGACCCACGTGGCGGCCGTCGAGGAGAACTGCACGACGGGCACCAGCTGCGAGCGGAGCGTCAGCGGCGCGTAGCCTTGTGCGTGCTGCACGGCGTGCCCGCACTCGTGGGCGGCGACGGCGGCCGCGGCGACGCTGGTCGAAGAGTAGACGCTGTCGCTCAGGTTGACGGTCATCGTCTGCGGGTTGAAGTGGTCGGTCAGGTGGCCGCTGACATGCGTCACCTTGACGTTGTGGATGTGGTTGTCTCGCAGCATCTTTTCGGCCACTTCGGCGCCCGTCAGCCCGCCGGGGAACTGGACTTTGGAGTATTTGCGGAACACCGACTGCAGGCGCGCCTGCACGGCGTAACCGGCGATGCCGATCACGATGATCAGTATGTACATTCCGATCATGGCTGCGGAGTAGTGGATTCCCTGAGAACCCGAATCCGCGTAATATCCCGACTGAAGCAGGGTCAAAAGCATGTGTGTCATAGTCTAATGGTTTTTTCTGTATGTGTAGTAAGCGCCCGCCTGCTGGGAGGGCATCAGTACCATTTCATTAACGTTCATATGGGCCGGTAATTGTGCGGCCCACGCGATCGCTTCGGCGATGTCGTCGCCCGTAAGCGGGGTGACGCCGTCGTAAATCCGGTCGGCGCGCTCCTTGTCGCCGTGGAAGCGCACCTCGGAAAATTCGGTCTCGACCATGCCGGGGCGGATCTCCGTCACCTTGATTCCGCTTGACAGCAGGTCGGCGCGCATGGACTGCGAAATGGCGTGCACGGCGTGTTTCGAGGCGCAGTAGACCGCGCCGTTTTCGTAGGCTTCGGTGCCGGCGATCGAGCCGATGTTGAATACGTGGCCGCCGCCCGCGGCGACCATTTTGGGCGTGACGACCCGCGTGACGTAGAGCAGTCCCTTGACGTTGGTGTCGATCATGGCGTCCCAGTCGGCCGTGTCGCCTTGGTCGATGTGTTCCAGCCCGGCAGCCAGTCCGGCGTTGTTGATGAGCTGGTCCACCCGTTCGAGGGGGCTTAGGAATTTGCGGACCTCCGCTTCGCTGCGCACGTCGAAGACGAGCGCGGTGCAGCGGCCGCCCGCCGCTTCGATTTCGCGGCGGAGCGTTTCGAGCCGTTCGGCGCGGCGTCCCGTCGCCGTTATGTCGTATCCTTCGGCCGCGAGCCGGAGCGCCGTGGCGCGTCCGATGCCCGATGTGGCTCCCGTGATCAGTGCCTGTTTTTTCATAAAGTGGGTTTATGATGGGCAAAAATACGAAATTATTATGTTACTTTGCATAAATTTTCCAGCAAATTAAGCAGCCGTGAATCTCGCCTTTTTCATCGCCCGCCGGACGGCGCAGCGCACCCCGGAGAACAAACCCGGTGTGATGGAGCGTATCGCCGTGATTTCCGTGGCGTTGAGCGTCGCGGTGATGCTGCTGGCGATGGCCGTGATCATGGGCTTCAAGCAGGAGGTGTCCCGCAAGGTGGCCGCCTTTTCGGGACATGCCGTGGTGAACGGCGTGCGGGGCGTGGGGACGCTCGATTCGGCCCCCGTGCGCCGCAGTGCCCGCGCCGAGGAGCTGATCCGCACCACCGAAGGATTCGTGTCGCTGGCCCCCTATGCCGTCAAGGGCGGTATCGTACGCACGGCGGATGCCGTGCAGGGGGTGATGCTCAAGGGCGTGGACGGGGATTACGACTGGTCGTCGTTCGGTCAGTGGCTGGTGGAGGGCGACCTGCCCCGGGTGGGCGATTCGCTGCGTACGAAGGATATACTGCTGTCGCGCGGCATGGCCGAAAAACTGATGCTCGGCGTGGGCGACAAGGTCGAAATGCTCTTCGTCGAGACCGGAGACAGGCCCCGGCGCGACCGTTTCAAGGTGGCGGGAATCTACTCGTCGGGAATGGACGAAATGGACGACGCGGTGATCATGACCGATCTGCGCAACGTGCAGCGGCTGGCGGACTGGGCGGACGGCGAGATATCGGGCTACGAGATTTTCACCTCGGACTTGGCCGGAGCCGACGATTTCGCCCGCAGGCTCGGACGGGCCCTGCTCTACGACGATGCCGATGACACGGCGAACCTCGCCGTGAGCAGCGTGACGGAGCTTTATCCCAATATTTTCGACTGGCTGAAGGCCCATGACGTGAATGCCGCGGTGATTATCGGCATCATGCTCGTGGTGGCGTTTTTCAACATGACTTCGGCGCTGCTGATCCTCGTGCTGGAACGTACGCGGATGATCGGCCTGCTGAAGGCGTTCGGCATGCGCAACGCTACGCTGCGGGAGGTGTTTCTCTGGCGGGCGGCGTTCGTCACGCTGCGCGGACTGGCGTGGGGCAACGCCGCGGGGCTGGCCGTGTGTCTCGTACAGAAATATTTCCATGTCGTGAAACTCAGCTCCGAGGGCTACCTGCTCTCCGAAGTGCCCGTCGCGCTGGGGTGGGGCTGGTGGCTGGCGCTCAACGCCGGCGTCGTGGCGGCGATCGTCGCGCTGCTCGTGGTGCCGGCCTGCATAGTATCTACCGTAAAACCCGACGAATCGATCCGATACGAATGAAACCGTACAATACCGAACAGACCAAGAAAGAGGAGGTCCGCGAGATGTTCGACAACATCGCGCCGAAGTACGACCTGCTGAACCATACGCTCTCGATGAGCATCGACCGCATCTGGCGCCGCCGCGTGGTGCGCATCGTGCGCCGCTGCCGTCCGCATCGGATACTCGACGTGGCGACCGGCACGGGCGATCTGGCGATCGAGATGGCGCGCCGCATCCGCGGCGTACAGGTGCTGGGCGTGGACCTTTCGGAGGGGATGCTCGACGTGGCGCGCCGCAAGGTGACGGCGCGGGGGCTTGACGGGCGCGTCGTGCTCGACGTGGGGGACGCCGAACACCTGCATGTGGCCGACGCATCGGTGGATGTGGCGACGGTGGCTTTCGGCGTGCGCAACTTCGGGGATCTGGATGCGGGGCTGCGCGAAATGGCCCGCACGATAAAGCCGGGCGGCAAGGTCGTTGTACTGGAGTTCTCGCGGCCCCGCAACCGGCTGTTCAGGGCATTGTACGAATTCTATACCTATAAGATACTGCCCCGCATCGGCGGCATGGTGTCGAAGGACAAGCGGGCTTACGAATACCTCCCGGCGTCGGTCGGGGAATTTCCGGCACCGCAGGAGTTCATGGCGATGATGGAGCGCGCGGGGTTCAGGGAGTGCCGCGCCCGGAGCCAGAGTTTCGGGATCGCGCAGATTTACACCGGACAAAAGTGACGATGAACGCAAAACGCATACGACCGGGCAGTGCGTCCTCGGATAACCGCTTCTGCCGCCGGATTCGCTCTTCGGAAGAGGACGCGTCGGCGGGAAGGGGCGGCTGCCGTCCCGCTGCGGCGGGCGGGGACGGGCCGGGGAATAGGCTTTGCTTCCGGTCCGTTGCCGCGGATGGCGTTTCGGGCGGCGCCGGGCGCGGCGGCAGGGCTTTGGGGCGCATGCTGTTCTGCATACTGCTGCTGTGGGTCGTATTGCCGTTGGGCTCCTGTCGCCGGATGGCCGAGAAGGCGCAGCGAAACATCCGGCTCGAAGCGGTCGAGAAGGCCCGGCGGCAGGGGTTGTCGGGGGCCGAGATCGTATTGCGCGTAAAGAACGGCACGGGGCACAAGTTGAAACTGGAGAAGGCGTCGCTTACCGTTTACTATGCGGGAGGAGTCGTGACGAAGGTCGCTCTGCGCGAGCCGGCCGAGGCGCCCCGTCGTGCGACGGCGAGCGTCACGACGTTGTGGCGGATCCGGACTTCCGACCCGATGGCGCTCCATGTGATGACCAAGAAGATCCGGGAGGACGATATTTCGAAGATCGGTGTCTCGTTCGCCGTCGAGGGGCGCGGCGGTCCCGCGCGCATAAAAATTTCGCGGGAGATGATGCCGTTGTCGGAATTTTTGAATATCTTTGGGCTGTCGTTGAACGACGTGAAAAACTATCTGGAAGAGTAATGCGCAGATCGCTGACCATCCTGCTGATTCTTTTTGCCGCCGCGGCTTACACGCCCCTGCGCGCGCAGTCGTTGGATGCGTTCAAGGAGCGGCTGGCCGCTCCCGTGGCGTCCGACGCCGCATTCGGCACGGCAAAGGTCACCGTTACGGAGTACGGCGACGCGGCGCGGGCCGTGGACGAAGCTTCGCGGGCGGGCGCCCGCCTGCGTTTCCCCGGTTACCGGGTCTGCATCTTCTTCGACAACGGGCAGGACGCCCGTGCCGGGGCCATCGCCGCCAAGCAGCTTTTCGAAGAGAACTATCCGGGAATCAAGGTTTACATGGTCTATGAGAATCCCTACTTCAAGGTCGCGGTCGGGGACTGCCTCACCACGGAAGAGGCCATCATTCTCAAGGGCAGGGTGTCGTCTGCTTTCCCCAAGGCTTTCGTCAAGAACGAAACCCTCTCCATTGCCGACCTTTTGAACTGAAAAACTTCCCTTTTCGAAAGTTTTTTAGTTTTTTATTTGCATTTATCCTGCTAATATCTAACTTTGCGGCGTTACAGAAAAACTAATAATTAAACATTTGACGTTATGAAAAAGATTTTCTCTTTTGTCGTCGTTATGGCTGCCGTCGCAATGGTAAGCTGCTGCGGTAATTCGAACAAAAAGGCTGCCGAAGGCGAAGCTGCCGCCGCTGCCGCTACGACCGAAGCCGCTGCCTGCACGGAGTGCACCGAGAAGTGCGACTCGACGGAGGCTTGCTGCGCCGAGAAGTGCGATTCGACCAAAGACTGCGCCGAGAAAGCCGAGGGCGAGTGCTGCAACAAATAGTTCTTGTCAGGCATGAGAGTGAAGGAGATTCGAAAGAATCCCCTTTTTTTGTGTCCGTATTTCCGGTCGCGGGGGCGGTGCGGCGCGTCTGTCCGGGCATTGCTGTTTTCTGAAAGCCATGGTCCGAGGGCCGAAAGTCATGGGACATGAGCTGAGTGTCGTGAGCCGTGAGCCGTGAGCCGGGATGCCGGAGCCGTTGAACCGGTGGGCGGCGTCTGCGGGGCTTTGCCGCGGCGGGGCCGTGCGGAGTTCTCCGGCGCGGAATGTGCGGTGTATAGCTGAAAAAATATATCTTTGCGAAAACTCTTGATACCATGAAAGTACTGTTGATAAACGGAAGCCCCCATCGCGAGGGAAACACTTTTATAGCCCTTTCCGAGGTCGCGCGGACCTTGGAGTCGGAGGGCGTGCAGGCCGAGATCGTCCATATCGGGACCAAGGCCGTGCAGGGATGTATCGCCTGCGGAAAATGCGCCGAGCTGGGGCATTGCGTCTTTTCGGACGCGCTCTATACGACGGTGCGGGAGAAACTCGCCGATGCCGACGGAATCGTCGTCGGTTCGCCGGTCTACTATGCCGGTCCCAACGGGTCGCTCTGCGCCCTGCTCGACCGTGTGTTCTATTCCTGCGGGAAGTATCTTGCCTACAAGCCCGGCGCAGCGGTCGCCGTATGCCGCCGGGGCGGGGCGAGCGCGACGTTCGACCGGTTGAACAAATATTTTACGATTATGAACATGCCGGTCGTTCCGTCGCAGTATTGGAACAACGTCCACGGACGTCTGCCGGGCGAGGCCCGCGAAGACGCCGAGGGGCTGCAGACGATGCGCGTGCTGGCCCGCAACATGGCCCGCCTGCTGAAGGCGGGCGTCGGTCCGGCGCTGGCGCCCGAAGCCGAGGAGCGGCAGTGGACGCATTTTATCCGGTAGCGGAGCGCGGCCGGACGCGGTGCGCTGGATTGAGTGCGTCGCGGATGTGTACGAAGGGAGCTTGGCTCCCTTTTTTTGTCGCACGGACTTCGTCCGAGGTGCTTCCGCTCTATTGTCCACGCATACAGCGGGGTGCGGAAAAGCCCGAAAAAATATCGGCCGGAGGAAGCGGTTTTATGGAAAAAAACGATAACTTGCCGCCATGAAAGAGACCGTGCTCGAAAAACTCAAGGTGCTGGCCGAATCGGCCAAATACGACGTCTCGTGCGCGTCGAGCGGCGTTACGCGCCGGCATCGCGCGGGCGGTGTCGGCAGCACGGCGGGGTGGGGCATATGCCACTCTTTCACGGCCGACGGCCGCTGCGTCTCGCTGCTGAAAATCATGCTCACCAACGTCTGCATTTACGACTGCGCCTACTGCATCAACCGGCGCAGCAACGACATCCGGCGGGCCGCCTTCACGCCGGACGAGTTGACCGAGCTGACCATCGAGTTCTATCGGCGCAACTACATCGAAGGACTGTTTCTCTCGTCGGGCGTCGTCCGCAACCCCGACTATACCATGGAAAGGATGGTCCGCGTGGCGCGCGACCTGCGTACGGTGCACCGTTTCAACGGCTACATCCACCTGAAAAGTATTCCCGGCGCCAGTCCCGAACTGGTGGCCGAGGCGGGGCGTTACGCCGACCGCATGAGCGTCAATATCGAAATTCCGACCGAACGCAACCTGTTGCTGCTGGCTCCCGACAAGAACTATGAAAGCATCTACCGCCCGATGAGTTACATCCAGCAGGGGGTGCTGCAGAGTGCCGAGGAGCGCGGCCGTTTCCGCCATGCGCCCCGTTTCGCCCCTGCAGGGCAGAGCACGCAGATGATCGTCGGGGCCACCGACGAGAGCGACCGCGACATTCTGCTGCTTTCGTCGTCGCTTTACGACCGTCCCACGATGAAGCGCGTCTACTATTCGGGTTTTATTCCGGTGAATCCCTACGACAAGCGGCTGCCTGCGCTGGACAAAGCCCCGCTCGTGCGCGAGAACCGGCTTTATCAGGCCGATTGGCTGATGCGGTTCTACGGATTCCGTGCCGAGGAGATCGCCGACGAGCAGACGCCCCGGCTCGATCTGGATATCGACCCCAAACTGGCGTGGGCGCTGCGGCATCCCGAATTTTTTCCGGTCGATGTGAACCGCGCGGACTACGAGGCGCTGCTGCGCGTGCCGGGCGTCGGGGTCAAGTCGGCGCGGCTGATCGTCAGCTCGCGCCGTTACCGCACGCTGACCATGCAGTCGCTGCGGCAGATCGGCGTGGTGATGAAGAAGGCGCAGTACTTCGTCCGCTGCCGCGAGCTGACCACGGGGCAGGGGGTGAACGAACTGCGGCCGGAGCAGGTGCGCCGTCTGCTGACTGCGCCTAAACGGCAGAAACCGGATAAAAATGAAGGTCAGCTGACCCTTTTCTGAATGCGATGTTGGTTTTTCGTTACGATAAATCTTTCGACGGGCTGCTCTCGGCGCTGTTCGACGCCTATGCGATGCGGGCGTTCCCGGAGCAGCTGATCGGTCCCGGAGAGCCGGAACCGCTTTTTACGGAGCGCGTGCACGAGGTCGCGACCGATCCGGCGCACGCCGCCCGTGTCTGGCGCGGACTGGAACGCAGGCTTGTCGTCCGGGCGCGTTCGATGCTTGTCTACGCATGGCACGGGGAGCAGGAGCGGAGAGATCTGCTGATGCTGCGCTGCATGCGCCGGGTTTTCGACGAGGGCGGAGGCGTGCTGGCCGATCAGGCCGATCCCGACATGAAGGCGCTGCACCGGCTGGCGCTCAAAGTTTCGCACGAGTGCGAGCGGCTCAGGCAGTTCGTCCGGCTTCAGAAGGCTGCCGACGGCACCTATTTTGCCGCCGCCACTCCCGAACACGACGCCCTGCCGCTGTCGCTGGATTACTTTACGGACCGTTTCGCCGACCAGCGGTGGCTTATCTACGACCGGCGGCGCGATTACGGATATTATTACGACGGGCGGACGGCGCGCCGGGTGACGCTCGAAGACGACCGCGGCATGATCGCCGACAAGCTCGCCGACCGTTGGCTGGCCGAGGACGAACGGCAGTTTCAGCTGCTCTGGAAGAATTATTTCCGGGCGCTGGCGATTCCCCAGCGGATCAACGAGCGTCAGCAGCGGCGCATGATGCCCCGCCGTTACTGGAAGCATCTGACCGAAATGGAGTGAACGGGAGGTGTTGGCGCCGGGAATGAAAAAGTCCGCAGAAATAATCTGCGGACTTCGGTTTTGCGGGGCTTGCGTGTTTCACGCCTCTGGCGGAGAGGAGGGGATTCGAACCCCTGAAACCCTTTAGGGGTTTACTCGCTTTCCAGGCGGGCC
>OOAF01002088.1_pt1 | contig 12890 bp, 18 predicted proteins | sample 1671251 | NCBI WGS metagenome assembly OOAF01 (sample SAMN06348137, study PRJEB24527) | human gut metagenome | biome: human gut; feature: ankylosing spondylitis patient; material: feces | host: Homo sapiens | place: China | collected 2015-10 | reverse complement strand
TCTGAATGTAAAACTACTTTTGTATATCCGTTTTTTATATTCTGAAGTTCTTCTATATCACCGTTATAAACGATCGAGTCCAAAAAATAATCTTCTCTATTATAAGTAGTAAATACAGAAATAACCTGATCCTTCGGATAATTAAATTGAAGAGTTGAATTTAAAAAATTTGTAGGTATATTAAAAATAAAAACCATTTTTTCTCCATTAGGATTAGTAGGCCACTCTACATCAGGAGGTAAAAAACTTTTTCCTCCAATACGCAAAATATTCAATTCATTATCTACCTTTTCAAATCTTACTAAGTTTGACATTGCATTTATTCTCCTTTCATTATCCTAGACACTTTAATTTAGTCTGTCTTTTATAGAATTTTTCAGCTTCTTTCCGAAGCTTTCTTGCTTGACTAGCTGGATATCCTGCTTTTCTCAATCCCCCTTCAAAGCTTGGGAGACCAAGTCTTGAAAAACAGCCAGCAAAAGAGAAAAAACATGAATATCAGGATAACACGGATCGAATAGAGGTGGAAAGAGCCTTCAGCTTAAGCAAGCGCTGCTATGGAATGGGCTTGATCAGAACCAAACTTTATGACACAACCCTAACTTCAATCGCGTTATCCGTATTTGTGACGAATCTGTTCAAGATACAGTCACGGATACTGTTTACATTTTTATGGCTGCTGGAACTATTAACACATCAATCTGCTGATTTTGAGCTGGAAGCGGTTTAATCAGCAGACACTATTTAGTGAATCCCCCCATACTTTTAAATCTTCGTTCAATAATTGTTTTCCCGAAACACCATTATACTCGCTCAGTAATGTTCCATCGGTCCTCCATGCATACCAGAAACTATTGAAATATCTCTAGAAGATTGATTTACAATTTCCGCAAATTGACTTTGCCTTATATTCCCTGTCGAAACATATACACTTTGATTACCACCAACTTCTACCTTATAAAATGTAGGTTCATTATAAAATCTTGCATCCTCTATAGCTGCCAAATTTTCAATGTCATAAAAATCAGATATGCAAGAAACCTCATTTCCGTTCATATCAAATGAATACTGGCCACGATATGCCGTTTTTTTACCAGTCCTTAGTTCATCTATGCCTTTAAATACAAAGTGTATTGCCACACCAGTAAGAAAATCTGCCCCATCTGTTTCCAGTCAAACGCATGTATTTCTTTTTTCTCCTTAGTTTCCTATGATGAAATAATATCAATATATTCTTTATACTCTATAGGAATCGGTCTATTAAAAACTAAATCTTTCATAGGATCCACATTTTTACCAAATTTATAACAAAGATATAATCGTTCATTAAATTCTGCATAAATTCGAACATTAGTTAATTCATATTTATCTATTGTCTCATTATCTGTAAACGGAATTTCAGGCATGATATAAATACAATTTCCTATATCTCCTTCTATTAACGCTCCTCCACCATCTCCGAGAAACATTATCTCCCGTTCATCTGCCGTACCTTCCCATAGAGTTATCTTTCTAGCGCGTATACCCAACATATGGATCTGATATACAGGCGGCTTATACTCCTTAAGCGGCTCCACTTTTTGCTTATAAATATTGCTGCATGAGATAAATTGTTTTGTAACGTAGGTACAGAATATTTTCCCAATTATTATCTGTATTAAATAAATTAAATACTAATAGCTGAGCTCTATTTATCATTTGTGCCAACACATAAACATTTTCTTTTCTATTTTCATCTCTACGTCTGGTTTCTATGCTAATTACCTGATTAGCCCGCCAAATTACCCTTTTCATCATTTAAATTCCTTTCCTTCTAAGTCAGCAACCACCAGTTCAACTGATGTTTTGCTTTTAGCCCTCTAAAGGGCTAATGTTACTGCTCTCCCCAAAGAGCAGTGCCACAAGCATTATTACTGATCCGCTTATAAAGCGGTACTTCTTGAATCTTCTTTTCTTGATTCCTCTGCTTGCTCTTTAATATATTTTTGTACTGCTTCGTCGGTGATATTACCAATTGTTTCTACATAAATATCACCTTGCCCCAAACGCCATACCCCACTTACTCTGTTTTTACCTGCACTTGTCATAAATCATTAACGTACTTTTACCCTTCAAGTATCCCTTAAAATTAGATATACTGAGTTTTGGCGGAAGCACTACAATTTGATGCACATAATCCACAAATACTGCATTTGTAATAATATCCACATCTTTATATTTACACAATGTACTAAGAATCTCCCTTACATCTTCCCTCAATTTCCCATACAATACTTTGGAATAAAAACTATATGATACTGGCATTTCCATCGAGTGTGATGAACTTCTGTTGTCCATTTGAACCTCCTATGCTACAATGAAATTTGGCTTGCGACACCAATTTCATTGTAGCATAGGAAAATTTTTATTGATATCCTCACCGTTTCCAACTACTCTAATCTCCTCAGCATAGCTAGGAGATTAGACATTTCATTTACAATAAACTACTATAGCTGTCAGTAATTAACTCGACTTTTTGACTGGCAACGTATCAACCACCACTTTTTCATTTGGATCAATTTCTTCAAGTTTGTACTTCCAATGATATATAACAGGTTCTTCATTTACTTCATCAAAGTATGAATCTGCAAGAAATTCCATCGGCTCAAATATGCCAGCAAAAGCTCTGGAATTAAAACATACCATCAAACTCATTCGTGAATTAGATACAGAGATCGAGGAAATCGAAAATGAAATCAAATCCATTATGGATGAGATTAACTCTCCAATCCTTACCATACCGGGCATCAGCTATCGCATGGGTGCAATGATCATTGCTGAAATCGGTGATTTCAGTCGTTTTGATTCACCGGACAAAATACTTGCTTATGCCGGAATGTCACCCTCTACTTACCAGTCCGGACAGTTGGATAACTGCTATTCCCACATGGAAAAGCGTGGCTCCCGGTATCTGAGGTATGCCCTTTTTATAATGCAACCAAATACGTCTGTCACTGGGATGAATCCTTTGGGGCTTATCTTAAAAAGAAACGAGCCGAAGGCAAACATTACAATGTTGCTTTATCCCATGCCACAAAGAAACTGGTAAGAACCATTTATGCAATGGAAAAAAACAGGGAAGTCGTATAGAAATGCCTCTTAATTTTTCTGTAAATATCTCCTTTTTGGAGTGCCGACAACGACACTCCGCTTGTCATGCAGTTTTCAATGTGCAAATATATCTGAAATGCATTTCTGCAATTCATTCAAAAAATTTGATTTTTAGACTTGACTTTTAATAGTTAGTCTTTCATTATCCTAGACACTTTTAAGCGTTTGCGAAACGCCAAACACCGCATAAATACGGTATTTTTTGTCGTTAAAATAAAATATCTCCTCAAGGTTTATGGTAAAATAGAGTTGACTAGAAACTAAATACCAATCCACCTTAAAGGAGATATACCTATATGATAACACATAAGCAGCTCACTTTAGCAGAAGTTTTTGAAAATTGTCAAAATAAATTTGGCAACGACAAATATCAGTTCCTTTCGCTTCTTGATGAAGCCATTAACCTTGATGAAATTGTTCCTGTTTCTTTTGTTAATCATTTTCACACCAGTACCGGAAGCCCCCGCAAGCATCAGCTTTATCCAATGCTGAAAGCACTTCTGATCCAGCGTATTTTCTCAATCCCGCTATTTTCAGCTATTGGAAGTATATATTATCTTACCTGATTACCATTACACCGACTTTATGTGGTCCCTCATAAATAATAAATTCTGCACCGCTTTTTAATAAATGATATGGCGCATTATCAAACAAAAAGACTACTTCACAATTATCTTTCATTTCATTTTGTTCTACATTTGTTCTATCAAACCTAATAGCTAGACTCCAAGTATCTCCATTTTCCATCTGTATAGTCGGGTAATATTCAGTTCCTATTGGTGGCCTTTTCCTTCCTCCTTCTTCTTCTGAAATCCAATATATTATTGCCTTTTTCATTATCCTCATCCATTACACCTTCCTAACACTTGTTGTTTCCAATCTGCTCTTACAGAATTACGTCTCTTAATTTTAACAGACTTTTGATTTAAATCTTCAACTTCAAAATAAGAAGCTGCCCCTATTCCATCATGCTTAGTGATATCAGGATTTATGAAGTAAAACATCGCTGTTTCTCGTTTTGCATGACCTTGTGTACACCTTTCCCTCTGCGGCAACATACCTCCCGTGTCTACAAGGATTACCTCACTTTTCCGGAGAATCCCTCGCTTACTTCATTCCACCTGTTCATAACCAAGAGGGCAACTTAACTCCTTTACAGAATTCTACCCCTTTAACTGGTAATTTATTTTCTTACCTATACTTCTTTAAAATCAATTAACAAACCATTTTTCTTGCATATATCTACGAACAATTCACTTACAACAAAATCTGTAATACTTTCTTTATCTTTCGCAATAAAAAATTCCTCTTCAATATCTCTTCTAAACTTTATAAAATTTAACACTCTCTCACCATCACTTAATGTACGATATGTTGATGCTTCTTTATCTATTATAGGTATACGTAGTATGATTTTAGCGGCATACCATTCTAAACTAACGTCTTGACAAACTAATCTACAAGAAAAAAACTTCATTTCTTCTCTCAATAAATTTCCAATTTTTTCAACAAATCGCTTAGAAAACAACAATGCAGATGGACAAAAAATATAATCTGTTTTCTCAATATTTTCCAGTGTATAACCAGTGCCCGCAACAAACTCCAATCTTCTTCTTTTTATTTTTTCTTCATTTCCTATGTCCAATCTAAAAAATGAAAAAATTTCATCATCATTTTTTTTTAATCCTGCCATACAATCAGGATGATTTAGAGTTGTATTTATTTGATATAATTTTAATGACATTTTATCACTCCTTTTTTTAAATTTTTTTTAACTTCGCTTTGTAACATTCTAATTTCTTTTTGAATTTTCCTCTTTCCCCAATTGTTTTCTTTAGCAAGCCTGCTAATTTTATCCAATTCTTGACTAATATATTGATTGTACTCACTATGAACATTGTTCCATCCCACATGAAGAGAACTATTCGGATTTACTAAATCTATTCCCTGTGCCACAGGCAAGTAGGTCATATTGGTTGCACCATTAACATTCATTCCAGCTTCTTGAGGTATAAAATACTTATCCCAAACACTAACTGGAATAAGATGATGACGTTGCCATCCTTTTCTAGTAGTCATCCACGATGGCATTCTGCCTAAACCAAATGGATCAAGCTCACACAATGTATCATAAACATATCCATACAGAGTTGGATTACCACCTGCCAATCCAATCGGATCCTGCTCTCGCTTGACAATTAATTGACTTTTGTGGATTAAATTCTATGTCTGTAAACCACTGATATTCAGATATATTCAAGTCATAGCCAAAATTTTTTATTAAAGCAGAAATATATATATAATCATAAAATGCTGTTTTGGGCTCTAACGTCCATATTTCATCATTTCTCACAAATCCCACCAACTTTCCAGAATTACAGTGTCGTTCATCTCTCTTTGCCTGTTTCGGGGACACGTTTAACAAATCTAAATATGGTCCCCCATTCTCATATTGCTTTGCTGCTTGAAAAACATTTTCCAAAAAAATACCATCTAATTCTAAAGAAAATGCTCCTATCTCTTTTCCAACCCGTACCTCACTCTTGCTTGACACTTCCAATGCCTTTTCATGTTTCATTTCATAGATAGACTGATGTAACGCTCTAATATTTTTTTGTTTTTGTGTTATCGAAAATCCTCCACTCCACATAAAATCAAAATTTTCACATATAACAACATCATCTTGAACACTCCATGCAGGGCGTTTTGCCATATTGATAACCTCCTTTTTTCATAAATAATCTCTCGGTATCTCCAAGCCACTAAACATAAGGCTTTCAGATTCCATTTTTATTAAAATCCCCCATTTTTTATCAAAAAACACTTGATAAACAGCCTCAAAAATGCGGCGCATTGCGCCTGTTTAATCAGAAAGCATATTTGTTCTAGCACAGCCGGTAAATTTTTGATTGAAGGCGATTTTTATTGTCAGATAATTACATCTGTCATTTTAACTATCAAAACTTTCTTTTTGAAAATCTCTGTAAATATTATCCTGATCCAGATGCCATTTCCAGCGACACCTAAGACCTCATTGACCGTTTTAGGAACTTGGATTTTTCATACACAGATGAACTGATACTGAATAAATATTCCAAGTATGGTCCTGCCCTAAGAACTCCTTCCTGTATGCAGCATTCTTATCTTCTTTCCATTGATTTTAAAATTACATCTTTGACTGACTGGATTGTACAGCTTAAAATCTATCCGTTATCCCTGTCTGCAAAACTGGAAGAAAAATGAATCATGATGGTGTTGAAATTTCGAAAACAAGAATCAAGTTATGATGACCGTTGGCAAGCTACAAATATGGTTGTTCCTGTGAATCCCCATGTTCTGATTCAAAGTACGAAAGAACCGTCCATCTGGCTATGAAAGCCAATCCACGTCTTATAAATATACCGCCGCGTGGCAACGTAAAAGAAAAAAATACAATGCAAGAACTTCTGCTGAACGCTCGAATAAGCGTGAGAAAATAGACTTCAAATTAGAAAGCGGCAGACACCGCTCTACTAAGATGTGGTACTGCCGCCTCTATCACATCCTGATGTTACAGCATCTGGATGCATGGAATCTGCCATTTGAATTCCCCTCAGAAAGTTGGTTTTGAATGTAGCATAATCCTATAGATATCATACCTTATTTTTCGGTATTACAACAGTACTATGTCTATTTCTTGTACTCTTATTTTCAATTTCGGATAATATTTACTTGTCAAACTTCAATGCCAGAGTTTCGCTGGCATAATCAATCAGAATTCGGAGACATCATATAATGTATTTTTTATCAGTTTTACTTTTTTAAAATAGTTTCTACATTCACTCAAGTCCAACTATAAGATTACCTTTTTAGAACGGTTACGTTCAAACATGGAATCATCAATAATAAGAACATTGGCACGATCTTCCGAATCCAGTGAAAGAATAGCGTTGTTTATGATTCTGGATGCAAGTATTGTAGTAAAACGCATCCAGTTAATTTGAACCATCTTCATGAAACGATACACGATATCTTTTGCAAAATCAGGAGTATTTTTTCCAGTAAGCAGACTCATATACATACTTCTGTTGGAGAAAATCAGCAGAAACATGTATTGAAAAATCTCCGTTACAGGAGTGTCTTTCCTTTTATAGGCATTGGCAGTTTTCAAGGCTGAGGAAATATGAAACCTTGTGAAAAATCGTTTGATAGATTTAGAAATCTGCTTATCATTTTGAGTCGCTTGTGTTATACTTTTATTCATAGCATGAGCCTCCGGTTTGTAATTGTTTTTTGGCAACTCAATTATACCAAAACCATTGGTTTCATGCTATTTTTATGCCAGTTATTATTGAATTTTCAAGGTGCATAAGCACATTTTAATGTGCGAAGTTTGAGTTACTATAAAATACATCTGCATTTATCAAATCTAAACAACTCATCTAGATCAAATACTTATTTTAAACTATTTTTCCTTTATAAACATTACTACATTCCAATTTTTCCCACCAGCTGTGATATTAATTCAATGTATTCTCTAATTTTTACTTTTTTCAGATTTTGAATCTTTTCGCTACCACCTAATCCCAATAATGGCACATAACCAAAGCACTCATCCTGCTCCAGTTTACCTAATTTATTTACTGCTTCTATATACTGGGGTATCTGAAAATACTTTTCTAAAAAATAGTCATCTCCAAGGTTTTGTATAAAACGTTTAAAATTTTTTGCGAGCATGACGAAATTACCATTTTTGTACTTCACCATACCAATATATTGGCCTTCTTCAAATGTTACTATATCCCCAAAAGCCGTCACTAGTATCGGAATCGAAATATTTCCTCTAAAATATGTTTCCTTAAGCAGTTCCTGATAATCTTCTGGATTTACTGCTTTTAGATATTCTCCCATCAATCTTGCCAATCCATTATCTTCCCATATTTTTATTAATTCATCAGGTAATATTGTTTTATATCTGTGAAGTAATTCCTGTTTTATATCTTGACCTTTTTCAATTTGCAACATATTAGTCTCCTTTATGTGCCAGCTTTACATTAAGATATGTTGAATTTTTCTCTGCTTCAGACATACTCTCTGCCATTTTTTTTATTTGTGCATCAACACCATCAATTCTATAACGCCACTGTGAACCGATTGAAGAGTTAACACCTTTATCTCCAACACCACCGACATTACTTGCATAACCACCAGCCACTTGATCGGGGTTGTGTAAAGCTGCCTGCGTATCCAACCATTTTTCAGCCTGTTCTTCTGCTTCTTTTAAAGATAATCCTGCATCCTGTAATTCGTCTACTTTATCTACAAATGCCTTTTCTCTTGCTGCCTGCTGTGCCGCATTGCTTTCTATTGCACGCCCTTGTTCAATATACTTTTGACGATTATCGAGATATTCCCGAACTGTCAATTCATTCATACCCTTTTGCTGATCTGCTAATTGTCGGGCAAACTCAGCTTCATCAAATTTTGAATTATAATTAAATTCAACCTCTATTTCGTCAATTCTTTTAATCTCATCAAGTACATCTTCACCACTCTCAAGAGCCTCACGCATCGTAGCATCATAATTTGCAAAAATACTTCTTAACTTATTCTGTGTTGCTGCCATTATCCCATCAAGGATTTCTCCTATGACAACACCTGTTACAAAATCTGCCACCATCTGTCCTGGATCTAAAGCATATGCCCACTTCTCATCCCATGACATACTGTCATCAAAGACTGCATACGCAAGTCTTTCACCTGCCGATACCGCCGTATCTACAACACCTTCAGCCAAACGATGTGCTCCCGGAAATTTTGCTCCAAATGCCCCCGTTATAAAACCGCTGGCAGCCGATATTCTTACATCCCGAAAAGCTTCTTTCGCACTTCGGACATTTCCGGTTGAAATCTCCTCTCCTGCTTTCATCGCTGTCGTAGATAATGCACCAATACCCGCACCTATAAACGCCCCGGCTAAAATACTTCCAGCACCAAGCAAAGAGCCTTAAAAATACCGCTGATACATCTTTAACTTATTACTACTGCCTCATTGCATTCTCCTACTAAACAGTCAAGCATTTGTTCAACATTCTCTCCTGCTTTTTCTAAATACCCATCTGTATAACAATAAAACACATCTTGTTCCGTCATTAACACCATTAAATTTCCTCTACACGCAACCCCTACAGGATATACTATTTCATTAATATCATATTCTTCCAGTAACTCTTCAAAATATACTTTATCCAAATTGCATCCCAGTGCTTTTTCTGGGATAAACTCCAAATTTTCTTTTCTTTCATCATCTTCAAAAACAAGCATACCGTATACCGTCAAAAATTTTTCTACATTCATCGGCATGACAAGCCCAAGCTTCTGATACACATCTTTAATATTAGATATATCTATTGTTCTTTTTTCATCCCAACCAGCTTTTACTAGTCTCTCCTCTGTCACTTTTTCCATAATATTAACATTCCTTTCAATCCTATTGTTTTGGGAATAAACATCCTTCAAATGTCACTTGGCAATTTCGACACGGCAAAGCGTATTTTCCATCTTTAAAATATTTTGTATTAATAAAAATATTATCTAACGTTGCTTGATTTTGTAATGCATTGTTTACAGAATATATTTCTGCACAATTATCTACACTCCACTTTTCAAAGCTCATTCTACTTGCATATTCATTATCAATTGAATTTCCTGCCAGACTCATAGTTCTATTTATTCTTTGTTGTAAATCTGGATGTATTTCTTGAATTGAAGGATTAAACTTATTAGCACCGTTATATCCAAAATATATATCACCAGTATTTAAATCTACAGCAGCACTTATCTTCGCAGGTTTATATGCACCACCTCCCGGCTTAGTTATTCCACCATTTTTAATAAAATCAATTTGATTATCAAGAGCCTCATTACTTATCTTTTCTGCAACATCAAGCCAATGCTCGTCATACCTGGCAACTTCTTCTGGTAACATCAGCTCTCTTAAGCTAGAGTAATTACCACTCTCAAGAGCCTCACGCATCGCAGCATCATTATTTGCAAAAATACTTCTTAACTTATTCTGTGTTGCTGCCATTATCCCATCAAGGATTTCTCCTATGACAACACCTGTTACAAAATCTGCCACCATCTGTCCTGGATCTAAAGCATATGCCCACTTCTCATCCCATGACATACTGTCATCAAAGACTGCATACGCAAGTCTTTCACCTGCCGATACCGCCGTATCTACAACACCTTCAGCCAAACGATGTGCTCCCGGAAATTTTGCTCCAAATGCCCCCGTTATAAAACCGCTGGCAGCCGATATTCTTACATCCCGAAAAGCTTCTTTCGCACTTCGGACATTTCCGGTTGAAATCTCCTCTCCTGCTTTCATCGCTGTCGTAGATAATGCACCAATACCCGCACCTATAAACGCCCCGGCTAAAATACTTCCAGCACCAAGCGTTGCTATACTAATTGCGGCACCAATGGCACATACTGCAACTACTCCAAGACCGATTGCAAGGTTTCTCGTAAATCCTTCCCAGTCAAATTCACCCTCCTTAGGTGCATCATCATAGGGCGGATACCCAGTATACTTACTGGCTGATATTCCTGCCAGCCTGCCCAGCATATCCACACTGCCGTTCACACAAAGACTGGATGCCCCTTCTGAATGCAGTGCCATGATATCTGACATTCCCTGCATGGCAATCCCTGTCATGCTCTCCAGCCGGATTCCTTCTTTTGCCATCAGGACCAGTTCGCCATTACTTTCTATGGTAGTCCCCGTTTCATCCTCAAAGGTAATCTTTCCTGTCTCCCCGCCATCTAATCCCATGCTCTGCGGATACAGGTCCATTCCTTTCCCATGCTCTGACCGGAAACTTTTCTTCTCTGGACTTCCCGTCCCCTCACAGATGCTTCCATTGGTACGGATACACCCTGTCGCTATTCCCTGCGCCTCATCTCCATTTCCTATATATAATGCTGTTTTTGTTCCCTTCTGCGGCATACAGTACATCAGGTTTCCTGTCGCCGGAGCAAATCCATAACTGTTTCCACCTGCCGCACTTTTATCAATATCAAATGCTACTTCTACCTGCTCCCCCTGCGTTCCGACAATGGATCCGACAAATGACATTCCCGTATAGTCCGGGTTATCCTCCCATGGAACCCACGTATAACTGTTTCCCGCAAGGCGGTATGTAAAGATGACCTCCCCTCCTGCCAGTTCTGTTTTTTTCCGAGAAACAAGCAGCTCCCTTCCTTCATATGTTACTCTGTCCCCCAGCGACAGGCTTGTCCTCGTAACAACATCATAACAAATGAAATCTTCCCTATCAACAAGGCATTTTCCACTGACTGCATAATATCTCCCATCAAAACAGAGATCACAGGAAATGATTTCTCCCAATTCCCTTTTTTCACCTTCCGGCAATCCAAGGTAAAAGCGGGGATAATAATAGCTGGTATCCGGCACTAATGAAAGCCCAAGCTGGGACGCCATTCTTTTCAGAAATCTCCAGTCCGTTTCCTGATACTGTATCAGCGTCCCTCCGGTCCGCATGTCGCTCCCTGGCAGTATGCAGGCACTGTGCTCGGTATCTGCTGTTACGATACCGGCAATCCCCATATAAGTCTGTACTTTTTTCTGAAATACCCGGTTACTTTTTTTCTGATCTAAAAGAATTGTTCCTGACACAGCCTGTATGTCTGCAATCCTGTATCCTCTTTCTTCTTTGATTTCCACCTTTTCCGGATATCCGCTGAACAACGCTCCCGCAGTATTCCCCTGCCCCAAAAGCTGTATGGGTGCATTCATGCCGTTTATGCCTGTCTCATTTTCTGACAACAGAAGTCGAAAGTTTCCTCTGGCATGTTCCCCTGGCACCTCCCATGTCTGAAAATCAAGGATCTTTTCCATGGCAAAGGAACTGATAAATTTTAAATCGGAATATTCAATTCTCCTTTGTAATCCTTCTGCCATAAACCTCTCCTATTCTTCCTGACCGGATGATATGGGTTCTATCAATCCTCCATAGGCACAAACAAGAAATGATCTCTGTGTCAATGCAGACAGCTTATCTCTTTCACTTGTTGCATCTGCGTTATTTTGTACTCATATCTGTGCCACTTCACAGCCGTTCCGTTCAGAGTTTTTCCATATAAATACGGTTACCTGCTTAAAATAACTGTGTATTCTATAAAAGATTTGCTATCAAACCCCAAAGCTGTTTTTACAATTATCTCTACCTTTTCTTTAAAAAGAATCTTCTTGAATTATATTTATTTTCCTAATATTCACCAATCTACTATGCTTTTTCCCTATTTATATATTGCAACTATTAAAAATGGGAAATGCCCCATAACTTGTAGCATTAATGGAACATCTCCCATTATATGTTTTTTAATTTTCTAACTGTTCTTGCACCAATTGCAAAAGGAAATCACCTAAATCTTCTGCTAATGTTTCATTAATTTCATATTTATCTCCATTATAAAATGCCATAATAACACTAGGTTCCTTTTCCATATTTAAAGAAGAATAATCCAAATATGCCATATTTCCATCACCAAAATCATATATAGGTATCCATTCCTTAGGTAAATTATATTCTTCTCTGTCATTCAGTGCATATGCAACTGAATTTCCCTCTAATATTCCCGAATCATCCTCTGGATCAATTCCATATATTTCATCCAAGCCTCATTTCCTTGATGATATTTCCATCAAAATCTTTAATCGTAAATGTTTTGTC
>OOAF01002081.1_pt1 | contig 12942 bp, 10 predicted proteins | sample 1671251 | NCBI WGS metagenome assembly OOAF01 (sample SAMN06348137, study PRJEB24527) | human gut metagenome | biome: human gut; feature: ankylosing spondylitis patient; material: feces | host: Homo sapiens | place: China | collected 2015-10 | reverse complement strand
GCGGGACACGAAGCTCGAAGACCTTACCTCCATGACATACTCGACGAGCGCGATAACCGTTGCTCACGTCGTTATGTGCCGCGTTATGAACTGCACGTTCGGTATGCATTAAACTTTCAAGACCTTGTTTGACCAGACTTGGAAACCTTGGGCGCCATTTGTGATTTCTGAAATTATTTCCGTTATTTGTTCAGGTGTAAATTCCATAATAATTCATTTTTGAAATTCGTCATTACAAAAATAAAAATTACTGGGATTTACACACTTTGGGGTACACTATCCGGGCGAGCCCAGATTTTACCTCAAAATACCTTTTCCCCTTCAATTTGCCACAAATAAAAAAGAGTCAGTTTTAGCTAACTCTTTGATTTTCAGCGGAGAGGGAGGGATTCGAACCCCCGGACCTGTGACAGTCAACGGTTTTCAAGACCGCCGCGATCGACCACTCTGCCACCTCTCCAATGCGGATGCGAAGATAGAATGAATTTTGAAAAAAAACAAAATAATAAGAGTTTTTTTGTAATTGGTCATTGGGGTGATCGTTGTGATTTAGTTGTTTTGTTTTAATAGATTGATATACAAAATTTTATCTGAACCGATAGATTTATCGGTTCCGGGGATTTTTATAGAAATGTTTTAGCAACAGGTAACCGGCGAGACCGGCGAATACGGAACCGCTGATGATACCTAATTTGGCTTGGTTGAGCAGGGTAGGACCGATGTCGGGGAGCCCGGCATAGGAGAGGTTGGCGATAAACAGGGAGACGGTGAAGCCGATTCCGCCCAACATGGATACACCGAGAAGGCTACGGGCATCCATGTGTTCCGGCATGTTCAGTAATTTGCTTTTCACGGCCAGCCATGTAAATGAGAAGATGCCGAGCAGTTTGCCCAGGACGAGGGCGATGAATACGCTGAGTGTCACTCCTTCGATGTCGGCCAGGGTGAAATGTTCGAAAGAGATGCTGGCGTTGGCGAAGGCAAAGAGAGGCATCACCACGTAGTTGACCAGGGGATGCAGGTTATCGTCCATCGATTGCAAGGGACTGATCACTTTGTCGGAGGCCGATTCGACATGACGGAGGATAGCGCGTTCCGAGTTGCTCAGCATGTATTTATTATTGGCCATGTCGGCGGTTTCGGGAAGCTTTTGCAAGCTGGCCCGGATTTCTCCGACATATTTGTAGATGTTCAGCTTGGGACGTGCCGGGACGGTGAAGGCTCCGATGACACCGGCGATGGTCGGATGAATCCCCGAATTCAGGAATAAGTACCACACGACGATGCCGAAGAAGATATAAAACAGCTTGCTGTTGATTCCGGCTTTACCGCCTATCCACAGAATGAAAATAATCCCTAATGCCCAAAGCAAGTATTCCAGGATCAGATTACTGCTGTAAAAGGCTCCGATGACAATGATGCCACCGATATCGTCTACTACGGCGAAAGTGGTCAGGAAGATTTTCAGGCTCAGGGGGATGCGTTTCCCTAGTAAGGATAATACTCCCAATGAGAAAGCGATATCCGTGGCCATCGGGATGGCGGCTCCCCGGCTGGCAGGGCCTTCGGGGCAAATCAGGGAAAAGATGAGGATGGGGACGAGCATTCCTCCGCAAGCTGCGACAACCGGAAGTAAAGCTTTGCGGGGTGAAGAGAGTTCGCCGACCAGGATCTCCCGTTTGATTTCCAGACCGACGGAGAAGAAGAAAATTGCCATCAGCGCATCGTTGATCAGGGACATGAAGGTCATATTCCCACCGTGGACGTGAAAGAGGTTGATGTCTCCGAATTGCAAAATGACCTCTTTGGCAAAAAAGGCATCGTAGGTTTCGCGTAAGGGTGTATTAGCTATGATCATTGCGGCTGCGGCAACGAAAAGCAAGACGGCCCCACCGTTTATCTTTGCTTTGATAAAGTGACGTAGGGGCGATTTGAATATATTATAATCCATAAGTTTTCATTTTTTTGAACCAGAGGGCAAACTGTTCGATTCCTTTCCCGAGTGAGGTGGTGGCCCTGTAATTATAATCGGTATGGAGTTTGGTGGTGTCTGCCCAGGTCTGATACACATCTCCGGGTTGCATGCCGACGAATTCTTTCCGGGCGGTTTTACCCAGATGTTGTTCCAGGAGTCCGATAAAATCCATGAGCTGAACCGGAGAACCGTGACCGATGTTATAGATGACGGCCGGTACTCCCGGGACATCTTCCCGCACTAAGCCCGGGTGGTCGAGTATTGTGACGATCCCGGCGATAATATCGTCGATATATGTGAAATCCCGGGATAAACGTCCCTCGTTGAATATCCGGATCGGTTTATCTTCCAGGATAGATCGGCCGAAAAGCATCGGTGCCATGTCCGGGCGTCCCCAGGGACCATAAACGGTGAAAAAGCGTAGTCCGACAGTCTGGAGGCCGTAGAGCCGGGAGTAGGTATAGGCCATCAGTTCGTTACTCTTTTTGGTGGCGGCGTAGATACTGACCGGATGATCGGCCCGCGCATCTTCGCGGAACGGTACTTCGGTCGAATTGCCATATACCGATGACGAAGAAGCGAAAATCAGACGGGGAATATGATGGTGGCGGCAGCCTTCCAATATATGCAGAAAACCCGACACATTGCTGTCGATGTAGGTCTCCGGATGTTCGAGGCTATAACGTACTCCGGCTTGTGCAGCCAGGTTGATTACCGTATCGAAGGTCCGGGAAGCGAAAAGTGCGTCAAGGGCAGGTTTGTCACAGAGGTCCATTTGCCTGAACGTATAATTGGGGTAAAGGGTAGAGCGGTATTCCTGTTCTTGACGGGAAAGATCGATTCCGCATGCTTTTAAACGGGCTTTTTTCAGGGATACGTCGTAATAACTGTTTATCGAGTCGATGCCATAAGTGGCTATGCCTTGCCGGGCAAGAGCTTTTGCGAGGTGGTAACCGATAAATCCGGCACTTCCGGTAATTAAAACTTGCATTAGGTTCGTTGCTTTAATTAAAAAGTAAATTGCTGATTACTTAACAATCGATGTTTATATTTTTGATACAAAGTTAAAAAGTATTTATAACAAAAATAGGTATATCGGATGAAATAAAAAAATTAAGTCGCCATGAATTGACGACTTAAATTACTAACCCTAAACAGAAACAAACTATGAAATTGATTCTTACACAAAGGTAATACTAATTGTGAACGCTTCAAATTAAATATTGTTAATTAGACACAATAAGTATGTGCCTTTTGTGTATGGGGTTAATCACTTTATTATGAGTTGTTTATTCGTCTTCACAAAAGAGCCCTTTTTCTAGCCGGATGGGAATAATCCGGTTGGCTAATCCGGCATCGTAGGGGAGTTTTACTTTGATATAATTGTCTGTGAATCCGCAGATATACTGTCCGATTTTGTTGTCTTCTAACAATACAGGACGGTTTTCCCCTTCGAACCGGTGATAGAAAGCGGTTAATTTTTTTTGTGATACGGAAATCAGCCGGTTTACCCGCCGGTGTTTTTCTTCCTGAGGAACGGTCAGGGGGATATCCAGCGCTTTGGTTCCCTGGCGTTCGGAATAAGGGAATACGTGAAGCCGTGAAATGTCGAGCGTCTCGATGAACCGGAGGGCGTCTTCGAAACAGGCTTCGGTTTCACCCCGCATGCCGGCTATGACATCGACGCCGATAAAAGCATCCGGTAGCAGGTGGCGGATGGTGCGGATCTTACCGGCGAATAATTCCCGGTCATAACGCCGGTGCATGAGCTTCAACACTTCGTCGCTACCCGATTGCAAGGGGATATGGAAATGGGGCATGAAGCGCTTGGAGGTTGCTACAAATTCAATGATTTCGTCGGTCAGCAGGTTGGGCTCGATAGAAGAAATCCTGAACCTGGCAATCTCTTCCTGGCGGTCGAGTTGTTGCAATAGTTGTAAGAAATTCATATCCGTGCCCCGGCCGAAATCGCCGGTATTGACACCGGTGAGTATCACTTCCTGGATCCCTTTGCCGGCCACCTCGCGGAGAGCGTCGAGGATCCGCGGCAGACTGGCACTCCGGCTTCTTCCGCGGGCAAAAGGAATGGTGCAATAAGTACAGAAATAGTCGCAACCGTCCTGGATTTTCAGGAAACAACGGGTACGGTCGCCGAAAGAGTAGGCCAGGTCGAAATTGCTGATTTTGAAAATATCACACGAGTGAGGTTCTTGCTTTTCCTGTTCTTCGAGGTGTTGCAGGTAGTGGGCGACATTGAATTTTTCTCCGGCCCCTAATACCAGGCTCACTCCGTCGATAGCCATGATTTCTTTCGCTCTGAGCTGGGCATAACATCCGACAACTACGATATAGGCGCCCGGGTTGTGGTGAATAATTTTACGGATCAACTGCCGGCCTTTTTTTTCGGCCATATCGGTCACGCTACAGGTATTGATCACAAAGATATCGGCGCCTTCTTTATCGGCTACGGTTTCAGTGCCTTCTTTTTCAAGGCTGTGCCTGATGGTAGACGTTTCTGAAAAGTTCAGTTTACAACCCAAGGTGATATAAGCGACTTTCTTCCCTGCAATATTCATATTTGTACCGACTGCTATTAAATTTCTATAATCGCTTGCAAAAGTAATGATTTGGCTTGTAATTTGCTATCTTTGTACAGTACTGTTGAGTTTTTATTTTTTACTTTTAACCTTTACCTTTTATGCGTTATTATATTATAGCAGGGGAAGCATCGGGCGATTTGCATGCGTCGAATTTAATCCGGGGGTTACGGGCTGAAGATCCGGAAGCCGACATCCGGGGTTGGGGCGGGGACCTGATGCGTGAGGCAGGAGCGGAGATCGTCCGGCATTACAAAGATACGGCTATCATGGGATTTCTGACCGTATTGAAGAATCTCGGTAAGATCAAGGCCAATATCCGCTTGTGTTGTGAGGATATCCGGAGTTGGAAGCCGGACGTGGTGATCCTGGTGGATTATGCCGGTTTCAACCTGCGTATTGCCCGGTTTGCCAAAGGGATCGGTTTGAAAGTATTTTATTACATTTCGCCGAAGTTGTGGGCCTGGAATACCGGGCGCGTGAAAAAGATCAAGCGGTATGTCGACCGGATGTATACGATTTTTCCTTTTGAAACGGATTTTTACGGGCGCTATCATTATACGGTGGAATACGGAGGTAATCCGCTGGTGGATGCGATCGATGCCCGGCCTTACCGGGAGGAGACTTTTGCCGGGTTTATAAAAGCGAACGATTTACCGGATAAACCGATCATCGCTTTACTGGCCGGCAGCCGGAGCCAGGAGCTGCGTTATGTGCTGCCGGCAATGCTTCGGATGGTGGATCATTTCCCCGATTATCAGTTTGTGATCGCCGGGGCTCCTTCGATGTCGGATGCCGATTATGCTCCTTACCTGAAGGGACGGGAGGTCCGTATTTTGTATGGGCAGACTTATCGTTTGTTGAGTCAGGCGAAAGCGGCTCTGGTTACCTCGGGTACGGCGACCCTGGAAACGGCTTTACTGCGTATTCCCCAAGTGGTTTGTTACAATGGCGAAGGAGGTAGGTTGAGTTATTATTTGTTCAAGACCTTCGTTAAAGTAGACTATATTTCGTTAGTCAACCTGATTTTCGGTGGGGAAGTCGTCAAAGAGCTGATGATGCACCGGCTGACCGAAAGAAATATCCTCAACGAGCTCTCCCGTATCCTGTACAGCGAACGTGACCGGGAGAAAATGCTCCGGAATTACGATGAGGTGATCCGCCGTTTAGGGCAATCCGGAGCTTCGGCCCGGTTTGCTAAAATGATGGTACGGGATGCTAAGAATTTAATCGGTTAAAGCCGGGTTTTAATATAACTTTGTAGTTATTATGTGCTTTTGATATTTTAGTAAACCAGTTTTACATTATCGATCCAGAATTTGGCGTCCGGGGCACCGATGTAGGCTCCGCCATGGCCGGAGGAGAAACGGAGGATAATGTGGGTGGGAGTAGTGTCGGGAGAGGCCCAGCCGATCTCCTGGATGGGGACGATCTTCCCCTGGCTATTGGCGGCATATTGTGTCGATTCACCTTTTACCAGGTCCATATAAGGCTGGTAAAAATCCTTTCCGGTAATATCTCCGTAATGGATTTCTATCCGATGGCCGTTTTGCCATTCTTTTACTTCCTGGTCATAACGTTCGTAGGCTGTGCCGACGCGTTTGGCAAACAGATTCCCTTTTTCGTCTTCCCAGCGGTATTGCAGCAATAGGCTGGCTTCGGCATTATTCTGTTCCGGGATATCGACGATACGGCTGAAACCTGTCGCTTTGATCTGTTTCCCGCCCGGCTCTACTTTATAATCGAATTCCAGGGCTTTCGGTCGTTTCGTGAAAGGAATATTGTTATTGAGTTTGCTTTGCGGATTTTTAGTGTCCCGCACGGGTTCCATCACTTCACCGACAAATATCGTTCCGGTGGCTAATACCGATATATTGATCAATCCAAGCACTTTGACGCGTTCCATACGGGTTTCGAGCCGGGCACAATAACCGGAATCCCTTTTCTCCGGGAATACGGTTACACTGGCTTTCACCACTCCGCTGACTTTAGCCATGACGGTCGACGTAGCCCACGGAGATATACTGTTTTTATAAGGGGTGTTGTTTTTCAGCGTATCGCCCGGTGTGATCTCATACAGATATTTTGTATTTCCTCCGATAACAAGGGATTCGTCGACTACCCGTACCATCCACTGATTCATATCTCCGTAAGGAAATAATTCGGTGGTATCGTTTTGTGCACGCAACTGTCCGGCAAAGGATAGCATAATAAACAGGCTGTATATCGGTTTCATAGTAACAGATTTTAATTGAAATAGATGTATTGCCCCTTTGCTAACAAAAAAGATGCCAATATTAATGTGAAAATATGTAAATGCTAAAATAATTATCGGGTGAATCGGGGGATTCGTCGTGAAAAAGGGGGAATGTATATATTTAAATTGTAGGGGGGGAGAACAGAAAATACATTTGTAACGTGAAAATGAACTTAAAAGATACATTATGAATGCATATTGGAAAGGGATAGTCTTGGGACTGGTCGTGTTGTCCGCCCCGGTGATGGCTCAGGAAAAACCGGCTGTGTGGGATTTGAAATCCTGCATTAATTATGCCCGGGCACATAATATTCAGATTCGGCAAAGTCGGATCGCATGGGAAGAAAGTTTAGAAAATACGAAGCAGGCTAAAGCGGACCGGCTGCCTTCTCTTTCTTTTACAACGGCTCACAATTATGTGAACCGTCCCCGTCCCGAAGCCGGTGATAAAAATTCGTATTCCGGAAGTTATAACCTGAATTCTTCCGTATCTCTGTTCGAAGGAGGAAAAATCCGGAAGAACGTACAACAGATGGACCTGCAAAATGAGGTGCAGGGGTTGACGATCAAGGAATCTGAAAATAACATCGAACTGGCGATTACCCAAGCATTTGTCCAGGTATTGTATGCTGACGAAGCGGTGAAAATTAACGAAGGGACGGTAGAAGTTTCCAAAGCCCAGCGGGATCGTGGCAAAGCTTTATTGGAGGCAGGAGCATTATCGAAAGCCGATCTCGCTCAGCTGGAAGCTCAGTATGCCACCGATAAATATCAGTTGGTTGTAGCCCGGACAACGCTCGCAAACGCTCAGCTGGAATTGAAACAATTGCTCGAATTAGGGGTGAACGACCAGATGGAACTGGCTATTCCGCAATTGACAGATGAAAGCGTGTTGGTCGTTTTACCGTCTAAAGAGAGTGTTTACCTGACTTCGCTGGGAATCATGCCGGAAGTGAAATACAACCAATTGAATATCCGGGTAGCGAATCTGGAGAAGGAGAAAGCGTGGGCGGGATATTTACCTGACGTTACCTTGTCTGCCGGTTTAGGAACCAGTCATGCTTCGGGTATCGGCACGGGGTTCGGGACGCAGACGAAACACAATTGGAGTGAAAATATCGGTTTGACGCTGAATATACCGATTTTTAATAAACGTTCGACCAAGACGGCGGTCAATCTGGCTAAACTGAATATCGAGAATGCCCAACTCAATTATGAGAACGTACAGAAAGAATTACTGAAATCGGTAGAGACGGTTTATCAGGATGCGGTATCGGCGCAGAACCGTTTCCGTTCGGCCCGGGAGAATCTGACCGCTACAGAATTGTCTTTCGAGCTTACTCAGGAACAGTTTTTCCTGAAAGCAAAAAATACGGTAGAATTGATGACGGAGAAAAACAACTTGCTGGCTGCCCGGCTCGAGTTGATACAAGCCAAATATATGGCGATCCTGAATCAGCAATTGTTGAATTTCTATCAGGGTATAGAGATCAGTATCCAATGATAGAGGTATGTGAGAACCAAGTGATTGTATGACAATATAAAAAAGAATATATGAAAAAAGGGAAATTAATAACGATCGGGGGAGCTATCGTAGTTCTGGCCTTGTGCGGATATTTCTTTATGGGTACTTCTTCAAAAGGGAAAATCAGTTTTCAGACTGAAAAAGTGACCCGTAATTCGATGACGGATGTCGTAGTGGCGACAGGGACGGTAGAGCCGGTGACCAAGGTGGATGTCGGTACGCAGGTTTCGGGTATCATCGACCGTATCTATGTCGACTACAATAGTGTTGTGAAAAAAGGGCAGCTGATTGCCGAGATGGATAAGGTGACCTTACAGGCAGAACTGGAATCGCAGGAGGCTCAGCTGGCGAATGCCAAAGCAGAATACGAGTATCAGCAAAAAAATTATGCCCGCAGTAAAGTGCTGTTCGAAAAGCAACTGATCAGCGACAGCGATTATGAAGAGGCAACGTATAATTATGAAAAGGCTAAAAGTACCTACGAAAAGTCGAAAGCCGATATTGTAAAGGTGAGAAGAAATTTGGGATATGCCGTGATTACCAGTCCGATAGACGGTGTCGTTATCAGTAGGGAAGTGGAAGAAGGACAGACGGTGGCTGCCGGATTCGAAACTCCGACTTTGTTTACCATTGCTAAAGATTTGACGGAGATGCAGGTGATTGCAGACGTGGATGAGGCCGATATCGGCGAAATACGCGAAGGACAGCGGGTTACCTTTACCGTAGATGCCTACCGGAACGATGCGTTCGAAGGGGTTGTGACTCAGGTACGGCTGGAGGCTACCGTGGAATCGAATGTGGTGACCTACGAAGTGGTGATCAGTGCACCTAATCCGGATCTGAAACTGAAACCGGGATTGACGGCTACCGTGTCGATTTATACACTGGAGAAGAATAACGTATTGACTATTCCTCCCAAAGCATTGAAATTTATGCCCGATCAGGCTTTGGCCGAAGCTAATGGAATCGTACTGAAACCGATCCATGTGGATAATTCTGCCTTACAGAAAACAGTGTGGGTGAAGAATGGACAAACGTTGGAAGAAAAAGAAGTACAGACGGCTACTGCGACGACTTCACTCCTGGAGATCACCGGTGGGCTCGCTGAGGGAGACGAGATTGTCGTGGCGATGGAACAATCCGGTAAAAAAGCGATGGGAATTCCGCAACCCGGAGAAATGGAATCCAGTCCCTTTATGCCGAAACCACCGGGACAAGATAAGAAGGGTAAAAAGTAAAATGTAAAAGGCTATAGGCTGGAAGCTATAGGCTAAAAGATGGGGAGGAGGAGATAAGGGGGAGTTGCGGGAAATTGGTGGAGAAGGTAAATCGATGATTTAGAAAGTAGAGGAACTTAGTAACTCATTAACTCAGCAACTTAGTAACTTAGTAACTCAATAACTCAGCAACTCAGTAACTCAATAACTCAGCAACTCAATAACTCAGCAACTCAGTAACTCAATAACTCACACACAATGAATGCTATAATTGAATTAAAAGATATCAAGCGTGATTTTCTGGTAGGAAATGAGACGGTACATGCTTTGCGGGGGGTATCCTTTGCTATTCAGCCGGGAGAATTCGTGACGATCATGGGGACCAGCGGATCGGGGAAACGAATGCGGGGAAATCTACTTTACTGAATGTGCTGGGGTGTCTGGATACGCCGACAGCCGGGGAGTATTGGCTGGACGGGTATTCGGTCCGGCAGATGGGAAAGAATGAGCGGGCGGAGCTGAGGAATCATAAGATCGGTTTTGTATTCCAGTCTTATAACCTGCTTCCGAAGACTACTTCGATCGAGAATGTCGAGCTTCCGTTGATGTATAATCCGGCGGTTTCGGCTAAGGAACGGGAAAGACGGGCGATAGAAGCGCTCGATTCGGTAGGGTTACATGACCGGTTGTATCATAAGTCGAATCAGATGTCCGGAGGACAGCAGCAACGGGTGGCTATAGCCCGGGCGTTGGTGAACGATCCGGTATTGATTTTGGCCGATGAGGCTACGGGAAACCTGGATACCCGTACTTCTTTCGAGATTCTGACGTTGTTTCAGGAATTGTATGCCCGGGGAAGGACTATTGTTTTTGTCACCCATAATCCCGAATTATCGGCGTATAGCAGCCGGACTATCGTGTTGAAGGATGGGCGGGTGATTCAGGATACCCGGAATGAAAAGATTGCTTCGGCTAAAGAGACGCTGGCCGCTTTACCGAAGAATGAGGATTAATTAAATCGAAATACAATGAATTTTGCGAATTTATTCAGGATTGCTTTGCGGGCCCTGGGGAATAATAAGATGCGGGGATTTCTGACGATGTTGGGGATCATTATCGGTGTCGCTTCGGTGATTACCATGCTGGCTATCGGTCAGGGATCTAAGCGGAGTATCCGTGCTCAGATCGCGGAGATGGGTTCTAATATGATCATGATTCATCCGGGTGCGGATATGCGGGGAGGGGTACGGCAAGATCCGGCTGCCATGCAAAGTCTGAAACTGGACGATTATCAGGCGATTGTCGATGAAACCCGTTATGTTTCGGCTTGTTCGCCATCGGTGAGTAGCAGTGGACAAGCGATCTACGGATCCAATAATTATCCGACCAGTATCTATGGGATAAATCCGGATTATCTTGAAATTCGTAAATATACCCTGGCGGAAGGGGATATGTTTACGGAGGAGGATATTCTCGGATCGGCGAAAGTCTGTGTCGTCGGGAAAACGATCGTGGATAATCTGTTTACCAATGGGGAAAATCCGGTGGGGCAAATTATCCGCTTCGGAAAAATACCTTTCCGTATTATCGGAGTCCTGACATCGAAAGGTTATAATACAATGGGGATGGACCAGGATGATCTTATCTTAGCACCTTATACAACCGTCCAGAAACGTATCCTGGCCATCACCCATTTACAAAGTATATTCTGTTCGGCGCTTTCTGAAGATCAGACCGAACTGGCAGAAGAGGAGATTGCGAGTATCCTGCGCAGGAATCACAGGCTGAAAGAATCGGATGACGATGATTTTAACATCCGTTCCCAACAAGAACTGAGCTCGATGATGAATTCCACAACGGACATGATGACGATGTTGTTGGCGTGTATTGCGGGGATCTCTTTACTGGTCGGCGGTATCGGGATTATGAACATCATGTATGTGTCGGTAACCGAACGTACCCGGGAAATCGGACTGAGAATGTCTATCGGAGCGAAGGGGCGGGATATTCTGGCCCAGTTCCTGATCGAGGCGATTCTGATCAGTGTGACCGGTGGATTGATCGGTGTGGTGTTCGGTATCGGAGCCTCGTGGGTGGTCAAGTTGGTTGCGGGATGGCCGGTATATGTGCAGCTGTATTCTGTTGTACTGTCGTTTGTGGTCTGTACGGTGACGGGAATCTTCTTCGGTTGGTATCCGGCACAGAAAGCTTCTAATCTCGATCCGATCGAAGCGATCCGGTATGAGTAGTTTATTTACCGGTTGATCCGGTAAATAAACAAATAAATCTTTATCTTTGTAATATGAGTGACAAGAATAAAATTTTAAAGTTTCTGATCCAGGTGATCGGCTGGGGATTGGTATTCGGCTTCCCTCTTTTTTTCACCTGGAAAGAGGGAAATCCGATGACCTGGGTTAAATTTCTGGGGTATGTCGGTGTTCCCATCGCTTTTATTACTGTATTTTATGCCAATTATTTTATTTTTATCGATCGCTTGTTGTTCCGGAAAAGGTTATTGGTATTTATTATTGTCAATTTATTCCTTTTTGTGTTGCTGAGCTTATGTTTACATGGATGGCAGGAGTATTATTTTATTCATTTTGTCAATGAGGGACCGAGGCATTCGAGACCTTTTCCTCCCCGGAGTGTTTTTATTATCCGGGATGGAGTGATGATGGCTTTGGTGGCGGCTCTGAGTGTCGCTATCCGGATGACCGAAAACTGGTATATCCTCGAGCAAGAAAAAAAAGAATTGGAAAATGCCCGTTCCGAAGCGGAATTGCAGAATCTGAAAAGCCAGTTGAACCCTCATTTCCTGTTCAATACCCTCAATAATATCTATTCCCTGATCGCTATCGATCCTGACCGGGCTCAGTTTGCCGTCCATGATCTGAGCCGGCTGTTGCGGCATGTGTTGTATGAAGACAATCAGAAATTCGTATCGCTCGATCATGAATTGAATTTCATGAAGAGTTATATCGAGTTGATGAGTCTGAGGTTGTCGGGAAATGTAGAGTTGAAGGTCGATTTGCCGGACGATGGGAAAGGTGTGCTGGTCGCTCCGTTGTTGTTTATCACTTTGATCGAAAACGCTTTTAAACACGGAGTGAGCCCCACGGAGCCTTCTTTTATTCATATCCGTTTCAGTTGGTTGGAAAATTCGGGAATCTGCTGTTACATTGAAAACAGTTATTTTCCCAAGAAAGAAACCGACCGGAGCGGATCGGGGATCGGCCTGGAAAATTTAAAAAAACGGCTGGATTTATTGTATCCCGGAAAATATGATTTGCGGACGGAACGGGAGGGAAACAAATTTGTCGCTCAATTAAAGATCGGAAGTTGAAACGGATGGAACTGAATTGTTTGATAGT
>OOAF01002080.1_pt1 | contig 12942 bp, 10 predicted proteins | sample 1671251 | NCBI WGS metagenome assembly OOAF01 (sample SAMN06348137, study PRJEB24527) | human gut metagenome | biome: human gut; feature: ankylosing spondylitis patient; material: feces | host: Homo sapiens | place: China | collected 2015-10 | reverse complement strand
TGTTTAAAGAAAGTCCGGGAGGCAATACAAAATGATTTTGAAAAAGAACGGCTGTATGGAAGTCTGCCTTCTGTCAATAACTGTACCAATGCATGGATTGATGGAAAAGGATTTGAGGATATCAAAAAGAGTGTGTTGACCAGAGGAACAGATCCCCGCTTCTTTTATAACTGTTTTTACCGGATCAACGGTGCAGAGGACAAGCTGACATATGCGAACGAATTGTTTCAGCTGCAGCTTGAACTGAAAAATGCCGGGCGGAAGATGGTGATCGTAAACGGGGAGATCGAAAGACCGACACCGGATGAAATCGCAGAGATCCGGCGCAGAAATTATGCAAAAACAGATCAGCTTATCATGGATCTTTCCACGAATATAAAGTATCCGGCAAATTTAGAATTGCAAAAGATCATGCACAAAACATTTGTGGATATTCTTCTTGCAGAATCAGGCAAAGAAGGCGATAATTTAAACAGGCTCACCAGCAAGGCGGTTTACCTGTTGTGCTGGCTGAAAAGGTATCTGCCGTTTTTATTTTCCAATTGGAAGATGCCGGAGATCGGATGTTTTATCCATATGGGCGGGTGCCAGAATGAAAATGAAGCGTTGTTTCTCAGGTTTTTAGCAAGGCTGCCGGTCGATGTGGTGATCCTTTGTCCGAACCGGAATGTACCATGCCAGCTTACGGATCCGCTGTTGTATGAACTGAATTATGAGGAAAGCCTTACCATGGACAGGTACCCGGAGGAGAGTTCCCAGGTCAAAATGGGAACGGTTGCCTACCATGCGGAGAGGGAACTGGATACGTTAATGTATCAGGATACCGGCATGTACCGGAACATGCAGTATGGAAAGGCGAACATTATCAGTCTGCAGACCATGTACGAGGAGATTAAGATCCTGTGGGATCAGGAATTAAAGTACCGGCCGGATTTCAGCGTGGTCGATGGTGTCGTGAACATACCGGTCATTTTTGCAAAAGTTTCCGGAGTCAAAGACGGACATACCGCCGGCTACTGGACATCCGTAAAAGAACTGGTCACGGAAGATACAGTCGTGATAAAAAGAGCGCCTTATATAGAGCCGATGGCACCGAATCCGATGAAAATGTATGCTGCTGAATTTTTCAAAAATGGAAAACTGCAGCGGAATAAGATCAAGGCACATCCAAAATACCCGTACGGTATCCTGCGGGAAGATATTCAGGAGATGATACTTGATAAGATGCAGCTTCTGATCGATCAGAAACGGATCAAAGGAATCGGGGAAAATGGTATGGAATACACCGTGATTGCGCAGGTGTTAAATCTGCCGAAAGATATCGTAAGACTGATCCAGAAATTTGATCTTACCTGGAAAAATCCGAAACTGATCTATATCAATACATCGGAGACGGTCATTTCACTGGAAGACTCGATCCTGACAGTATTTTTGCATCTGATGGGATTTGATATTGTATTTTTTGTGCCGACGGGATATCAGAGTATTGAAAAATATTTTAACGGGCAGCTAATGGAAGAACACCAGATAGGGGAATATAAATATGATCTGCAAGTCCCTGACCTGAATAGTATTTCATTTAATAATACACGCCACACTTGGCGGGATAAATTTTTTAAGAGAGGTAATTAGAAATGGAGGAATCGTATGGGACTTGATTTTAGCAAAACAACGACTGCGGCAGCGCCGGCAGCCACAGTGGTACCGGACACAAAAGATGAGATCGCTGTTGTGGAACAGTATGACATTGTTGCCGACAGGGAAAAAATGAATTCAGAACTGGTCAATTCGGATGAGGTTGACCGGATCGTCAGTACGATTGAGGTCAACAATCTTGAGACAATCGTCACATTTGGAGCGGAGGTTGCAGAAGAAATTTCGAAAGCATCGGATGTCGTGTTAAACAGCATGAATATGTCACAGCTTGATGATACCAGCGAAATGTTAAAAACATTGGCAAAGATCATGGATCAGTTTGATATTGACGAGATCAGGGAAAATCCGGGACTGTTTGGAAAATTATTTGGAAATATGAAAAAACAGCTCGACAAGATCCTTGCAAAATATCACACGATGGGCGAGGAAGTCGACAAGATCTATGTTCAGCTCAAAGGCTATGAATCAGAGATCAAACAGTCAAACCGTAAATTAAATACGATGTTTGAGGCAAATGTAAATTATTATCATGAACTTGTGAAATACATTCTTGCCGGAGAGCAGGCATGTAAAGAGATTGAAGATTACATTGCAAAGAGACAGCAGGATATGGCGGTTACCGGAGACGAGTCGATCCAGTTTGAACTTACCAGCTTAAATCAGGCACTGATGATGATGGAACAGCGTACACAGGATCTTCGGACAGCAGAAAACGTTGCAATGCAGTCCATTCCGATGATCAAAACGATGGAGTTCAGCAACTATAATCTGGTCAGAAAAATTAACTCCGCATTTATTGTAACACTTCCGGTATTCAAACAGGCACTTGCACAGGCAATTCTGCTGAAACGCCAGCGCATTCAGGCAGAAGCAATGTCTGCTCTGGATAAGAAGACCAACGAGATGCTGATCAAAAATGCGCAGAATACTGTGGAAGTTTCCAAGGCTACCGCTAAGATGGCATCCGGAAGCTCAATCCAGATTGAAACACTTGAGACGACCTGGAGAACGATTACCAGTGGTATTGAAGAAACGAAAAGAATTCAGGAAGACTGCAGAAAGAAACGTGTGGAAGATCAGGCAAGACTTGAGGCGATCAAGGCGGATTTCAACAGACAGTATCATATGCCGCCGGCAAACAAGTAAGTTATTTCTAATAACTATAGATTCATTTATTCTAAGGAGGGTAATACTATGCCAATTAATTTATCAAAAGGACAGAAAGTAGATTTAACAAAAGGAAATCCGGGACTGAAAAATATCATGGTTGGTCTTGGCTGGGATGTCAATGCATTTGATTCCGGTGTAGATTTTGACCTAGATGCAGCAGCATTTATGCTGGGAGCAGATGGAAAGTGCCCGACAGACAAAGAATTTGTATTTTATGGAAATCTGGCTCATCCGAGCGAGTCTGTAAAACATATGGGCGATAACTTAACCGGAGAGGGAGAAGGCGATGACGAGCAGATCCAGATCGATCTTTCCAAAGTACCGGCAAACATTGAGAGAATCGCATTTACCGTAACGATCTATGAGGCGGAGGCAAGACGCCAGAATTTTGGACAGGTATCTAATTCTTTCATTCGTCTGGTGGATGAGACAACCGGAAAAGAAATGATCCGCTATGACTTAGGAGAGGATTTCTCCATTGAGACAGCAGTCGTTGTCGGTGAATTATACAGACATAACGGCGAATGGAAATTTAATGCGATCGGAAGCGGCTTCCAGGGCGGACTCGCAGCACTTTGCGGACACTATGGAATTGAAGTGGCATAAGAGGAGTAAAATCCTCTGCTCACCAGAGGGTTCGCATTTTGCTCCGCAAAACAAGGAGTAAAATCCTCTGCTCACCAGGGGGTTCGCATTTTGCTCCGCAAAACAAGGAGGATTTATAATGTCAATTAGTTTACAGAAAGGACAGAAGGTCAGTCTGTCAAAAGATAACGCAGGATTGTCAAAGATTATTGTCGGTCTTGGATGGGATGAAGTGCAGCAGTCTTCATCCGGAGGTGGATTCTTAAGTGCTTTATTCGGGGGCGGATCAAAGCAGCAGCCGATCGACTGTGATGCATCCGCACTGATGTTAAAGAATGGAAAACTGGTGGATAAATCAGACATCGTTTATTTTGGTAATTTGCACCATAAATCAGGTACCGTAAATCATCAGGGAGACAACCTGACAGGAGCCGGTGATGGAGATGACGAGCAGATCGTGATCGACCTTGCAAAAGTACCACAGGAGTACGACAAAATCGTAATCGTTGTAAATATTTATCAGGCGGTTCAGAGACATCAGCATTTTGGCATGATTGAGAATGCATTCATCCGTTTAGTTGATGCAAGAAACAATAATGAAATGTGCAAGTACAACCTGACTGAAAATTATTCCGGTATGACGGCAATGATATTTGGAGAAGTGTACAGACATAACGGAGAATGGAAGTTCAGCGCTGTTGGCCAGGGTACAAATGACCCGGGACTGGGAGAACTGAGCAGAAGATTTGTATAAAAAAGATTGATACATTAGAGGAGGTTAACTACCCAAAATGAGTAACATAAATAAAGAAGAGCTTATGAGAGGTCTGTCAGACTCACAAGTAAACAAGAGCAAACAGGATTTTGGAACAAACGCTCTTGCAAAAAAAGAGACAGAATCACTGTGGTCGATGTTCATCGGAGCATTTGATGACATTTGGATCAAAGTATTATGTGCAGCACTGGTCATGAAAATCGTCATTTCTGTTATCGGTGTGTTTGTACCGGCATTAGCAGGAGAAAACGATGTTGTTGAGATTATAAGTATTGTTTTAGCAATCGCACTGGCAACCGGATTCAGTACATTATCCGAGTACCGCAACAGTTCCAGAAGTGAGGCATTACAGGAAGAATACAACAAGACTTATGCAAAAGTCATGAGAAATGGAAAACTGGTCAATATCCTTACCAGTGAGATTGTAAAAGGTGATACGATCCTCGTTCAGGCTGGTGATAAGGTACCGACCGACGGTGTGTTATTTGAAGGACACATCAAAGTTTCACAGGCTGCATTAAACGGTGAGTCAAGAGATGAGAATAAAACGGCTGCTGATAATCTTGATGAAGCGGAATCTACAGATTATGCATCTGCAAATAAAGTATTTATGGGATCAGTAGTGACCTCCGGTGAAGGGTATATGGTTGCAACCGTCATCGGTGATGCATCCGAGCTTGGAAAGATCAACAAGGCTCTGACGGATGATAATGAAGAGGACGAGAGAAAAGATACTTCAAGCCTGAAACTGGAAGTGGTAGCTGCCGGTATCGGTAAACTTGGTGTGTCCGCGGCTGCCATTGCAGGCGTATTAGATGTTGTACTGAACCTGATCCGTACGGATGAACCAATCACAGTTGTTTATGTTCTGCTTTTGGTTGCAGAGGCAGTTATGTTGATGGCATCTATCGTTATCATGGCAGTGCCGGAAGGTCTTCCGATGATGAACAGTCTGGTGCAGTCCATGAACACAGAGTCCATGTACAAGAAAAATATTCTTGTCAGCCACAAGGCAGCATTTTCCGATTCTGCGTATATGAATGTTTTATTCAGTGATAAAACAGGAACGATCACACAGGGTAACTTATCTTTGGTAGAATTTATCACCGGTGACGGTAAGATCGCAGAGAACATTCCGAATCAGGAATTTATCGAGGCGATTACATTAAACAATCTTGCAAAAGTATCCGAGGGTAAACCAATCGGAAGTAATAACATGGACAGAGCCCTTTTGGGATATGCCCTAGAGCATGGTTATGATGATTCGAAAAACGATCCGGATAAAGTCGCTGACATCAGCGGATTTGATTCGGAAAAGAAATGCGCTACCGTTACATTGAAAAACGGACTGGTTTACTGGAAAGGTGCAACCGAAAACATCATTGATAAAGTAACACATTATATGCTTCCATCCGGTGAAGAAAAAGAATTTACTGCAGCAGATAAAAAAGCTGTGGAAGATCAGATGCTCGCCCAGGCAAAGAGAACGATGAAATTGCTTTCTGTTGCCAAAATCGCAGATGGAAAAACAGTTCTGATGGCAGTGCTCTGCTTAAGAGATAACGTAAGAACCGATGCGGTTGAGACCGTTGAGATTTTAAACAATGCCGGTATCCAGGTTGTCATGGTAACCGGTGATGCGGAGGAAACAGCAGTTGCCATCGCAAAGGAAGCTGGTATCTTAAAAGACGAGCAGAACGATGTTGTTCTCACACATGAAGAGTTAGAGCAGATGTCAGATGAAGAGTTAAAGAAAAAACTTCCGAATCTCCGCGTGGTGAGCAGGGCAAAACCGCTTGATAAAAAGAGACTTGTTTCTATTTCACAGCAGCTTGATAATGTCTGCGGTATGACCGGAGACGGTGTTAATGATGCACCGGCATTAAAACAGGCAGATATCGGATTTGCCATGGGAGACGGTACAGCAGTTGCCCAGGAGGCAGGTGACGTTGTCATCTTAAATAACAGTTTGACTTCCATTAAGGACTGCGTATTGAACAGTAGAACAATGTCAAAATCAGTTGGTAAATTCTTAATCTTCCAGCTGACCGTCAATATCAGTACCCTGTTGATGAACATTATTGCGCCGATCCTGGGATGGACCGAGCCATTCTCCATTGTCCAGATTTTATGGATCAATCTGATCATGGATACTTTGGCAGCCATGGCATTTGGCGGAGAGCCGATTCTCGACCGATACATGAATGAAAAACCGGCACTCAGAAAAGATAACATTTTAACAACTTATATTAAATCTGCAATCGGAACAAGCTCTGTATTTATCACACTTGGCTCCATCCTGATCCTGGAAAACATTGGTGGGATTACAGATTTTGTAACACCGGCAGGCTGCGCGGATCCGGAATTATATGAAAAAACATTTATGTTTGCTTTTTTCATTTATTCAATCATTTTTAACAGCTTAAATACCAGATCTGAGAGATTTAATGTATTTGAACACATTGAAGAGAACAAGAATTTTATCATTGTTATGGGTGTGATCTTTATACTTCAGACCATCATCATTGAGATTGGTGGTCAGGTATTCAGCACAACGACATTGAATGCAAAAGCATTATTTGTTTCCATGCTGTTAGCAGTACTCATTATCCCGGTTGATATGGTAAGAAAAGCCATTGTTTCGAAAAAATGATCGCCTTTCATACCGATTTGGATAATACACTCATCTATTCCTATAAACATGACATCGGGCCGCAGAAGCGAAATGTGGAACTCTATCAGGGAAGAGAAATATCCTACATCACAGAGGAAACATATCATCTCCTGCAGCTCGTAAAAAATGAAATGCTCATTGTTCCAACAACCACTAGGACGTTGGAACAATATCAGCGCATTGATATGGGAATCGGACCATTTCCATATGCATTGGTCTGCAACGGTGGTGTCCTTCTGGTAAATGGTGTGCCGGATGAAGCCTGGTATCAGGACTCCCTGCATCTGGTGTCGGATAGCAGGGAAGAAATGAACCTTGCCATGGAACTGTTAGAGCGGGAACCACGCAGAAAATTTGAACTCCGATACATTGAAAAGCTGTTTATCTTTACAAAATGCAATGATCCCGAAACAGTTGTAAATGATTTAAAAACATCTCTCGATACAAAATATGTAGATGTCCTTTCCAACGGTGAAAAAGTATATGTAGTACCGCAAACCCTGAATAAAGGAACGGCAGTAGACCGACTCAGAGAAAAACTAAAACCAGAGTTCGTAATTGCCGCCGGAGACAGCACCTTTGATATCCCCATGCTATCGACCGCCGACCGCGGACTTGTCCCATCTGGATTCACACAAAAATATGAAATCCCGAAAACATCCGGAGCCCGGAAAAAAATAGATGAAATGACATCGAAAAAAATATTTTCCGATGCCCTATTAGAAAAAGTTCTAAAAATAAAAACGGAGTCTGTTGCAGCAGGTATTATTCATACAGGATAATACCACTTGCAACAGACTCCGTTTTTGGTATGTGAGGTAAAGTGCCAGCCACTAATCCATACTCACACTGATTCCGCCCTTCCTCTCCGAAGGCTGAATAATCACTGTAACCGGACAATTCCCATGCCACTCAAACTGGTAAGACTCCCCGGAAGCCTGTCCGATAAACGTTTTCCACGAAATATCAGCCGTCACCTGCGGATCACAATGTCCATTTCCAACCCAGCATACAACAGCGTCCGGATCAACAGAGATCGTATCCTGAGACATCACATTGCTTAAAACGATCGGGTTGCCGTCACAAAGCACAGCAACATATGCATCTTTTCCACGTGCAATCAGAGTGGAAGTTGCAAGACCTTTCTGGGAAAGCACACCGACACCGATAAAACGGACACTGTAATCACAATCCTGGGAGAAAGCGAGAATATTTTCGGATTCCACTGAGATAGTTTCCCCCTGCTCTAAGTGATAGACCACAACATGCTGACCATAATTTGCGTAATATGTAACAGAATCACCATTTAAAGTTATCTTCATAAGTGGGAGATTTTCTCCGGTCACTCTTCGTGCAAGCTGACCAAGCAGAGCCTGCCCGATATTATTCTGCGGTCCAAGCAAGACTTTTTCAAATTTGTAATTCTTTCCACCGGCATTTTCTCCGGCGATAAATGCACCTGCTTTTGTAAAGAGTACATCACTGCCAGTGCAGGTAACCTTTAAAGTAAGTTCGTTTACTGTTTCAAATGTTAACATAACAAATTTCCTCCAAAATCTAATCCTTTGTTTAAATAACCTGAACGCCGTACAAACCGCACAGTCCTGCGAGATCTTTTGCCACGCCGTTTCCGATGGCATTAAATTTCCATGCGCCGTTATGCAGATACAGTTCACCGATCATCATGGATGTCACGTTCGTATAGTATTCATCCATTTTAAAGCTGACCAGCTCGGTGCCGGCAGGATCCATAATACGGATATACGCATCCTCAAGCATTCCGAAATTCAGATTTTTTTCAAATGCTTCATTGATCGTCAGCACAAATACGATTCTGGCAACGGATGGATCTAATCTGGTAAAATCCACGGAAATGATCTCGCGGTCTGCGCCGCCGTCAGCGTGGAAAACCGTGCTGTGATCCGGGCTTTTGGTCTGCCCGTAAAAGACAAACCAGGAATCACCGATCACTTTACCGGATGAGCCGAGCAAAAATGCGGATACATCCACATCACAGGCAGGATTTTTGACATTCCATCCAAGACATGCCTTTATGGAAGTGAGCTTCCCGGAATTCTCCAGCGGTGTTTTCTGACCTTTTTGCACCATATGTACCAGTGGAGGTAAAGGTTTTGACGCCGGTGTGGATGCGTTTGATACTGCCTGAGATGACGTGTGGTTGATCGAAGTGATGGTTCGTGTTGTTTTTGCCCCCTCAACTTTGCGTTCGTTGATGGAAAGAACGGTCTGTCTGGTGACGGGAGCAGAGGATCTCATTGGAATATCTACCATAATAAAAAACCCCTTATCGTTTAGTAAAATAATAGAATGTACGCTTCGCGGGCAATCTATTGTTATGAATTAATAAGTCTCTGGATTTCATTTTAAGTGATTCTGATAGAGGTGTCAAATTGCGAAATGTTGACATATAAGTCAACAAAAACATCGGTTGCAAAGGTTTCATCAAAAGGAAAAATCGTTGCAGTAGCGCCGGGAAGCTGTAAGATTTCCGTAAAATCACAAGGTGTAACCAGCAATATAACTGTTATTGTACTCCCGAATAAAGTAAAGACGGTAGCATCTGATTTTTCATCTGCAAACATTATACAGTTAAAGAAGGGAACAATGTATAAGTTCCGCGTTCGTGGATTTGTGAAATCAGGTTCTAAAAAATATTATGGCGAATTCGGAAAAACATATAAACTGAAGACAAATAAGTAATTATTGATCGAAAAACAGGAAATAGAAATCAAACATTTTATATGAGAAATAAGTTAGGGAGGCCGGATGGGCTTCCCTAATTTTTTTAATCGGATTTATTTGGAAATTATAGAAGATCCTTGTTATAATACAACAGGTAAGCAGAACAAACAGCTTCTATGGCATACAGGAATTTGAGATACAAATAATGGAATGTATGTTTGACAGATCATTTTATTATGATGAATAAAAATGCAGGAATGGAGAATTTATGCAGATCTATGTGGATGCGGATGCCTGCCCGGTGGTGGGAATCGTGGAAGAACTTGCAATCAAATATAAGATACCGGTGACGCTGTTATGTGACACGAACCACGTTTTGTATTCTGATTACAGTGAAGTAAAGATCATTGGTGCCGGGGCAGATGCGGTGGATTTTGCGCTGGTTAATTTATGCCGGAAGGGAGATATCATTGTGACACAGGATTATGGGGTAGCGGCGATGGCACTTGGAAAAGGTGCATTTGCGATCCATCAGTCCGGAAGGTGGTACACGGATGATAACATCGACCGGATGCTGTTAGAGCGCCATATGAATAAAAAGGCGAGGCGGGCATCCGGGAAGAATCATCTGAAAGGACCAAAAAAGAGAAACACGGAGGATGATATGCATTTCCGGGAAAAATGATTCGAAAGGGAATGGAGAATATTTATGGCACAACATGAAAAATTTTATTTAAATGGTACCTGGCAGTTAAAAAAAGCGGATGAAACACTGCTCTGCCAGGTGGAGATTCCGGGTTCAGTACTTTCCGGACTGACAGAACACGGTTTACTTGAAGATCCATTTTACCGGATGAATGAGTACCCGACAAGAGGGCTGCTGAAAAATGATTTTATTTTTTCAAGGGAATTTGAACTGAAAAAAGAAGAGGGAAGAGTGTATGCACTCTGCTGTGACGGAATCGACACGGTGGCAGATATTTTTATCAACGGCATGCTGATAAAGCATGTGGATAACATGCATCTTCGTTACCGGATCCTGTGCACAAATGTCCTGAAAAACGGGACAAACAATATCACAGTGAAAATCCATTCTGCAATCGCATATGTAAACGAACATGTGCCGGCAGCGGGAAAAGAGATTCATTACACGGCATGCGGTGCGATGGAAGGAAATCAGTATATTCGGAAAGCACATTCCATGTTTGGCTGGGACTGGGGTCCACAGTTACCGGATATGGGGATCTGGCGTGATATTTTTATTGACAGCTATGAGAAGGCAGAACTGTCTGATCTGCATATCAGACAGGAACACATAGATGGAAAAGTTTTTCTGTCGGCAGAAACAAAAGTGATGTTGCCGGAAAAGGCACAGGACGGTGAAATTGCGGAAGCTGAGTATCTGGTATTGCCACAGAGTGCGGAAAGTAATGCCCGGATATTGAAAGAAAGTGTGGGAAACAATGATTCGACACTGGCAGAGAATGCAGATAATCTTGAGGTAAAAATCACGCTGCAGACACCGGATGGAAAACAGATTTCTTTTTCGGATGGAAAATGTCTGGTTGAAGATCCGAAACTCTGGTGGCCGAACGGATACGGTGCACAGCCGCTTTATACGGTGCGTGCGGAACTTTTTCTGGGCGGAGAATTTCTGGATGCAAAAGAACTGCGCATTGGTTTGCGCACATTGACGGTCAGCCAGGAAAAGGATGCATGGGGCGAGGAATTTGCTTTTTGCATCAATGGGGTAAAGATTTTTGCAAAAGGTGCAGACTATATTCCGGAAGACTGTATTTATTCAAAAATTACTCCGGAGCGCATTTATGAGTTGTTAGATACGGCAGTGGCATGTCATTTTAACTGCATCCGCATCTGGGGCGGCGGTTATTATCCGGCGGATGTTTTCTATGATTACTGTGATGAACATGGTCTGATCGTATGGCAGGATTTTATGTATGCCTGCAATGTCTATGAGCTGACGGAGAAACTGCGGGAGAGCATTATAGAAGAAACGAAGGATAATGCGGGAAGGTTGAGACATCATGCAAGTCTTGGACTCTGGTGCGGTAACAATGAGATGGAATCAGCATGGGACCACTGGGGCGGTTTTAATGATCATTCGGATACGTTAAAACAGGATTACCTGACCATGTTTGAAAAACTGATCCCGGAAGCCTTAAAGAGCGAGGATGATGTGACGTTTTACTGGCCGTCGTCTCCGTCATCCGGCGGTAATTTTAAAGACCCGGACAGTGATGATGTCGGGGATCGTCATTACTGGGATGTATGGCATGGAGAAAAGCCGTTTTCCGACTATGAAAATTACTATTTCAGATTCTGTTCGGAATTTGGATTCCAGTCGTTTCCATGCAAAAAGACGATCGACACATTTACCCTGCCTAAGGATCGCAATATCTTTTCAGAAGTTATGGAAAGTCATCAGAAAAACGGTTCTGCAAATGCGAAGATCCTGCATTACATTGCGGAGAACTTTTTATATCCAAAAGATTTTGAGAGTCTGATCTATATCAGCCAGGTGCTGCAGGCGATCGCAATCAAGAGCGGTGTGGAGCACTGGCGCAGAAACAGGGGACGCTGCATGGGTGCAATTTACTGGCAGTTGAACGATAACTGGCCGGTCGCATCCTGGGCAAGTATCGATTACTTTGGAAGATGGAAAGCGCTGCAGTATTTTTCGAGACATTTTTATGCGGATGTGCTCGGCAGTTTAAAGGTATCTGCGGATGCTGTTTATACGCCTTATCTGCAAAATGAGACGATGCAGGAGGTGTCGTCTGATGTCACGGTTTTTGTGAAAAATATGCGTGGGGAAGTGCTGTTTGAAACTTCACAGCGCACAGAGTGTGCACCATTGTCCGTGGAAGCCATGGAACCGATATCTTTGAAAGAAGTGATAGAGGGCAGAGAAAGCGAGGTCTTTGTGGAGGCGGTATTTACACATTCTGATGGAACTGTGAGCCGCCAGGTGGAAATGCCAAAACCGTATAAACATATGCAGATCGAAAAAGCAGAGATCACGTTCGATGCAAAAAGAGAGGGAAATCTGTTGACACTGCAGTTAAAATCAGATGTTCCGGCATTTTTTGTCTCGGTGGAGAGCGATGTGGATCTGGTCTGGTCGGATAATTTTATGCATCTGACCGGAAAGGAACCTTATGAGATTACGGCTATTCTGCCGGAGTGCGTGGAAGGCATGCCTAAGATCTGGGTACGGTCACTGTGCGATTCGTGGGTTACGGATTATTCGCAAGCTTGACACCTGTTGTCAGGCTGTGAGCCAGAAACTAAAGTATGTGAGGTGTTACTGTTCACTCGCAAGCTTGACACTTGCTGTCAAGCTGTGCGCCAAAGACTA
>OOAF01002068.1_pt1 | contig 13024 bp, 8 predicted proteins | sample 1671251 | NCBI WGS metagenome assembly OOAF01 (sample SAMN06348137, study PRJEB24527) | human gut metagenome | biome: human gut; feature: ankylosing spondylitis patient; material: feces | host: Homo sapiens | place: China | collected 2015-10 | reverse complement strand
TGAATTACCGGATCGCTTATCTGGCCGATACGATGGTGAACTGGTGTCCTCAGCTGGGAACTGTGTTAGCCAATGATGAAGTCAAAGAAGGACTCTCGGTGAGAGGTGGTTTCCCGGTCGTACAAAAGAATATGCGACAGTGGTCTTTACGGGTTTCTGCCTACGCACAGCGTTTGCTGGACGGATTGAACCACCTGGAATGGTCCGATTCGCTGAAAGATATCCAACGCAACTGGATCGGACGTTCGCAGGGAGCCGATGTGATTTTCGATGTAAAAGACTCGGATATACAATTGAAGATCTTTACAACCCGTCCCGATACGATCTATGGGGTGAGCTTTATGGTACTGGCACCGGAAAGCGATTATGTCAGGCAACTGACCACCCCCGATCAGGAAAAAGCAGTAGCTGAATACCTTGACTATGTAGCTAAACGTACCGAACGCGAACGCCAAAGCGAGATCAAAACCGTGACCGGCGTATTCACCGGTTCTTATGCGATGAATCCGTTTACCAACGAAGCGATTCCGGTATGGATCAGTGAGTATGTATTGGCAGGCTACGGAACGGGAGCTATCATGGCCGTACCGGCCCACGACAGCCGTGACTACGCTTTTGCACGTAAGTTCAATCTGCCGGTCATCCCGGTTATCGATAACGGCCAGCCTATCGATCTCAGCAAGAGTTCGTATGATGCCAAAGAAGGGAAGATGATCAACAGTGGACTGATCAACGGCATGGAAGTAAAAGAAGCTATCGCTTTCATCGCCGAAGAAGTGGAGAAACGGGGGATCGGGAAGAGCAAGATCAATTACCGCCTACGGGATGCCATTTTCAGTCGTCAACGGTATTGGGGCGAACCGTTTCCTGTATACTACAAAGACAGTATGCCCTATATGATAGATGAGGCAGAATTACCTTTGGAATTACCTGAAATCGATAAATATCTGCCCACGGAAAACGGAGAACCTCCTCTCGGCCGGGCTAAAAACTGGACCACGAAAGAAGGATATCCGATCGAGTTGAATACCATGCCGGGATTTGCTGGTTCATCGGCTTATTACCTCCGCTATATGGACCCGCACAACGATAAAGCATTGGTCAGCCATGAAGCAGATGCGTACTGGCGTAATGTCGATCTGTATCTGGGAGGAGCAGAACACGCAACAGGGCACTTGATTTATTCCCGTTTCTGGAATATGTTTTTATATGACTTAGGAGTAGTTTGTGAACCGGAACCTTTCAAGAAACTGATCAATCAGGGAATGATACAAGGGCGTTCGAATTTCGTATACCGCATCGTAGGGACCAATACCTATGTATCTGCCGGTTTGAAAAGTCAATACGAAACAACCGAGATCCATGTAGATGTCAACATCGTCAAGAACGACATTTTGGACACTGAAGCCTTCAGAAAATGGATGCCTGATTATGCCGATGCCGAATTTATTCTCGAAGACGGTAAATACATCTGTGGCTGGGCCGTTGAAAAAATGTCGAAATCTATGTTCAACGTAGTCAATCCGGACGATATCATCGAACAATTCGGAGCCGATACTTTACGACTTTACGAAATGTTTCTGGGACCGCTTGAAGCACACAAACCCTGGGATACACAAGGCATCGACGGCGTATATAAATTCTTACGTAAATTCTGGCGTTTGTTCCTGAACGGAGAAGAATTCTCTGTCAGTGACGAAGTACCGACCAAAGAAGAATTAAAAGTACTTCATAAAACCTTGAAAAAAATCGAATTCGATATCGAAAATTTTTCTTTCAATACTTCTATTCCGGCTTTTATGATTTGTACCAACGAATTGGCTGCACTGAAATGCAATAAACGGGCTATTCTCGAACCCCTGGTCGTTGCTATAGCACCCTATGCTCCTCATATTGCTGAAGAATTGTGGCATTTGTTGGGACATGCCGAAAGCGTAACCGGAGCAACTTTCCCTCAATGGGAAGAAAAATACCTGGTGGAAGATAGCTTTGAATATCCGGTTTCTTTCAACGGTAAAGTACGTTTCAAACTGAATATGCCGTTGACTGCAACCCAGGCAGAAATCGAAGCTGCAGTCAAAGCCTCCCCTGAGGCAGGCAAATGGCTTGAAGGAAAAGAAATCCGGAAAATGATTATTGTTCCGAAAAAAATCGTTAATGTCGTGATCGCATAACCGGTGTAATTCTATATTATATAAAGGGAACGGTGTCAATACTGTTCCCTTTTTCTTTCTATTCCGAAATCGGAATAGAAAGAAAAAATAAACTTATGGCCGGGCGGCGGCGACTGTACGATCCTACCGGGCCTCTTCAGATCCCGGATTTTGCCGCTTAGCAGTCGGGACGATCAATAATATACTTCCTGTACCGATAGCTCCCAATATCAACAAAAGAACACGTATTTTGAAATCTTCAAGGATAAGAAAAGCAGAAATACTGATCATGATCCACATACAGGCAATCGAAATGAATTTACCGGTTAAACTCATCCCTTGCCGGGATTCGTAACGGCGGATATATTTTCCAAGGGGGGAACGATGTAAACGATCATGCAATCGCTTCGAACTTTTATAAAATAACCAGGAACTCAATAAAATAAAAGGGGTAGTGGGTAATCCAGGCACGAATATTCCGATTATTCCCAAGATTACAGAAAGGACACCTATGGTAATGAACAAAAATTTTTTCATCGAATTTTCCTGTTAAGAAGTAAATATTGCTTTTACACTTTCGGTATACTGCTGTAAGCGGGTAGACTTTTTAATCCGTTTCAATAACTTCCGGTCAGTTTCAGGCAAAAAATATTCCCACAAGGTCTTCATCTTCACCAGCAATTGAGTTTCTCCTTGAAGTACCTGGGAATAGGCTGAAAAAAGCTCTTCATGGAAGGCAAAATATATTGACATACGTTGTTCGGGCAAAAAAGTTTCATTTCCTTTAAATTCCTTAGCCAGCAAAGGCGAAGACAACAATCCACGACCGATAAAAACGCCCTTCAGCAGGGGAAACCGAATCAGAATTTGTCGGATATCCGACAAAGATTCAATACCACCATTGTAGTAAAGCGGATGCTGGCAAAGCTCATAGAAACCCTGAAATGCTTCTAAATCCGGATGGCCTTTATATTGTTGTTTGCCGGTTCGGGCATGAAGAGCGATGCGGCTAAGGCGAAGAGCATTCAACAATTCAACCAACACCATGCATTCGCTCGCATTTTCCCAACCCAACCGCATTTTCAACGAAAACTGAATTTCCGGATACTCTGCAATGGGAGCCAGTACCTCCGCTACCTGTGCGGGATAAAGTAACATTCCAGCCCCTTTGTGCTTACCGGCAATCATCGGGAAAGGACAACCCAGATTAATATCGATCTGCCTGTATCCCTTCCCTCCCACTGCATCGGTCAACAAACGAAATTCATCGGCACTACCGGGAAGAATCTGAGGAATCAAGTCAGCAACCGTATTCGTTTCAGGTTCTATATCCCGGAGATCACGCTTGCGAAGGTATAGTACACCTCCACCCCACCGAAATAGTGAGCGAAAGCATTTCTATAAATCCGGTCTGTATAACCCTGTAGAGGAGAAAAATGAATAGAATATCTATCGGAATCCATAAAATCAATTTCGTTTGCAACAAAGGTAATATCCAAACACCGAAAAAATAACAGTAAACCACTAAAAGTCCTGTTTTATTTATAGAAATGATTTAAACCTCTTATTTTCGTGAAATTTTCTTTAGCAGCAGGATAGCGAAAGCCAGATAATTCCAAGATGTCCGGCTGGAAACAGTAGTGTCAAACCGGTTTAGAACTGTTCTGAAGCTATCCATCCAGGCGTCGGTCCGCTCTATGTAATACCTTTCGGCATACAGTTCGTCGTCCACCAGAATATCATCGGCGTTGTCCCTTCGTTTATTGGCACGGATGTTCGTGATGACTTCCTTCTTTCTCAATACGTTGCGCAGGACATGTCCAATTCAGTACGGTAGTTGTCAAGTAACTGAATCCATACGGATTTCCATTTGCCGCCCTTGCTCCATTCCCTGTAATGATGGTACACAGCCCCGTATGTCAGTACCTTGACGCTAAACAAGGCCTCTACCGGAAAAAGCGACCATTGGCAGCCTGTCTTGAATTTGTACAAAATGGCGTTTGCCACCTCAATAAGGCAACTTTGAGTGACATAACCATGTTTTGCTGTGGAAAGCCAGGGCAATATTTGGTCACCTATAATATAAAGAACATTTCTATTTGTACGCTGTATTTTAATATCTTAATGCATTTTTAAGAAACTAACATAAGTTCAAATCACTTCAATAAATGAACAATAGATAATCAATAAGTAAATGTTTGAAAAGTGTAAGGAAAAACTTTTCAAATTACTGGCATTCATCCATCTTTTGCTGAATCAGGCGGTGACGTTTGGAAAACGGAAAGAAGAGATTGTCTGTATGAATTTTAAAATTTTAATGTTAAAAAATAATTTGAATATGGGATATTACATGTATTATACATATATTTGTAGGCATATAAAATATGATATATACATGTATATTACAAAATAATTAAAAATTGTATGCAAAATCAAATTGATACTTTAAGGCAATTAAACTACGAATTGATTAAAAACCTGGGGTTGTTCAGGCAGCGGGCAGGGCTTTCCTTCGGACAACGTCACACACTATACCATATCAATGCCCATCAAGGACTGTCTATTCAGGAACTGGCAGAGCTTTTACAGGTGGATCACTCCACGATGAGCCGGAATGTCAAAAAGCTGATGCAGGCGGATTTGGTGGAAACATTTCAGGACGATGCCGACAAAAGGCGTAAGATGATTGCCTTGTCTGCAGTAGGCCGGCAAGTGTTGGACGAAGCGACGGAATCCATCAACCTCACCATTTCCAATGCTCTGCAATCACTTGATGAAGATGAAATAGAGAATGTCATTACAAATCTCAGAAAATACAGCAAAGCCCTGGAAGGGGTTCGTTGACAATGTTTTAAATTCGAAAACAGACAAAATATGGAAAAAGGAACATTAGTGCTGACACGGAGTGATATTCAGAATGCCCTTTCTTTGGCAGAATACTTACCTGTCATTGAAGAGGCACATGCGTTGCATGCACAAGGGAAGGTGTATGCGCCGGATTTACTACATGCGGATGTCAGGAACGGGGAATTTCATTTGAAGACAGGCGGGATATGTTATGGGGATGAAGAATATTATGGAGTAAAAATAAACGGAGGCTTTCCGGGAAATATGGAAAATTACGGTTTACCTAGCATTCTGGGGATTATCTATATATGCGATGCCCGGAACGGAAGTCCTATAGCTATCATGGATTCTGTAACTATCAGCAAATGGCGGACCGGGGCGGCGACAGCCGTGGCTGCCAAATACCTTGCTCCTGAAGGGAGGGTTCAATTAGGCGTATTCGGTTATGGCACACAAGCGGAAATCCAGGCGAAGGCCTTGTCATTGGTGAGACCCATTGAGATAATCCGGGTAAGCGGAAGAAATGTGAGAAAAGCGGAATCGTTTTCAGTCAGGCTGCAAAAAGAACTCGGCATACCGGTAATCTGCTGTTCCGGGGAAGAGGCTGCCCGGTGCAGCAACCTTATCGTAACAGCCACTCCGGCACGCAAGTATTATATCCGCAAAGAATGGATACAGCCGGGATGTTTCATTGCCGCAATCGGGGCGGACAGTCCCGGCAAGCAGGAACTGGATCCGCGCTTGGTCGCTTCTTCCGTCGTTGTCACCGACATTAAGGTGCAGGCATACCGGGTGGGGGAATCACAACACGCCATATCCCAGGGGCTGATGGGTAAGGAGTCCATCTATGCAGAATTGGGGGAAATCGTCACAGGCCGGAAAATATGCCCCGCCTCTCCCGAATCAATCATTATCTATGATTCTACAGGCACAGCACTCCAGGATATCAGCGTCGGAGTGGCGATCGTTAAAAAATTGAAGTCAAAGCACTGTAACAGAATCTGTTTTTAGAAAAAAAACGCTTGTTTTTTCTGGACAATAATTCCAATTTTCCGTGTCATAAACAACACTTTTTCCGATACTTTTCTGTTTCTGTTATCTATTAATTTTTAATTGTTTATATGATTTGTGATTTTTAGGTTTCAACAATTGATTCCGTTCGTTTTCAAGGTCTGCCGTATCCAGAAAAAACGAACGTTTTAAATTGTCGTTAAACCTTAAACTCATGAAAAAGAAACAACTTTACGGACGGGGAGTCCCTATGCTCTGCATAGCCTGCCAACTCACAGTGGCTCCTCTGTTTTTTTCAAGTCATGTGCAGGCAGTCCCGGTCGCTCCAACCTTCCTGACGACCGCACAAACACAAGAGATGAGAACAATCAAAGGGATTGTCAGAGATGTCAACAACCAGCCATTACCCGGAGCGACCATCCGGATTAAGGGAACCTCTACAGGCGTAGTGTCGGATGTGGACGGAAATTATACCATTGCCGTACCCGATGACCCGAATACTACCCTGCTCGTGTCGTTTGTCGGCATGAAAACCCAGGAGCAGAAAATTGGTAAGTCGACGGCACTGAATTTCATCCTGGAAGAGGATGCCACCGTCTTGGACCAGGTGGTGGTGAACGGAGTATTTGAACGTAAGGCTAACACTTTCACCGGTTCGGTGAGGACTATCGGGAAAGATGACCTAAAGCGCGTGGGGAACTCTAATGTGTTGCAGTCGTTGAAGAATCTGGATCCTTCCATCATGTTCTTCGACAACATGTCTTTAGGCTCGGATCCGAACGCTATGCCTGAAATGGTGTTGCGCGGCAAGTCCTCCATTAATATGGAAGATGTGGATCTGAAGGCGACCTACCAGAACGACCCGAATGCGCCTTTATTCGTGCTGGACGGTTTCGAGACCTCTCTCCAGAAAATCATGGACCTTGATATGGACAGGGTGGAAAGTTTGACCATTCTGAAAGATGCCTCGGCAAAGGCCATTTATGGTTCGAAAGCAGCCAATGGTGTGATTGTCATTGAATTGAAGAAGAATCCGTCCGGAGACTTGCGCGTCACTTACAATGGAAGCATGGAAATCGAGGCTCCGGACCTCAGTTCGTACGATTTGTGCAATGCTGCGGAAAAACTGGAGGTGGAACAGGCTTTCGGGATGTTCAACGATCCGGGAGCCGATTTCGAATCACAGCGCATGATGATTAAAATGTATAACCAACGCCAGTCGGCCGTCAAATCGGGAATCAACACGGATTGGATATCCAAGCCGTTGCGGTTGGGTGTGGGCAACAAGCATAGCCTTTCTGTGGAATTGGGCGACAAGGCATTACAGGCCATCGTCGATTTGTCTTACCAGAACATCAAGGGGGTTATGAAAGGTTCGGATCGTACAAACATCTCCGGAGCAATCTCCCTGTTGTACAGGCATCAGAATTTTCTGTTCAGAAACCAGTTGACTATCACTTCCAACGAAGCGCACGACTCCAAGTACGGGACTTTCGATGAATACACCAAACTCAACCCTTATTACACACCCTACGATCAATACGGTCATTTGACCGACAACATCGTCCCTTCTTTGGATCCGGGAAACAGTGTCACGGTGAATGCATGGTATGAGGATATTGAATTTGAGGCGAATCCCCTGTACAATGCACAGTTGAACACACTCTTACAGGACAAATACGTCGACATCACCAATAATTTCGAACTACAATGGTTTGTCATGACCGGCCTGAAGGCTACAGCCCGTTTCGGACTTACAGAACAACGCAGCAGGAGCGACGAGTTTTATCCGTCGGATCATCTGAAATTCGCCTCCTACAGTACCGACCGTCTGACGGAAAAGGGGAGCTACGACCTGGAAAACGGCGAACAACATTCCTTGAGCGGTAAGTTCGACGTACAATATAACAAGAATTTCCTGAGTGTGCATGACATTTTTGTCAATGCAGGTTTTGATCTGTCGCGCAAACAGTCTTCCACCAATCTGCAACAGGCAGAAGGCTTTCCGAGCGACAAGATGACCGACATTATCTTTGCCCGGCAATATCTGAAAGATGCCAAGCCCAAAGGGACGGAGGAGACTGTAAAGGATTTCGGTTATTATCTGTCGGCAAACTATTCCTATGACAATCGTCTGAACTTCGACGCCACTTTCCGTCAGAGTGCATCCAGCATGTACGGAGCCAACAGTCGTTGGGGGAAATTCTGGAGTGTGGGAGGAAGCTGGAACATACACAACGAGAGCTGGATGGAAGGTTCCAACATCACCCAACTGCGTCTGAGGGCGACGACAGGCTCGACCGGTTCCCAAAGCTCGGCAGCTTATAACGCATTGGCCTCATACGAATATTTCCTTGACAAGACATACGGAGGCCAGTTGGGAGCGCAATTGCTGAACATGCGCAACGAGGATTTGAAGTGGCAGGAGAAAGTGGAGCAGAACTATGGTTTTGACTTCAATTATAAAAACCGTTATTCGTTTACTTTCGAATACTACCATTCCATTACAAACAATGCGGTGAACCCTCTGAGCCTGGCTCCGTCTACCGGTTTCACCACCGTTCAGGAAAACGTCGGAAAAGTATTGAACCGGGGGTTCGACCTACGTGCCGGAGCGACCGTATGGCAACAGCCGGCAGACCGTTCCTATCTGTCGTTCTCCCTTATGATATCGCGCAACAAAAACATCCTGAAGGAAATATCCGAAGCCATGCGTTCCTATAACGAACAGCAGGAGAAACTGGCCACTGAAGGTAATGTACCTGTCCAGAAATATTACGACGGTGTTTCCATGGATGCCATCTGGGCGATGCCTTCCTTAGGGATAGACCCGGCCAATGGCCGCGAAATCTATATCGCGAAAGACGAGAACGGCAATCCTTACCGGACCTATACTTACGATGCGGCCCAGCAGGTCATCTGCGGTGATGAACTACCCAAATTCCAGGGGAATGCCGGTGTCAATTTCGAGTACAAAGGATTCGGCATCAATGCTGTACTGACTTATCAGTACGGGGCCAAAATGTATAACCAGACATTGGTTGACAAAGTGGAAAACGCCGACATGAAATATAACGTGGACCGACGCATCTATACCGACCGTTGGCGCAAACCGGGAGATATCGCCTTGTACAAAGCAATCAGCGAAGAAGTGTATGTGTCCGAAAAGCAGCAGTTCGCTTCAGAGAAGACATATCCTACCTCCCGTTTTGTGCAGAAACGGAACGAATTGAAGATATCCTCCCTGCAACTGTCATACGACTTCTTCCGTCATGACTTTGTGAAGAAAATCGGTCTTGAAAGGATTCTGCTGCGGTTCAATGCAAACGACCTTTTCACCTTTTCAAGCATCGACATTGAGCGGGGAACCTCCTATCCTTTCGCCAGAACGTTCAATTTCTCCTTAAATGTGACCTTATAACACCGAGAACCATGAAAAAGAATATCATATATAGTTTGTCATTGTTCCTGCTCCTTTCCCTGTCGGCCTGCAACCAATGGCTGGAAGTGGAGCCTAAAACGGAAATCAAGAGTGACAAAATGTTTGAGAATGAAACCGGCTTCAGAGATGCCCTGATCGGATGCTACATGATGATGGCGGATTCCACCCTTTACGGGCGGGAATCCACTGTCTGCTTTTTTGATGTGCTGGCACAGCAGTATGACATGGCCACGAACAATCCTTACAACAATCTCAAGCAGTACCGTTATGAAAGCTATACCGGGACCATCGACGGTATCTGGCAAAAAACCTACCGCATCATCGCCAACCTGAACGCGCTGCTCGAAGTGAGCGACGAAAAAAAGGCCATCCTGCATCCCACCACTTACGGCATCATCAAAGGAGAAGCCATCGGTCTGCGGGCTTTCCTGCACTTTGAACTGCTGCGCATATTCGGCTGGGGAAATCTGGAGAACCAGCCTTCCAACCTGGACAAGCTTTCCATCCCTTACGTGACGGAGTATAGCAAGGTGCTCACCAAACAATCTACCGTAAAAGAAGTACTGGGATACATTCACCGGGATCTTGCGGAAGCGGATTCACTGCTGAACTACTGGGATTCTTACGGAACTGCAATCAAAGGAGATGACTATGAGATGGATGAGAACGATCTCTTTTTCAAGGAACGGAAGAGCCGTTTCAATTACTATGCAGTCAAAGCAACGGAAGCGCGTGTGTGTATGTGGGAGGGGAAATACAAGGAGGCTCTGGAGGCCATTGAGGAACTGTTCATGAAGAAGCAGGTTATCCCTTGGGTGGATCCTGAATCAAGTGTGCATGTGGAAGAAAAAATGAGGGATTTGTCGTTTACCGCCGAGCACATCTTTTATCTGGAAGTGAACCAGTTATATAAGACACTCCGTCCTTATGTAGAGCAGTACAAGATAAACGCGGACTTTTCCAGCACTGACAATGAAAAGGTGTTCTATACTACCAAGACCAAGGGGGAAAGCCTTTATGAAATCGCCGATGGGACAGGCGTGTCGGATATCCGGTATATGCGGTGGTTTAACAAGACGGAAGCAAAAGCCTGGACTTTTCTGAAATTCTACGAACCGGCAGATTCAGAATCCAGGGCAAAAAACAAGATGCCCTTGATGCGCAAACCGGAGATGTACTATTATGCGGCGGAGTGCTATAACAACCTGAACAATCCCCAAAAGGCAGTCGACGCACTGAACGCCGTGCGGGTGGCCAGAGGCATCCTATATGAGAAAAACCTGCCCGCCTCCTTGAGCAAGGAGGAAATCAGCCGGGAAATACAGAAAGAATGGCAAAAGGAGTTTGCAGGAGAAGGGCAATTGTTCTTCTATTACAAACGATTGGGGTTGAACATTCCCAATGCCTCCTTAGGTGCCGGCGATGCCTTGTTTGTTCTACCCCTGCCCGAAACGGAGGTTGAAATAGGAGGACATGAAGATTATGGCAATAGTATCAATAAATAACACAAGAACGGTTATGAGAAACTTTATTTTTCAGTTAATCATCATAGCTTCCGCCCTGTTTGCAGGGGTCTCCTGCTCCAAGGAGAAGGTGACGCTGTATACGGAAGCTCCGGGAATCTACTTCAACGGATTCTCCACCACTTATAATTTTACGGAACATCCTGAAAATGTGGAAATCGGATGTGACACTGTCAATATCCCTTTCCTCATTACCGGGAGTGCGATGGATAAAGAGCGTGTGATTAAGGTGAGGCTGTCACCGGAGGATACAATTACAGCCGAGGAGAGTATGTATGAACTCCTGTCGGGGAGTGTCCCCGCAGGAAGTTATCAGGGGCAGTTGCAGGTGAAAATAAACTACAGTCCGTTGCTGGACGATTCCGTCTATGTGACCAGACTGCGGGTGGTGGCCACGGAAGATTTTCCTGTCACGGATTTGAACGGGAGGGTTTTCAGCCTGTATATCACCAATAAAATCGGACGACCGGCCAATTGGAGTCAATTAAATAACTATTTTGGGGAGTATTCCGACTCATGGTACCGTTTCATTTTAGATGCAACCGGGCTTCCCTCCCTCCCCTATTGGTCTCCCAGAGGCAGTGCGGATCCGAACAATCCCGATCCGGAACGCTGGACCATGACCGGTACAGAGGTAAAAGCCTACGCCGCTTTGGTGAAAGAAAAACTGACCGAATACAACAATGAGCATCCCGGCAACCCGTTGAAGCATGAAGACGGAGAATATAAGGGACAGCCGGTCACCATGCCTTAAATCATCACCTAAAAACTCAAAGTCATGAAGATAAAAACATTACTTGTAGCCCTATTGGGAAGCCTGTTTCTGGCTTCCTGTTTCGAGGACGACTCTTCCTTGAACTATAAACTGATGAACCCGATTGTCATCGATCTGGGTGATGAACCGACCACCTATAAAGTTTTCGCATTCGACACCTTGGAGATAAAGCCGATTACTTACAAAGAAGGCGTGCCGGACGCAGATCTCTCGTTCAAATGGACCCTGGAAGGCAATACCATTATTCCTAAAGTCATCGATTCCACCATGACCCTGAAATACATGGTCGATGTCAGTGCGCAAAACAATGCCTACAAACTGGTGTATGAAGTGAGGGACAATACCACGGACATCATCCAGGAACAAGTGTTCGATGTGACGGTGATGAGTCCGTTCGGGAGCGGTCTGATCGTGTGTGACACAAAAGACGAGATGACTTCCGATGTGTCGCTGATCATGGCATACAATTTCACCGATAGCTATCACAAAGAACAGGATACGGTGATGCGGAATCTGTTTTCGAGTGTCAATGGTCGGAAAATCAATGGAGTTGCGACAGCCGTCCGTTCTACCACTTATCAGGTCAACCGTTCGCTGACCATCGGGACCGACCACACTTTGGACCGGGTGGACCCTTTCAATTATTCCTATATCGACGGCAACGGCGACATGTTTGTCATCGATCCCGGCCAGTACAATGTGACTACCATTGGCTATGATCCGCAAATAGGGGCAGAACTTCTTGCCATTACCGGCAAAATCTATCCGAGGAGCATGCAACAAGACAACAAGGTGTATTCCTATTATCTTCAGACCAGCGATATGTCCGACTATTACATGGGCATTTTCTACCGTCCGGCCTGGGAAAATGGAATCGGGTTTGACGAGAAAAACGGACGCTTGTTGGAATTTGACAGCGACGACCAGTTGAAAGTGTTCAACAGTGCCAAGCTTCCCGCCGACGCCCCTTTCGATCAAAACAAACTGCAGGGCTTTACCTGCCTGGCCATGTTTTCCGGTGACGACAGCCAGATGCACATCATCCTGAAAGAAAAAGACCCGAAAACAGGGAAGGCCAAGACCAACGGGAAAATCTATTCGTATATAACTTTACGGACTTATGACCCTGAGACTGATAATGGGAAACCATTGAAAATTATCGACCTGAACAGTTTTCCCGAGATTCAGGACGCACGCTTTTTTGAGGGGACGGAAACCCAGAATGTCATTTATTATGCCACTTCCACCAAAATCTATTCCATCAACCTGGCTA
>OOAF01002057.1_pt1 | contig 13086 bp, 8 predicted proteins | sample 1671251 | NCBI WGS metagenome assembly OOAF01 (sample SAMN06348137, study PRJEB24527) | human gut metagenome | biome: human gut; feature: ankylosing spondylitis patient; material: feces | host: Homo sapiens | place: China | collected 2015-10 | reverse complement strand
CAGTTGCGGCCATTAAAGGCGCAGTTGCGACAACTGATTTACAGCAGATAGGAACACAGATTGAATTATCTAATACTTACCATCTTCATGTAAGACCGGGCGATAAGATAATTAAGCAGCTTGGAGGACTTCACAAGTTTATGAATTGGGACAAGCCAATCCTTACAGATTCGGGTGGATTCCAGGTGTTCTCACTTGCAGGACTCCGTAAGATTAAGGAAGAGGGCGTTACTTTCCAGTCACATATTGACGGTCATAAGATATTTATGGGACCAGAGGAAAGTATGCAGATACAGTCTAATCTCGGTTCAACAATTGCAATGGCATTTGACGAGTGTGCGCCAGCCAAAGCAGACAGAAAGTATATCCAGAATTCTGTTGACAGAACATACCGCTGGTTAGAGCGCTGCAAGAAAGAGATGGCAAGGCTTAACTCACTTCCTGATACAGTTAATCCGGATCAGATGCTTTTCGGTATCAATCAGGGTGGTGTGTTCAATGATATAAGAATTGACCATGCTAAGAGAATATCAGAGTTAGACCTTGACGGTTATGCAGTAGGCGGACTTGCCGTAGGTGAAACACATGAGGAAATGTATGATGTACTCGATAATGTAGTGCCATATCTTCCACAGGATAAGCCAACATACCTTATGGGTGTTGGAACACCAGCCAATATTCTTGAGTCAGTAGACAGAGGGATTGATTTCTTCGACTGCGTATATCCTTCAAGAAATGGCCGTCACGGACATGTATATACTAAGTTCGGAAAGATTAACCTTTTTAATGCAAAGTATGAGACAGATACAGCACCAATCGAGGAAGGCTGTGGATGTCCTTGCTGCCAGAATTACACAAGAGCGTATGTAAGACATCTTCTTAAAGCTAAGGAAATGCTTGGTATGCGTCTGTGCGTTCTTCATAATCTTTACTACTACAACCATCTTATGACAGACATAAGAGGTGCGATTGAAGAAGGAAGATATGCAAGCTTCAAGGAAGAGACATTATATCAGATGAAGACATACGACAAGCAGTAATATTAAGCATTTGGACTGATAAGCAATGTTAATTGGCAGTACTGCCGTATGTTTATAAATATTTTGTAAAAAATACATTTTGTGGTAGACAAGTTGCCGTCAATTATGTATTATATGTTAAGTTTGAAAGAAAATCTGGAGGAATTATTATGGGTTCAATTGGTATTATTATTGTATATGTTGTTGTTATTGGTGCAATGATGTATTTCCTTGCAATCAAGCCACAGAAGAAGGAGCAGAAGAGAACACAGGAACTTATGGATTCTATGGAAATCGGTGATTATGTTCTTACAACAAGCGGTTTCTATGGTGTTCTTATCGATATATCAGATGATGATGTAATTGTTGAATTCGGTAACAACAAGAACTGCCGTATCTCAATGCAGAAGAAGGCTATTGCTCAGGTTGAGAAGCCATCAGACAGCACATCAGCAGAATAATTTAATGTAATTAATTTAAGCAGGATTCCTGATTAGACACATTTGTCTGGTCAGGAATCCTTTTTTTATTGAAAATGTTGTGCAAATGTTATATCATATTAAATTGAATTATCATATGAAAAAGGGGTAAAGGTTTATGGAAAGCAGAATAACTTTAATTCCAGGTGATGGAATAGGACCAGAAATCGTCAGAGAGGCTGTGAAAGTGCTTGACAGTGTGGCTGACAAATACGGTCACAAGTTCGATTATACCAAGATTCTTATGGGTGGATGTTCAATTGATGAGTATGGCGTTCCACTTACAGATGAAGCAGTAGCAACAGCTAAAGCATCTGATGCAGTACTTCTTGGAGCAGTTGGTGGCAATGTGGGTAATTCCAAGTGGTATGATGTTGCACCTAATTTAAGACCAGAAGCGGGACTTTTAAAGATTCGTAAGGAATTAGAACTTTTTGCTAATTTACGTCCGGCATATCTTTATGACGAGCTTAAGGCAGCGTGTCCATTAAAGGAAGAAATAATCGGTGATGGATTTGATATGGTTATTATGAGAGAGCTTACAGGCGGCCTTTACTTTGGTGATAGATATACTAAGGAAATTGACGGATTGGAGACAGCCGTTGATACACTTACATACAACGAAGAAGAAATCAGAAGAATTGCAATTAAGGGATTTGAGATTGCAATGAAGAGAAGAAAGAAAGTAACAAGCGTTGATAAGGCAAATGTTCTTGATTCTTCAAGACTCTGGAGAAAGATTGTACATGAGGTTGCAAAGGATTATCCGGAAGTTGAAGTTTCAGATATGCTTGTAGATAACTGTGCTATGCAGCTTGTCATGAATCCCGGACAGTTCGATGTTATTCTTACAGAGAACATGTTTGGAGACATATTATCAGATGAGGCAAGTATGATAACAGGTTCAATCGGAATGTTATCAAGTGCAAGCCTTAATAAGACTAAGTTAGGTCTTTATGAGCCAAGCCATGGTTCAGCACCTGATATTGCAGGAAAGAATGTTGCTAATCCAATTGCTACAATTCTCAGTGCAGCCATGATGTTAAGATATTCACTTGATCTTGACAAGGAAGCAGATGCTATTGAAGCAGCAGTTGCAGCTGTTTTAAAGGAAGGATACAGAACAACTGATATTATGTCAGAAGGATGCACACTTGTAGGAACTGACAAGATGGGTGACTTAATCGCAGAGAGAGTTTAATACATTTAAATAATACATATATTAAGGAGATAATCTATGATAAGTGATAACGCCAGAAGTGGTATGCAGCAGGCACCTGCACGAAGCCTTTTTAATGCACTTGGCTTCACAGCAGAAGAGATGAAGAAACCTATGATTGGTATTGTAAGCTCTTATAATGAGATAGTACCAGGTCATATGAATATTGATAAGATTGTAAATGCAGTTAAATTAGGAGTTGCTGAGGCAGGCGGTGTGCCTGTAGTATTCCCGGCTATTGCAGTGTGTGATGGTATTGCAATGGGACATGTCGGAATGAAATATTCTTTAGTAACAAGAGATTTAATTGCAGATTCAACAGAGTGTATGGCAATTGCACATCAGTTTGACGGACTGGTAATGGTTCCTAACTGTGATAAGAATGTTCCCGGACTTTTAATGGCAGCAGCAAGACTTAATCTTCCAACTGTATTCGTATCAGGCGGACCAATGCTTGCAGGTCATGTTAAGGGGAAGAAGAGAAGCCTTTCTTCAATGTTTGAGGCTGTTGGTTCATATGCAGCAGGAACAATGACAGAGGAAGATGTACTTGAGTTTGAGGAAAAGGTATGCCCAACATGTGGTTCATGTTCAGGCATGTACACAGCCAATTCAATGAACTGCCTTACAGAGGCACTTGGTATGGGACTTCGCGGCAATGGTACAATTCCAGCCGTATATTCAGAGAGAATCAAGCTTGCAAAGCACGCAGGTATGGCTGTTATGGATATGGTTAATAAGGGAATCACAGCAAGAGATATCATCACTAAGGATTCTATTATGAATGCCCTTACAGTAGATATGGCACTTGGTTGTTCTACTAATTCAATGCTTCACCTTCCGGCTATTGCACATGAGATAGGATTTGATTTCGATATCAAATTCGCTAACCCAATAAGCGAAAAGACTCCTAATCTCTGCCACCTTGCACCAGCAGGTCCAACATACATGGAAGACCTTAATGAAGCAGGCGGTGTATATGCAGTTATGAAAGAGCTTGCAGATATCGGACTTCTTAATACAGACTGTATGACAGTTTCAGGTAAGACAATCGGAGAGTGTATAGCAACAGCATACAACCGTAATCCTGAAGTCATAAGAACAGTTGATAATGCATACAGTAAGACAGGTGGTCTTGCAGTTCTTTCAGGAAATCTTGCACCAGACGGATCAGTAGTCAAGCGTTCAGCAGTTGTTCCAGAGATGCTTGTACATGAAGGACCGGCAAGAGTATTTGATTCAGAAGAAGATGCAATTGCTGCTATTAAGGGTGGTAAGATTGTTGAAGGTGATGTAGTTGTTATCCGTTACGAAGGCCCTAAGGGTGGTCCTGGTATGAGAGAAATGCTTAATCCTACATCAGCTATTGCAGGTATGGGACTTGGCTCATCAGTTGCTCTTATTACAGATGGAAGATTCTCAGGTGCAAGCCGTGGAGCTTCTATTGGCCATGTATCACCAGAGGCTGCTGTTGGCGGACCTATTGCATTAGTTGAAGAAGGAGATATCATCAGTATTGATATTCCGGGACTTAAACTTGAACTTAAGGTATCAGATGAAGAACTTGCTGCAAGAAAGGCTAAGTGGCAGCCAAGAGAACCTAAGGTAACAACAGGATACTTAAAGAGATATGCTTCACTCGTTACATCAGGAAACAGAGGAGCTATTCTTAAAAGTTCAGCAGAAGAGTAATATTTAATATAATTATAAAAAGACATTAAAGAGAAATCAGGAGAAGATAAATGAAGTTAAATGGTTCAGAGATAATTGTTGAATGCTTGAAAGAACAGGGCGTTGATACAATATTTGGATACCCTGGTGGAGCTATTCTTAATGTATATGATGCTCTTTATAAGCATTCAGATGAGATAACTCATATTCTTACATCACATGAGCAGGGTGCATCGCATGCTGCTGATGGATATGCAAGAGCAACAGGTAAGGTTGGTGTATGTTTTGCAACATCAGGTCCTGGAGCGACTAACCTTGTAACAGGTATTGCAACTGCATATATGGATTCAGTTCCTATGGTTGCAATTACATGTAATGTAACAGTTCCTCTTCTTGGAAGAGACAGCTTTCAGGAGATTGATATAGCTGGTGTTACAATGCCAATTACAAAGCACAGCTATATTGTCAAGAATGTAAAGGATCTTGCAAAGACATTAAGAAATGCTTTCAGAATCGCCAAGGAAGGAAGACCGGGTCCGGTATTAGTTGATGTTACTAAGGATGTAACAGCAGCAGAGTGTGAGTACACACCAAGAGTTCCAAAACCTGTAGAGAGAATTACAGCAAGCATTAAGGAAGAAGATATTGACAAGGCTGTGACACTTATTAAGAAATCTAAGAAGCCATATGTATTCGTTGGTGGCGGAGCTGTTATATCAGAGGCATCTGATGAACTTAAGAAGTTTGTTGAGAAGGTTGATGCACCGGTATGTGACTCACTTATGGGTAAGGGCGCATTTGACGGATCTAATGAAAGATATACAGGAATGCTTGGTATGCATGGTACTAAGACATCTAACTACGGAGTTTCAGAATGTGATCTTCTTATCGTAGTTGGTGCAAGATTCTCAGACCGAGTTACTGGTAATACTAAGAAATTCGCTAAGAATGCCAAGATTCTTCAGTTTGACGTTGATGCGGCTGAGATTAACAAGAATGTCAAGACAGATGCACATGTACTTGGTGATGCTAAGGAAATCCTTAAGAGAATCAATGACAAGTTAGATAAGCAGGATCACTCAGACTGGATGGAGCATATCAAGGCTTATAAGCTTGATTATCCTATGAGATATAACAGAGACATTCTTAACGGACCTCTTATCATGGAGAAGATATACGAGATTACAAATGGTGATGCAATTATCACAACAGATGTTGGACAGCATCAGATGTGGGCTGCACAGCATTATAAGTTCAAAGAGCCAAGAACACTTCTTACATCAGGAGGACTTGGAACTATGGGATATGGACTTGGTGCATGTATCGGTGCCAAGGTTGGACGCAAGGATAAGACTGTTGTCAACATTGCAGGTGATGGCTGCTTCCGTATGAATATGAATGAAGTTGCAACAGCAACCAGATATAACATTCCTATTATTGAAGTTATATTTAATAACCATGTACTTGGTATGGTCAGACAGTGGCAGGATCTTTTCTATGGCAAGAGATATTCAGCTACAGTTCTTGATGATCAGGTAGATTTTGTTAAGGTTTCAGAAGGAATGGGAGCCAAGGCTTACAGCATTGATACAATAGAGGAGTTTGAGAAAGCATTTAAAGAAGCAATTGAACTCAATATTCCATGTGTTATTGACTGTCATATTGACAGAGAAGACAAGGTATTCCCTATGGTTTCACCGGGGGCTGCAATCTCAGAGGCATTCGACAGAGAAGACCTTAATAACAAGAAATAATTCATATATTGACTTTAATGTGATAAAGGACTAAAATAGTTCTTAATATTTTATATTTTAGGAGGAAGAAAAGGTGAGTAGAGTTTATAACTTTAGCGCTGGTCCAGCTGTTTTACCAGAGGAAGTACTCAAAGAAGCAGCAGATGAAATGTTAGATTACCAGGGAAGCGGACAGTCGGTAATGGAAATGAGCCACAGATCCAAGGTTTATGACAACATCATCAAAGAAGCAGAGAAGGACTTAAGAGAACTTCTTAACATCCCAGATAACTATAAGGTGTTATTTTTACAGGGTGGTGCATCGCAGTTTTTCGCTGAAGTGCCTATGAACCTTATGAAGAATAAGAAAGCAGGTTATATCCTTACAGGACAGTGGGCTAAGAAAGCATTTGCAGAAGCTAAGATATATGGAGAGGCTGTTGAGCTTGCTTCATCAGCAGACAAGACATTTTCATATATTCCAGACTGCTCAGATCTTGATATTCCAGAGGATCTTGACTATGTATATATCTGCGAGAACAACACAATTTACGGAACAAAGTATAAGACATTACCTAATACTAAGGGACACATTCTTGTATCTGATGTTTCATCATGCTTCTTATCAGAGCCTATGGATGTAACTAAGTACGGCGTTGTATACGGCGGTGTCCAGAAGAACATCGGACCAGCAGGCGTTGTAATTGCTATTATCAGAGAAGACCTTATAACAGATGACGTTCTTCCAGGAACTCCTACAATGCTTAAGTGGAAGACACAGGCAGATGCAGATTCTCTTTACAATACACCACCATGCTACAATATCTATATCTGTGGCAAGGTATTCAAGTGGATTAAGAAGATGGGTGGACTTTCAGCAATGAAGGAACACAACGAGAAGAAGGCTAAGATTCTTTATGATTTCCTTGATGAGAGCAAGTTATTCATGGGAACAGTTGTTAAGGAAGACCGTTCACTTATGAATGTACCTTTTGTATGCAACATTGAAGATAAAGAAGCTAAGGATGCTATGGAAGCTAAGTTCATTAAGGAAGCTGCAGCTGCAGGATTTGTTAACCTTAAGGGACACAGAACAGTTGGCGGTATGAGAGCATCTATCTACAATGCTATGCCAATCGAAGGTGTAGAGAAGCTTGTTGAATTCATGAAGAAGTTCGAGAAGGAGAATGCATAATGATTAATGTTAATTGTCTTAATAATATAGCAGCCTGCGGATTAAAGCTTTTTTCTGATGAGTATAATACAGAAAGCTCATTTGAAGATGCACAGGCTGTACTTGTAAGAAGTGCCAAGATGCATGATATGGAGCTTAGTGATAACCTTCTTGCAATCGCAAGAGCTGGAGCTGGCGTTAATAATATTCCTCTTGACAAATGTGCAGAGGAAGGTATTGTTGTATTCAACACACCAGGAGCTAATGCTAATGCAGTTAAGGAACAGGTTATTGCAGCTATGCTTTTAGCATCAAGAGATTTAATCGGTGGTAACAAGTGGGTTGCAGATAATGCAGAAGACCCTGATATTGCCAAGGCAACTGAGAAGGCTAAGAAAGCATTTGCAGGACAGGAAATCAAGGGCAAGAAGCTTGGTGTCATCGGTCTTGGAGCAATTGGACAGTTAGTTGCCAATGCAGCTATAGCACTTGGAATGGAAGTATACGGATATGACCCATATGTTTCAGTTAAGGCTGCATGGAATCTTTCAAGTGAAGTTAAGTACATATCTGATGTTAAGGATATCTATAAGGAATGTAACTACATTACAGTTCATGTTCCAGCACTTGACAGCACTAAGGGAATGATTAACAAGGAAGCATTCGACTTAATGCAGGACGGAACAGTAATTATCAACTGTGCAAGAGATGTACTTGTTGATGAAGCTGCTATCGGAGAGGCACTTAAGTCTGGAAGAGTTAAGACTTATGTTTCAGATTTTCCTAACCCAACAACAGCTAAGATGGAAGGAGCAATTGTTCTTCCTCATCTTGGAGCTTCAACAGCAGAAGCTGAAGATAACTGTGCTATTATGGCAGTTAATGAGCTTAGAAACTTTATCGAGAACGGTAATATTGTCAATTCAGTTAATTACCCTAACTGTGATTGCGGAGTATGTGCAACTAAAGGAAGAATTACTGTATGCCACAAGAATGTTCCAGCGGTTATCAGTAAGATAACAACAGTTCTTGGTGCTGCAGGCATCAATATATCATCTATGGCTAACCAGTCAAGAGGTGATTATGCATATTCTCTCTTAGATATTGAAGCATCTGCGCCAGAGGCAGTAGTTGAAGAGCTTTCAGCAATTGAAGGTGTTATCAAGGTAAGAGTTATTAAGTAATCATATGTAATGATAATAATATCAAAGACCAGTCATTTGTTGTAACATTTGGCTGGTCTTTCTTGTATTAAGGTTGTCTGAATGTTAAAATGTATCTAATATATGAAAGTATAGTACTTAAGTTAAATAGTGCGGATGGAGGTTAGTATGGCAGTAATAAGACCATTTGAATGTGTCAGACCAGCTGAGAAAGTGGCAGATAGAGTAGCAGCTCTTCCTTATGATGTGTATGATTCAAAGGAAGCAAGAGCAGAAGTGGAAAGAGAACCATTATCATTTCTTAAGATTGACAGGGCAGAGACCCAGTTTGATGAATCAGTTGATATGTATAGTGAGCAGGTATATAAGAAAGCCCATGATATGCTTATGGAAGCTATAGATGATGGAACATTTATAACAGATAAGGACAAGGCATATTATGTGTATGAGCTTACAATGGATGGAAGGACACAGACAGGAATTGTAGCATGTGCTTCTATTGATGATTATCTTAACAATGTTATTAAGAAGCATGAGAACACAAGAGCTGATAAGGAATTAGACAGAATTAACCATGTTGATACATGCAGTGCCCAGACTGGTCCTATATTCCTGGCATACAGAGCTAATGCAGTAATAAGTGCAGAGGTTGCCAAAGCTAAGCAGGAAAAGCCTGTATACAGTTTTACAGCGGATGATGGAATAAGACATCAGGTCTGGAAAATAAGCAGTAAAGAATCTGTAGAGGCTATAAAGAACGCATTTGCAGGAATTAACCATATATATATTGCGGACGGACACCACAGGGCAGCTTCCGCTGTAAAGGTAGGTTTACGCAGAAGAGAAGCTAATCCGGGATATACAGGCAATGAAGAGTTCAATTATTTCCTGTCAGTATTATTCCCAGACGAAGAACTTATGATAATGCCATACAACAGGGTAGTAAAGGACCTGAATGGTTTAAGTGAAGAAGAGTTCATGGCAAAGATTAAAGATAAATTCACTGTAAGCGAGAGCAGCACACAGGTTGCACCTTCTAAGAAAGGTGAATTCGGAATGTATCTTGGCAGGAAATGGTACATACTCATAGCCAAAGAAGAAATCTTAAGCAGTGACCCGGTAGACGGCTTAGATGTAGCAGTACTCCAGAACAACGTCTTAGAGCCACTCTTAGGAATCCACGACCCTAAGACAGATAAGAGAATAGACTTCGTGGGCGGAATCCGCGGCTTAGGCGAGCTTGAGAGAAGATGCTCAGAAGATTGTGTTTTGGCATTCTCGATGTATGCAACATCTATAAGTGAGTTGTTCGCAGTAGCAGACGCAGGACTTCTTATGCCGCCAAAGTCAACATGGTTTGAGCCTAAACTAAGAAGTGGATTATTCATACATAGATTCTAAGTAGATATTAATCTGCTTTTTGTAGAAGTGTAGATGTGATGTGTGTATATTTTCGTGTGTGGTCGATTTATGACGAGCTGTGTGGGAGTTAATGCCGTTACATGCATAAGCGCTGTGAATGAAAGCCCGTTCAAGCGAAGCGCGTTTGCTTTCATTCACAGTAAAAAACTTTGCAGATAACGGCATTTACTCCCACTAAGCGCAGGAATCATGAGACCATGCATGAAAATATACACACAGCACCGCCACTACACTACAGACATAATATACAGAATAATTAAGCTGGAAGGAGAACATTATGTTATATAATACTATTAATATAGATTTACCATATCAGGAGTTTGGAATAGAACAACAGGGAAATGCAACAATTACTACTTACATCAAAGATGTATTTCCTAATGATCAGGATCCGTTTAAGAGACCTCTTATAGTTATCTGTCCGGGTGGCGGATATAATCATCATTCTCCAAGAGAAGGAGAAGCTATAGCTATTAAGATGCTTGATATGGGGTATAATGCTGTTGTATTAAGATACAGCCTTGCACCTGTTACGTATCCAGCACAGCTTTTTGAGGCAGCCTATACAATGAAGTATGTAAGAGATAATGCAGCAGAGTGGGATGTTGATCCTGATAAGATTATTATTGCGGGATTCTCGGCAGGAGGACATGTCGCAGGACTTCTTGGAACAGGATGGAACTCTGAAAGACTTGATTATCTTCTGGAAAATGTACTTCACTGCAGTCATGAGTATGTTAAGCCTGATGGCATGCTGTTAGGTTATCCTGTAATTACATCAGGAATTGATGCACACAGGGCATCATTTGAGAGAAGTCTTGGGGAAAAATATGATGAGTTTATAGATGAAGTGTCTATAGAAAAGAGAGTGGATAAGGACACACCACCTGCATTCATATGGCATACATGTGAAGATAAGACAGTTCCGCTTGAGAATTCACTACTTATGGTAGAGGCGTTAAGAAAACAGGGGATTCCGTTTGATTATCATGTATATGCTAAAGGTACTCATGGTCTTGGACTTGGTACAAGAGAGACTGCGACTAAGAATATGGGACATTATGAGCCACAGGTGTCAACATGGACGGAATGCTTTAAACAGTGGATGGGGGTAATGTATGAATAAAAACTTATACGGCCTGATGAACTGGCCGGAGATAGAGGGAATTGTATATGCAGAGTGTGACAAGCCAAAGGAGCTGCTTGGGGCACATGTTACCGGTAAGGGACTTCTTATACAGATTATGCGCCCTGATGCGGTAGCGGTTAAACTGCATATAGAAGGTAGAAAGACTGCTATTGATATGGAAAAGGTTGATGAAGCGGGATTTTTTGCAGCACTTGTTTCATCAAAGAAAAAGCTTTCATACACATATTCAGTTGAAAAGGTTAATGGAGAGGTTATAGAATATTCCGACCCGTATGCATTTGAAAATGTTACGAAAGCAGACAGCTACAAAGCATTTCTTGCAGGGGAAGAAATGAATGCGGCTGGTATATTTGGTGCGCATGAAACAATTGTCAATGGAGTAAGTGGCGTGCTTTTTACAGTGTGGGCACCTAAAGCACTCAGTGTAAGCGTAGTTGGTGAATTTAACAAATATGATGGCAGAGTCCACATAATGCAAAGAATTGATGATACAGGCGTATTTGAACTGTTTATACCGGGGCTGGAAGCAGGCTGTGAATATATGTATGAAATTAAGAAACAGGGCAGGGGAACGGTAAGAAAGTTAGATCCTGTTTCAAGGACGATTAATACTATACCTGTAACAGCTTCTGTTGTAAGTGATGAAAAGGCGCTTGGTTCATATGTATGGAATGACAGTGCATGGATGTTAAAGCGCAAGAGAGAGGCGGCTAAAAAGACACCTGTCACTGTATATGAGGTTTCACTTGATAACTGGAGCAAGGCAGAGAAAAAGGAATATATTGTTGATTATGTAAAAGAGCAGGGATATACACATGTATGTCTGCTTCCTGTATCGGAATACCTTAATGAGGATATGGATGGATATTCGACTATCGGATATTTTGCACCTTCCCACAGAGCAGGAGGCTGTGATGGCTTTAAGAAGCTTGTTGATAATTTCCATAATGCCGGAATTGGCGTAATAATGGACTGGAATGGTGCTTATTTTGGCACAGAATCAAAGGGCTTGTATGATTTTGACGGAGCAGATGCTTACGGATATCTTAAGCCTTCACTTGAGAAGCATCCTGATTGGGATGTTGTTACATTTGACTATAAGAAAGGGGCTGTCAGAAGCTTTCTTATGTCGAGTGTTTTAATGTGGCTGAATGACTACCATATTGACGGTATCAGGATTGATGGAGTGGCTTCAATGCTTTATCTTGATTATGGCAAGCAGCCGGGCACATGGACACCTAATATATATGGCGGCAATGAAAATCTTGATGCAATTGAATTTATTAAGACTATGAACAAATGTATTGCGAAAAGAAAAGATGGATGCTTTACAATAGCTGAGGAATCGAGCGGCTGGTTTGGTGTTACGGCGGCAGATAATGATGACCCGCTTGGATTTTCTTATAAGCAGAATAACTGTTGGACTAAGGATTTTCTTGAATTCATGGGAACTGACCCACTGTTTAGAAAAGGTGAGTATGATAAGCTGACATATGGGATGCTTTACAATTATGGTGAGGATTTCATATTGTCGCTTAATCATGATGATTTCAGGGAGAAGGCATTTGTGGATATGGTGTCAGGCAGTGATGAAAAGACACATTTGTCAGATATAAAGGCGGCACTTGGATTCATGTATGCGCATCCGGGATGCAAGATGTTTACTGCAGGACAGGATGCCGGAATTGAAAAGTTCATGGCAGAGCTTAATAAGTTCTACGCTAAAAATGCGGCTATGTACGAGCTTGACAATGACCCGGAAGGCTTTATGTGGCTTGAAAATTCTAATCCGGACGAGACAGTTATTGCAATGCAGAGAATGGACAGCAAGGGTAATAAGTTAGTTGTTGCAGTTAATTTCACACCTGTTAAGAGAGAAGGGTACAGACTTCATGTTGATGTACGTGGTAAATATAAAGAAGTGCTTAACAGTGAGTGGAAGAAATTCGGTGGTGATGAGAAGGTCAATGGACAGATTATCAGGTCAGATAATGATGGTGATGATATGGAATATATTGATGTTACATTGCCGGGACTTTCAGTTGTCATATATAAC
>OOAF01002045.1_pt1 | contig 13185 bp, 8 predicted proteins | sample 1671251 | NCBI WGS metagenome assembly OOAF01 (sample SAMN06348137, study PRJEB24527) | human gut metagenome | biome: human gut; feature: ankylosing spondylitis patient; material: feces | host: Homo sapiens | place: China | collected 2015-10 | reverse complement strand
TCAGCAGCTTCTATTTGAGGCGGACGGTCTGGCCTATGGGAAGCATACCATCCGCATCGTCTGTGTGTCTCCGGTGGTTGACTTCGACTATTTTTCGTATGTGGGAGAATAAAGCGATTCTAGCAGGCGACTTTCAACACAAAGGATTATAGAGAAGGAGGACTCGGAAATGCGTGGTAAAAAGTTCATATCACTCACGCTCAGTACGATGCTGTGTCTGCAGCTCTTGCCCACCGCTTCTTTTGCGGCGGCGCCTGCAACGGACACCGGCAACGCAGGACTGATTGCAGAAGGTGATTATGCCATTGCCGGCAATGGCGTCCGCGTCACTTATGACGCGGACGGGCAGACAATCACTCTGTACCGCACAGAGGGGTCTGGGCTTATCCAGATGAGCAAGCCTTCTCCATTGGGAGGGCCAGTGGTTGGAGGGCAGGAGGTTCAGGACTTCAGCCATATTTCATGTGATGTGGAGCAGAGCACCAGCGGAGTGATGGGCAGCGGTCAGAGAATGACCATTACCTCTCAGAGCATGAGCACGGGCCTAATTCGTACCTATGTGCTGGAGACCTCTGATATCGAGGAGGGTGTGGTATATACTGCAACATCCTATGAGGCAGGAGCTTCTGATGTGGAAGTGTCTTGGTTCATTGGCAGTGTGTATGAGCTTTATGGTGCGGAAGATCGTATCTGGAGTTATAACGGCGGCGGTGAGGGGCCGATGCACTACTATGATACGCTTCAAAAGATTGACCTGACCGACTCTGGCAAGTTCAGTAGGGAAAATAAACAGGATGACACGGCTGCAAGTATTCCTGTGTCAGATATTTACATTGCTGATGGAGGGATTACCGTTGGCGATGCTTCTGCAACCAGGAGGGAGGTACATACTCCGGTTCAGGAAACCAGTGATTCAGCTCAAGTTTCTATCGGGTGGCCAGGCAAAGTCATTGCCGCCGGAAGCGTGATCGAAATTGGTGAGAGCTTTGCTGTAGTCCATCCGGGTGACTATTATAACGGCTTGAGAGGGTACAAAAATGCAATGGATCACTTGGGCGTGATTATGCCTGCACCTGGGGATATTCCTGATAGCAGCTATGATCTCCGATGGGAAAGCTGGGGCTGGGGGTTTAACTGGACGATCGACTTAATAATCGGCAAATTGGATGAACTTCAGGCAGCCGGAGTCAAGCAGATCACTTTGGATGATGGTTGGTATACCAATGCAGGAGACTGGGCCTTAAATCCAGAAAAGTTTCCAAATGGAGCCTCCGATGCGTTGCGGCTGACAGATGCAATTCATGAGCATGGTATGACTGCACTCCTTTGGTGGAGACCTTGTGACGGCGGGATCGATAGTATACTCTATCAGCAACACCCTGAATATTTCGTTATGGATGCAGATGGAAGACCTGCAAGGCTTCCTACTCCTGGTGGTGGGACCAATCCCAGCTTGGGATATGCACTTTGCCCTATGGCGGATGGTGCGATTGCAAGCCAAGTTGACTTTGTAAACCGTGCAATGAATGATTGGGGGTTCGATGGCTTCAAGGGAGATTATGTGTGGAGTATGCCTGAATGCTACAATCCTGCACATAACCACGCCTCGCCAGAAGAATCCACTGAAAAGCAATCCGAGATATACCGCGTCTCTTATGAGGCTATGGTGGCCAACGACCCCAATGTGTTCAATTTGTTGTGCAACTGCGGTACGCCCCAGGACTACTATAGTTTACCATATATGACACAGATTGCTACGGCTGACCCCACTTCTGTGGATCAAACAAGGAGACGCGTGAAAGCCTACAAGGCACTGATGGGAGATTATTTCCCTGTTACAGCCGACCACAATAACATCTGGTATCCAAGTGCCGTCGGTACGGGCTCTGTTCTCATTGAAAAACGTGACCTTAGCGGTACTGCCAAGGAAGAATATGAAAAATGGCTTGGGATTGCGGATACAGTTCAGTTGCAGAAAGGCCGGTTTATTGGCGATCTTTACAGTTATGGTTTTGACCCTTACGAAACCTATGTGGTGGAGAAAGACGGGGTTATGTACTATGCCTTCTACAAAGATGGGAGCAAATATAGCCCCACTGGCTATCCAGATATTGAGTTGAAGGGGCTAGATCCAAATAAAATGTATAGGATTGTTGACTATGTCAATGATCGTGTCGTGGCAACAAACCTGATGGGTGATAACGCTGTATTCAATACACGTTTTTCCGACTATCTACTGGTTAAAGCGGTGGAAATTTCGGAACCGGATCCAGAACCTGTTGACCCTGATTATGGTTTCACCTCTGTTGATGACAGAGACGAGGCTCTTATTTACACAGGGACATGGCATGATGACAATAACGCATCTTTCAGCGAAGGGACTGCACGTTATACCAACAGTACGGATGCTTCGGTTGTATTCTCCTTTACTGGAACTTCCATTCGCTGGTATGGCCAGAGGGATACCAATTTTGGCACGGCAGAAGTTTATTTGGACGATGAACTGAAAACAACAGTTGATGCGAATGGGGCCGCAGAAGCAGGCGTATGTCTTTTTGAAGCGCTTGATCTTCCGGCTGCCGAGCATACCATTAAAATTGTGTGCAAGAGCGGAGTGATTGATATTGACCGCTTTGCATATGAAGCTGCTACCCTTGAACCCATCTATGAAAAGGTCGATGCGCTCTCGGATCGGATCACTTATGTTGGGAATTGGGAAGAGTATCACAACAGCGAGTTCTACATGGGAAACGCAATGCGCACAGACGAAGCCGGCGCTTATGCTGAACTGACTTTCCGTGGTACAGCCGTACGCCTGTATGCAGAGATGAGCTTCAATTTTGGCACTGCAGATGTCTATTTAGACGGAGAGTTAGTGGAAAACATAATCCTATACGGCCAGGAAGCAACTGGGCAGCTAATGTTTGAGCGTACGGGACTGGAGGAAGGAGAACATACCATTCGCCTTGTACAAAACGCCTGGAACATCAATTTGGACTATATTTCTTATCTACCAGAGCAAGATCAACCAACGCCGCCGGAGACGACGGTTACTGTTGATGCAATGGACGCCCAACTGGTGTATACAGGCGTATGGAATGATGACTATCATGACGTCTTTCAGGAAGGAACCGCCCGTTATGCCATTAGTGCCGGCGCCTCGGTCGAGTTCGAATTTACTGGAAGCGAAATCCGTTGGTATGGACAAAATGATTCCAACTTCGGTGTTGCCAGCGTTTATATCGATAATGAGTTTGTGCAGCAGGTAAATGTTAACGGAGCTGCGGCTGTGGGAAAGCTTTTGTTTCAAAAGACTGATCTACCAGCCGGTTCGCACACGATCCGCATTGTGTGCGATACTCCGGTTATTGATTTGGATTATTTGACTTATACCACTAAGGCATAATGTTTCATTCCAAATAAAATAGGAGGTTACTCATTTGGATAAAATTACATTTCTTGGCGCAGGCAGTACCGTCTTTGCAAAAAATGTCTTAGGCGACTGCATTACGACGGATGCTATGCGCGAGTTTGAGTATGCGCTCTATGACATTGACCATCAGCGGTTGGAAGAGTCCTATATGATGCTTTCTAATATTAACCGGAACTCTAACGACGGAAAGGCTAAGGTCGTCAAATATGCAGACCGGCTGGATGCTTTACGTGGAGCAAAATACGTCATTAACTGCATTCAAGTGGGAGGATATGACCCCTGTACGATTACAGACTTTGAAATTCCCAAAAAATATGGACTGCGCCAGACGATCGGAGATACGCACGGCATCGGTGGAATGTTCCGGGCACTGCGCACCATCCCTGTAATGTTGGACTTTGCGAAAGACATGGAGAAGGTCTGTCCTGATGCACTCTTCATCAATTATACAAACCCCATGTCCATGCTATGCTTGGCGATGTTCCGAGCCAGTTCTGTCAATACAGTTGGTCTGTGCCACTCCCACCAGGCCTGTGTACCTGAACTCCTCGCCGAGCTTGGCATGCCCTGGGACGGCGTTTCTTACAAGATTTCGGGCATCAACCACATGGCCTGGCTATTAGAGATTAGCCGCAACGGCGAGGATCTCTATCCCATCATCCGCAAGCGTGCCCAGGAGGGACCAATTTACGCCCCCACGCTTGCATTGCGTGAGTTACATCCTGAGTATGCGGACAGAATTCCGTCAGTGGCCGAGCAGTTTACTCCTGATAATCATCATGATATGGTTCGCTTCGAAATCATGAAGCAGTTCGGCTACTTCGTCACAGAATCCAGCGAGCACAGCAGCGAATATTACCCCTGGTTCATCAAAAGGGACCATCCTGAGCTTATCGACCGCTTTCACATCCCTCTGGATGAGTACCCCCGCCGTTGCCGCGATCAGATTGCGCGGTGGAAGCAGCAGGCCGAGCATCTGGTCCACAATGAGAACCTGACCCACACGAGGAGCAGCGAGTACGCCGCCGGCATCATCGAGGCACTGGAGACCGGCAGAACCTTTGGATTTGCTGGTAACGTTCTCAATACTGGGCTTATTGACAACCTGCCCTTCGATGCCTGTGTGGAAGTCTCCTGTATGGTAAACGAGGGTCATCTCTCCCCCTGCCACATGGGGCCGCTTCCCAATCAGCTCGCCGCGCTGAATCGGCGGCAGATCGAGGTGCACCAGCTCACCGTAGATGCCGCTCTCACCAGGAAGAAGGAGTACATCTATCAGGCCGCCATGCTGGACCCCCATGCCGGGAGCGAACTGACCATCGATGAGATCCGCAGCCTTGTGGACGACCTCATACAGGCCCACGGCGACTGGTTGCCGGAGTATCATTAAATAAATGCAAGAGCCACAGGGACCCATGCCAAGGTTATTCGCGCTTGCCCCGCAACTCGTTGAGGAAGAAACAAGGAGGGAAATTTTGTGTCTACCGAAGTCGTTAAGGAAGCTAAATTAGAGGAAGAACCAAGGCAATGTACCAAGAAGGAAAAGCTCGGCCACGCAATTGGTGTACTCGGGCATGATTCTATGTATACCTTGTGGTCTACCTGGACTACTCCGTTTTTAACGGATATTCTAAAGCTGCCCGCCGGCTTCCTAGCGTTCCTTTTTGGTGGGGCTCGATTCTTTGACGCCTTTACCGATATCTCTATGGGTATCATTGCAGACCGTACTAGGAGTAAGTGGGGCCGGTTTCGCCCGTGGCTTCTCCGCTCAGGTCCTCTTATGGGGATCTGTTTAGCACTCTCTTTCTTTAAGCCCGATATCGGCACCATCGGACTGTGCATTTTTGCAGGTATTATGTATATCATCACAGGCAGTATTGTGTTTACCTCCGTGGATATACCATTCTGGAGCTTGCCTGCGGCCATGACCAGCAATACGAAAGAGCGCTCGGAAATCGTTGGCTTCACTACCACCGCGTCCAATACCATTACTGGAATTATTGGATTAGTGATGCCAATGGCACTGGCCTTCTTTGGCGAATTTAACTGGTATGTTTACTTTTTCCTTGCACTTGCTGTTGCCGTCTGGGGTGTGACCATGTACCTGATTTCCTTCAAGTTGGTACGGGAGCATGTGGTACCAGACGACAGTGAGAAGTTTGAGCTCAAACTGGCACTAAAAAATATTTTTCAAAACAAGCCCTTGCTCCTGATCCAAATCTCAAATATCTTTTGCCTGCTAGGTATGATGCTGAAAGGCTATCTCAATTATTATTATTGTGTATATAACTGGGGCAGCCTGGGTTATATGACTGTGCTGAACTTGATTAATCTGGTTGGTATGGTTGTAGGCGCATTGATCTTCACCTTTCTCTCTCAGCATATTGGGAAAAAGAATTGCATGTTTCTCTTTGCCGGGCTCATGACAATATCCAGCCTCGTTCTCTACTTTGCCGGGTATCATAACGCTATTGTACTTTTTGCCACATCTTCTGTCTCAACTGTATGCGTTGGAGCTGTCATGGTCTGTGTCAACGCGATGATGATGGATACAATTGAGTATGGCGAATGGAAAACCGGCCAGCGCAATGAAGCTATGATTACCTCTACCCGTTGCTTCGTGACCAAGTGTGTCATGGCAGTCGCAGGTATCGCTGTTGCCGCTGTAATCGGTCTGACTGGCTACATTCCCCAAGAGACCGTACAGCCGGTGAACGTATTAAATTCTTTCCACTTTGTATATACGCTAGTCAGTGCTGGAATTATAATCCTTGCAGTTGTCCCCATGCTGTTCTATAAGCTGACCGAGAAGCGCCACGCTGAGATCATGGAGGAGTTGGCCGCCCGCAAAGCCAGCAAGACCCAATGAAGAAGTTCTTAAATTTTATCGTCTGAAAACAGAACGTGCCAATGGGGCACCCGGCGGCTATCGCCGGGTGCCCTCTGTGCAAAAGGAAAGGGGAAGCTATGACCAATCTACAAATTCAAAATCCGATTTCTGAACTCTTGCAAAAGCGCGGACAGAATCGTGAAATGGGCCTCTATTCTTGCTGCAGTGCCAACGAGTATGTAATTCGGGCGGCCCTTCGCCGGGCCAAGGACCGTGATACGGTGGTGCTGGTAGAGGCGACTGCAAATCAAGTGAACCAGAACGGCGGCTATACCGGTATGACCCCGGTAGCGTTCCGGGCGTTTCTGAACCGTTTAGCTGAAGAGGAAAATTTCCCGATTGACAAACTGTTCTGCGGCGGCGACCACCTGGGTCCGCTGACCTGGACCCATCTTCCCGAGGCTGAGGCAATGAAAAACGCAGGGGAACTGATCCGCTCCTATGTACTGGCTGGCTTTTCCAAAATACATATTGATACCAGCATGTGCCTGGCGGACGACGCTCCCAATGAGCGGTTATCGGATGTTGTGATCGCCCACCGCGGCGCCCAACTCTGCCGTATCGCCGAGGAAGCTTTTGCCCAATACAGTGCGTGGCACCCGGAAGCCCCTGCGCCGGTCTATATCATCGGCAGTGAGGTGCCCATCCCAGGCGGCGCCCAGGAAAATGAGGACAGCGTAACCGTAACCGCGCCGGAGGACTGCGAAGCCACGCTGTCCACGTTCCAGGCGGCGTTCTGCTCCAATCATTTGGAGGCGGCATGGGAGCGTGTGGTTGCCATTGTGGTGCAGCCCGGGGTGGAATTTGCCGACGAAAGCGTGATCGAATATGACCGGACGGCCGCCCACAGCCTGACGGAGCATTTAAAGCGGCAACCCAACCTGGTCTTTGAAGGACATTCCACGGATTATCAGCCGCGGCAATGCCTTCGAAAGATGGTAGAGGACGGGATCGCCATTCTCAAGGTCGGACCAGCTCTGACCTTCGCCCTCCGGGAAGGACTGTTTGCCCTGGAGCAGATCGAACGGGAATTGTATGGGATGATGGATTTCCCGTGTTCCCATTTTCGTGAGATCCTGGAGCAAGTCATGCTGGAGGACCAGGGCCAGTGGGCCAAATATTATCATGGCTCTATGCCGGAGAAGCGGTACGCCCGGGCCTTCAGCTACTCAGACCGGGCCCGGTATTACCTGACCAACAGCAAGGTGCAGGGTGCGCTCCGCCTCCTGCTGGATAATTTGAACACAGCAGGCATCCCAATGGCCCTGATCAGCCAGTATATGCCAGTCCAATACGCCAGAGTCCATGTGGGTATATTGCCTCCCAAGGCTGAAGACCTCCTGATGGACCGTGTGGGGGACTGCATCGACGACTATCTCTATGCGGTACTCAGGGACTGAAGCAAATCTGGAGAAAGCAAAGCCTTGAATACGGAAAGGGTGGAAATATTATATGGCACTGGTAAACAGCAGAGGACTTTTGAGGGATGCCCGTGCAAACGGTTATGCGGTAGGCGCGTTCAATGTAGAAAATATGGAGATGATGCAGGCTGTCATCGCGGCGGCGGAGGCCGAGCACGCGCCGGTCATACTTCAGACGACGCCATCCACATTAAAATACGCGGAGCCAGCAGTCTTCGCGGCCATGGCCCGTGCTATGGCCGGTAAGGCGTCTGTGCCAGTGGCTATGCACCTGGATCACGGAGACCGGTTTGGACTATGTCAGCAGGCCGCGTCAGACGGTTATACCTCCCTGATGATCGACGGCTCTAAACTGCCGCTGGACGAAAATATCGCCCTGGCCCGCAGAGTGGTGGAGATGGCAAGCGGGATGTCTTCCCGGCCTTGTGTGGAAGCGGAGCTGGGGAAACTGGGCGGTAAGGAGGATGATCTGGAGGTCAAGCCAGGTGAGGATCTTTACACAGATCCAGGCGAGGCGGCCCGTTTCGTCCGGGAAACGGGAATCGACTCTTTAGCCGTAGCCATTGGGACCGCACATGGTTTCTACAAGGGCAAGCCCAGGCTGGCCTTTGAGCGGCTGACTCAGATCCGGGAAGCGGTAGATATCCCCCTGGTGCTCCATGGCTCCTCCGGTGTCCCGGACGAAGATGTGCAGCGTGCGGTATCCATGGGTGTGTGTAAGGTCAACTTCGCCACGGAGCTTCGGGCCGCCTATACCCAGGCGTTACGGGACTGTCTGGCTCATGACGCCGCGCTCTACGATCCCAAGAAATATGGGGGCCCCGCGCGGGAGGCCGTCATCTCTCTAGTGCGGCATCGTATAAAAATTTGCGCTGGTAAAGTCGGCTTGATTGCTCCCTTGTAAGTATATATGACCTTTCTTTCCTAATGCATATCGTATTCTTTTGGTGGTAAAGGTATTTCAATCTGCCGCCTGTATCATGCAAAACGAACAGAGCCCGCATAGCTTTTCTAAATTGCGGAAAGCTAAACACAACCAATCGGAAGGGGTGATATGCTTGTTCAAGCACGAAAAACAACTGTTTCATCCAGTAGAAGTGGAGCAGCCCAATCCTCAGTATGCCGCACTATTGCAGGAGCAGCTCGGCGGCGGCAACGGCGAGCTAAAAGCTGCCATGCAATATATGTCCCAGAGTTTCCGCATCAGAAACCCCAAGATCAAGGATCTGTTTATGGATATCGCGGCGGAGGAGCTGAGCCACATGGAAATGGTAGCTCAGACCATCAATCTGCTCAACGGTCATGACGTGGAAGCAGACAAGGTCCAGGCAGGCGAGATCGAAACACATGTTTTGCTTGGCTTGAATCCCGGTCTCATCAACGCCTCCGGCTATTCCTGGACAGCAGACTATGTCACTGTCACTGGAGATCTCTGCGCGGATCTGCTGAGCAATATTGCCTCCGAGCAGCGGGCCAAGGTAGTATACGAGTACCTCTACCGCCAGATTGAGGACAAAAAGGTACGGGAAACCATCGACTTCCTGCTCAACCGTGAGGAGGCGCACAACCAAATGTTCCGGGATGCCTTTAATGAGGTGCAGGACAGCGGCTCCAATCAGGACTTCGGTACGACTAAGGCGGCAAAGATGTATTTCTCCCTGTCCAACCCCGGCCCCAATGCATTCGCGGGAAATGAAGTATCCGGGCCCAAGTTTGCAAAATAAAAAGCGGCAGGGGCCGTGTGGTCAAGAGTTCTTCTGCTTTATAAACCATTCTTTCCCTTAAGCCCTTGCTCCGCAGGGTCTTAATGGGTGCATTTTTATCATAGGCCAAAACAAGAGCCGACTTGTCAAACAAGTCGGCTCTCGTTTTATATCCTGCGCCCGTTTGTCATTCCGCCTCCCGCAGGCGCTCCACCACGGTGTGCCGGGCGATGGAGCGGTAGGTCAGCAGGGGGATCACCAACCCCAGGACCACGAAGATGGGGAAAATAAGCAGGATGGGCGCCAGGGTGAAACGGTAGGTGAAGAACCAGAACAGGCTGTTCACGGCGGTACCCAGCAGCGGCCCCATGACCACGGTGAGGAGCAGAGAGGCCAGCACGGCCGCCAGGGTGTAGAGGAGGCCCTCCAGCACCAGCATCTTCTTGAGCTGCCCGCCGGTCATCCCGATGGACTGGAGCACGGCGAACTCCCGCCTGCGGGTGATGATGCCGGTGAGCACGGCGTTGAAGAAGTTGAGCACGCCCACCAGGCCCACGATGAAGCTCAGCGCCCCGCCCAGCATCAGGAACATCCCCCGGAAGCCCTCAAACTCTGCGGCGTAGGTGGCCTTGCTCTCGTAATCGAGCTGGGGGTTGACGTTCTCCGTGTAGTCCCGGAGAAAGCCCTCCATATCCGCCGTCGCGCCGTCGTCCACGTCAAAGGCGTAGTACATGATATCCGCCGTGCCGGTGTCCTGGAGGAAGGTCTGGTCGTTGAGGATAAACTCGTCGGCCCCGTAATAGCGGTAGCTCAGGGCGGTGGGGACGCTGACCAAGGCTGCCACCTCATACTCGAGGTCCCGGTACTTCACCGCCCGGGCGGCAAAGGGCGCGCCCTCCGGAATGTCCTCCTCTCCGCCGTACACCTCGCCGGTGTTGGGGTTGTAGTACTCGTACTCCTCCACGTGCCGCAGTGTAATTTTATCCCCAAGGCGGGCCCAGTGGCTGTCCATCCGCGGGCTGCCGTAGTCGTCCTCGGAGTACACAGCGGCCACGTACCGCCCGCCCGGCTCGTAGAGCTTGGAGATATCCCCCTCCAGCACGGTCAGGCGGTCCAGGGCAAACCGCTCCATACCGTAGAGCTGGGCCCGGTCGGCCAGCAGGCCGTCCTCCGTGCGGTCCATGCCGGACACCATCTGATCCAGGGTTTCCGCGTCGTTCCACCGGCCCCACACCGAGCGGTAGTACTCCTCAGTGATGAACTCCTCCACCGGGGAGGTGCAGCCGTAGGTGCGGCCGCCGGCCGTGATGCCGCCCCGGGCCTCCACCTCTTCCACCGCGTCCTCCGGCAGGGCCATGTCCGGGTTGAATACCTCCCCGCCGGTCTGGAAGTGTCCGGCATCGGCCAGGATGAAGTCGCTGGCCGTAAAGGCGGCGATATACTTATCCATGTCGAAGCCCTTGGCGAAGGTGACTGTCATGGTGAGCAGCACCACCGCCAAGCACAGGGAGAGCACGGTAACCACCGTCTTGCCCCGGTTCCGGCCCAGGTTGGCCCAGGCCATGGAGAGCAGGGAGACCCCCTTCCCCGCCCGCTTCCCGGCCTTCCTGCGGGTTTTGCTCCCCTCGGTGTAGCGCACCGCCTCAACAGGGGACACCTTCGTCGCCATCCGGCCCGGCTTTCGGCAGGACAGGAGCACCGTCACCAGGGCGAACAGGGCGGAGGCCGCAAAGAGGACGGGGTTGACGGACACGCCGTTCAGCCGGCCGATCACCGCCGGGGTGAGACCCGCCCCCACCAGCCAGCCCAGCAGCAGCCCCACCGGGATCCCCGCCAGGGAGAGGGCCAGGGCCTGGTAGCGGATGATGCGCTTGAGCTGGCGGCCGGTGGTGCCGATGGTCTTGAGCAGGCCGTAGAAGCGGATGTCGTTGGTGACGGAGATCTGGAACACGTTGTAGATGATCAGATAGCCGGTAAAGAGGATGAGCAGCAGCACGGCGGCAATGGCGGCCACCACCTGGACGTCCAATCCGCTGGCGAGCTGGGCGCCGGTGTAGCCCCAGTTGACGCCGGAGCGAATATAGTCCTCCCCGGCGGCGTCCTCGCTCTGGAACCCGTGGCCGGCCAGAATCTGCTCCATGTCCCGCTCGATGTGGGCCGAGCCGCTCTTGAGCATCACGTCCAGGTTCCAGGCGCCGGTCATGCCGTCCTCCGGGGCGTTGGGGTTCACCCCCGCCTCGTCCAGCAGGGCGTCCACCCGGCTCTCCGGGAGGAGCACGTGGTTGGCTACGATGGCCTCGTCGTACTCCCACCAGCCGGAGAGGGTGAAGGTCTGAGTGGTCTCATGCCCGTCCACATCAAAGGTGAGGGTGAACCGGGCCCCCAGCTCCGGCTCCACGCCCAGCAGCTCCAGCACGTGGGTGTCGGTGGCCGCCTCGTCGGTACCCTCCTGGGGCAGGCGGCCCTCCGCCGGGTCGCAGTACATCCAGTGGGCGTCGTTGGCGTCGGCGTAGCTCACCTCCACGTGGGCCTTGTTGAAAGGGGCCTGAGTCGGCATACCCACGAACCGCCGCAGGCCGGCCTGCCCAATCAGGGGGTCGTCCTTCAGCGCCTCATACTGCGCTTCGGTCAGGTATTTGAAGCCGCCCACCTGCCGGAAGTTGTTCTGCTGGAATCCGTCGTTGATGGACAGGGCGATGGTGAACAGGGAGGTAAAGAGCACCGTGGTCAGCGCAATAGCCAGCACCGCGATGAGGTTACGGGTGCGGCTGGCCCGCAGGCTCCGCCGTGCCAGGGTGCACACACACTTGCGGTTGGAGACGTTCATACCCTCGCCCCCTTACCGCGTGACGATGCGCCCGTCCTCGATGCGGACGATGCGGTCGGCCAACTGGGCGATCTCCTCGTTGTGGGTGATCATCACCATGGTCTGGGCGAACTTCTGCCCGGTGACCTTCATCAGTCCCAGCACATCCTGGCTGGTGCGGGAGTCCAGGTTGCCGGTGGGCTCGTCGGCCAGGAGGATGGCGGGCTTGGCGGCCAGGGCCCGTGCGATGGCCACCCGCTGCTGCTGGCCGCCGGAGAGCTGCCCGGGCAGGCTGTCCAGCTTCTTCTCCAGCCCCAGGACGGCGATCACCTCCCTGACGTAGCTCTCGTCCACCGCGCCGCCGTCCAGTTGAATGGGGAGGACGATGTTCTCATATACGCTGAGCACCGGCACCAGATTATAGGCCTGGAACACGAAGCCGATCTTCCGCCGCCGGAAGATGGTCAGCTCCTCGTCCTTCAGGGTGGACAGCTCCCGGCCGTCCACCGTCACCGTGCCGGAGGTGGGCCGGTCCAACCCGCCCAGCATGTGCAGCAGGGTGGACTTGCCCGACCCCGACGTGCCGATGATAGCCACGAACTCGCCGTTCTCCACGCTCAGCTCCACCCCGTCCAGGGCTTTCACCAGTGTATCCCCCGCGCCATAATATTTCTTCAGTTCCCTGGTCTGCAAAATCGCCATTTGGAATCTCCTCCTGTGGAAAAAATGGGTACTGCCTTCTGACAGTACCCATTGTAGTGGATCAATCTTTCCACACTCTTTCTCAAATCTTACAGTTTGGAAAGATCCGCCCTATTCCCGGGGCAGGTAGAGGGAAAAGGTGGTTCCCTGGCCGGGACGGGAGGCCACCTTGACATAGCCCCCCTGCCGCCGCAGGATCTCCCGGACCAGGTAGAGGCCGATGCCCACCC
>OOAF01002038.1_pt1 | contig 13302 bp, 11 predicted proteins | sample 1671251 | NCBI WGS metagenome assembly OOAF01 (sample SAMN06348137, study PRJEB24527) | human gut metagenome | biome: human gut; feature: ankylosing spondylitis patient; material: feces | host: Homo sapiens | place: China | collected 2015-10 | reverse complement strand
TGGGCATGGTGTTGCCAGCAGGGCATTTATATTGAACTTGCTTCCCGCACTTATTCCAATTTACATTCTGTGCGCTGCCATCAGCGTATGCGGCATCTGGATCTTCTGCCAGCTGTGCCGCGAGCTGAACGCCAATAACACTTTGCGCCCAGCGCTCAGTTTTCTGGGGCGGCATAGCCTGTGGCTGTTCTTTGTACACCACATGGATGTGTTCACCAGTGCCATCTGGCAAAAAGACCGCCTGCTGTTCACACTACCCTGCCGCCTTGCATGGGACATCCTGCTTTCCCTGCTGCTGCTTGGCTGCTGGACATTGCTGCGCACCGGCTGGCGCAGGCTGACCGCAAAATAAACTCTTTGAACCGTTCTGCATCCCCTGTTCCGGGCCTGCAGGGCGGTTTTTGTTTTGGCAGCGCTTTCTGCACAGGGCAAACATTGTTTTTTACAGCGGATTATGGTACAATGAATTGTCTATAAGTATGTATCGGGGATTCCCATGAAATATCTATTTTTGAAAGGGCTTTTTATGGCAGAGCAACGCAACCAGACCCCTGCCGGGGATAATACGCAATGGACCACCATTATTCGGCCGCGCACCGGCTGGTTTGATGTGGACCTGGAAGAGCTGTGGCGCTACCGTGACCTGATTGTCATGTTCGTCAAGCGCAACTTTACCGTCATGTACAAGCAGACCATCCTGGGGCCGCTGTGGATCATCCTGAACCCGCTTATCACCACGGTGCTGTTCAACGTGGTGTTCGGCGGCATTGCCGGGCTTTCTACGGACGGTACGCCGAGCTTTTTGTTCTACATGGCAGGCAATACGGTGTGGACCTTTTTTGCCTCCTGCATCAACGGCACGGCCAACACCTTTGTGGCCAACAGCCAGGTGTTCGGCAAGGTGTATTTCCCACGGCTTACCACCCCCATCAGCCAGGTATTGACCAGCCTGATCAACTTCTTTATCCAGTTTGTCATGTACATTCTGTTCTGGGTCTACTTTGCCGTGACCGGGTCCGGTGTACACCTGACGGCCTGGGCGTTTGCCGTGCCGCTGGTGGTGCTGGAAGTTATGCTTTTGGGCCTTGGGGTCGGCATTATCGTTTCCGCCCTGACCACCAAGTACCGTGACCTTGCCATTGCCGTCAGCTTCGGCGTACAGCTGTGGATGTATATCTCCCCTGTTGTATATCCGCTGTCCAGTCTGGACAATTCTCCCCGTTTGCAGATGCTGATGCGCCTGAACCCCATGACCGCCCCGATCGAAGTGTTCCGCATGGGAACCCTTGGCACCGGAACGGTGGAAGTGGGCAACCTGATTTACAGCCTGCTTTTTACAGCCACCGCCCTTGTGCTGGGCGTTGTGCTGTTCAGCCGCATTGAAAAAACCTTTATGGACACCGTGTAAGGAGGGGCGCAGATGGAAAACCAGACGAATGCACAAAATCAGCGCGTACCCGTTATTCAGGTATCCGGGTTAAAAAAGCAGTACAAGCTTGGTCAGATCGGCGGCGGCACCCTGACGCATGACCTGCAAAGCTGGTGGGCCCGTGTACGCGGCAAAGAGGACCCCAACACCGTGATTGGCACCGATGCCCGCCTGTTTGGCAAGACTTTTATGGCGCTGAACGGTGTTGACCTGACCGTTTACAAAGGCGAAGCCCTTGGCATTATCGGCCGCAACGGTGCAGGCAAATCTACCCTGCTCAAAATTCTGTCCCGCATTACCGCCCCTACCGAAGGCGAGATCCGCCTGCGCGGGCGTGTGGCTTCCATGCTGGAAGTCGGCACCGGCTTCAACAACGAAATGACCGGCCGCGAAAACATTTACATGAACGGTGCCATCCTTGGCATGACCCGCGCCGAGGTCGATTCCAAAATTGACCAGATCATTGAATTTTCCGAGTGCGGTGATTTTATTGATACCCCCGTCAAGCGCTATTCCAGCGGTATGTTTGTCAAGCTGGCCTTTGCCGTAGCTGCCCATCTGGACAGCGAGATCATGGTAATGGATGAAGTTCTGGCCGTGGGTGATATGAAGTTCCAGCAGAAATGCCTTGGCAAAATGAGCGATGTTGCCGGGCAGGAAGGCCGCACGGTTTTGTATGTCAGCCACAACATGAGCACCATCCGCCAGCTGTGCACCCGCTGCGTGGTGCTGGACCAGGGCCGCGTGATTTTTGACGGCGATGTAGAGCAGGCCATTGCGGTTTACATGGAAACCACCGATGTAAACGTTGTCCACTATGACCTGATGGATGTTTCCCGCATGAACGCCAGCGCAGGCAAGCGGATGCGGCTGGAAACGCTGGACTTTGTGGGCAAGGAATCCAGTGTGTTTGCGGACACCGAAAAAATTCGGGTGCGCATTACCTGGCGTGTTTCGGAGCCGTTTGCCGGGGTACACTTAAAGCTGAACCTGCATTTCCGGGATTCGACCCCCGTGGGCATTACCCACCCGGTCAACCTGGGCGCCGCCGTGCCCGGCAAGCTGTATACCACCGAGTTTGAGTTTGACCCCAGCCTGCTGGGCGAAGGCCAGTATTTCTTCTATGTGGATGTGTTTGACGGCGTGCTGACCCAGGCTGTCTGCCTGGACAAGCCAGTGACCGAGTTTGCGTTTGAGGTAACCTCCGGCGATTTGACCATGCCGGAATGGGCACCGGGCTGGGGCCGCATCCACTTCCCACCGGTCAAAGTGTTGGAGAATGGATACGATGGGTGATATTTTCATCTGCCACACGCTGTATCATGTGTTAATCGCGCTGGTGCGCGCTCTGCGCAGCCGCCCCGGCAAGTCCACCCTTGTGCTGAGCACCTGTGTGCCGGAAGCCGAAACCCTACGCGCTAAATTGCTGGACGCCGCGCCGGATCTGTGGGACGCTGTTTTGATCGTGGACGAGGAAAAGCTGGACGCACAGAACAGCGAAAGCGACTTTTACCGCCTGCGCCACCCGTTCCGCAAGCCGTATTTTACGCTGCCCAAGGGGCATGTGTACATCAGCAATGACTGGAGCGCTTTAGGGCGCTACCTGCAGCGGGAGCGCCGGGTTTATACCCTGTGCGAAGATACCTTTGGCGGCACGTTGGACCCTGACCAGCACCTGCTGGACGAGCAACGCACCAATCCCCACGGCCCCTACCGCTACTGGGGCGACAGCCCCTGCTGCCGCACGGTGGAAAGCGAAGACGCCGCGCGGTGCAGCATTTTTGGCGTAGACAAGCTGGTAACGGTATCCAAAGCGCAGCTACTGGAAAGCCTGATGGAGGAAGAAAAAGCCATCATCTGCCGGGTGTTTTTGGCCGCCCCCCTGCCGGAGCATGTGCAGGGTGCCTGCCTGCTTTTGCCCCGCAGCTTTGTGCTGGACGGCCTGATGGATCAGCCCACCCAGGACGCCATGTTTGCGGCTGTTGCCAAGAAATACTGCACAGAACCGCTGTTTATCAAAACCCACCCGCGGGATACCACGGATTATTCCAAGCTGTTCCCTACTGCTGTTATCCTGCCCCGCACCATGCCAAGCGAGGTTCTCAATTTCTGCCTGCCCTTCAAATTCCAGCGCGCCGTCACCGTGCAAAGCTGGGTCCTGCGCGGCTTTACCGCCGCGGAAGAAAAGGTGTTTGTGGGGCTGGAAGAGGCAGAAAAGTTGGTGCAGGGGTAATGCCTCTCCTTTGAGGGGAGGTGGCCGAGCGCAAGCGAGGTCGGAGGGGTGGCTCCCTTACTGCCGCCTAAATGATAAGCCGGAAGGGGACGTACCATTCTATGCGCCTGCCGCATAATTCCAACAATCTTGCCTATGTTCGTTCTCTGCGCAAAAATATGACCGATGCGGAGCGCAAATTATGGTATGAATATCTGCGTCCCTGCCCCTACAAATTCACACGCCAAAAGAGCGTTGGGCCCTATATCCTTGATTTTTATTGTGCTTCTGCTCAGTTGGCAGTTGAAATTGACGGTTCGCAGCATTACGAACCGCAGGGGCAGCAGCAGGATGCTGCTCGAACTGCTTATTTGCAGGCGTTTGGTATTTTTGTTCTGCGGTTTTCCAACCGGGACGTTCTTCTCAATTTGGAGGGTGTTGCAGCCGAAATTGAGCGTACGATTCTGATGCGGATATCCAAATAGATTTTCATAACAATCTATAACTCTTTCTTAGGGAACCACCCCTCAGTCCGCTGCGCGGACAGCTCCCCTCAAAGGGGAGCCAATGCTTCTTTTAGGAGGTTGCTTACTATGAAACTTATCGGCGTTATTCCCGCCCGTTATGCCAGCACGCGGATGCCGGGCAAGCCGCTGGCGGATATTTTGGGCAAGCCCATGATCTGGTGGGTGTACCAGGAAGCCAAAAAGTGCAAAAAGCTCGATGATGTGTTTATCGCCACCGATGATGAGCGCATTGCCGAAGCCTGCCGCACCTACGGCATGGAATACTGCATGACCAGCCCCGACCATGACACCCCCACCGGGCGCATCTGGGAGGTTTCCACCAAGGTAGAAGCCGACCTGTATCTGCAGATCATGGGTGACGAGCCGCTGATCAACGTAAAGGCGTTTGATTTGATTCTGCCGGATGCCCTGCCGGAGGACCCGTATTATGTCGCCGTGCTGACCAACCGGATGGAGCACCCCGCGGATGTGATCGATTTTTCCAACCAGAAGGTCGTGACCAACGCCGCACGGGAAATTTTGATGATCTCCCGCAGCCCCATTCCCTACCCCAAAGGCACGCTGGATTTTGAATACGAGAAGGTGACCGGCATCCAGCTGTACTCCCGCCGGGCGCTGGCGTTCTACCACAAAACACCGAAGTCCATTCTGGAAAAAGCCGAAGAGAACGATATGATGCGCTTTTTGCACTTGGTGGAAAACGGCCACAAGGTACATGCCATCGTCAGCCCGTACAAGACTGTGAGCGTTGACACCCCCAAGGACCTTGCCCTTGTGAGCGAAATCCTGAAAGGAAAAGAATAAATGCCCGATATTAAACTGTTGGACTGCACCCTGCGTGACGGCGGCTATGTGAACAGCTGGAGCTGGGGCTTTGCTGCAGCCAAAGATATTATCGCCTCGCTGACCCGTGCCGGGACTGACATTGTGGAAGTGGGCTTTCTGCGCAATGTGGATGGCTACAACCCCGATGTGACCGTCTGCAACACCATTGAAGAGCTGAACAGACTACTGCCTGCCCACACCGGCAGCACCATGTACAGCGGCATGGCCATGCGCTCCAATTATGATATTGCCAAGCTGTCCCCTTATGAGGGGCACGGCATTGAGATGCTGCGCATTACCGCCCACGATTACGATATCCGCGAAGGCATGGATTTTGCCCGCGAAGTCAAGGCCCGCGGGTACAAGCTGTCCATCAACCCCATCAACATTATGGGCTATGCCGACAAAGACTTGCTGTGGATTTTAGACCAGGTAAACGAGATTCACCCGTACCAGTTCTCCATTGTGGATACCTTCGGCAGCATGCGGCGGCGTGACTTAGAGCGCATCGTCAGCCTGGTGGACCACAACCTGGCCCCGGATATCCGCGTGGGGCTGCACCTGCATGAGAACATGGCGCTCTCTTTCTGCCTGGCGCAGGAATTTCTGGACAAGCACCTGGGCCGCGATACCGCTGTGGACGGCAGCCTGATGGGCATGGGGCGCATTCCCGGCAACCTGCCCATTGAGTTGATTGCCGACTATATGAACGAGACCCTTGGCTGCCATTATGACATTGACGAGATGATGGACGCCATCCAGGACCATATCGCCCCGCTGAAAGGCGAGACAGCCTGGGGTTACACCCCGGCTTACTTCCTGAGCGCACGGTACAACCTGCACCGCGATTACGCCGAGCATTATCTGGACAAAGGCGATTTGACCAACCGGGACATCAACCATATTCTGGCCGGTTTTGACCGCAGCAAGGCCACCGCATACGATAAAGACTATGCCGACCGCCTGTACCGCGAATACCAGAACCGCGCCATTGACGACACCACCGCGCTGGATACCCTGCGCACCGCGTTTGGCGGCAAGACCGTGCTGGTGCTGGCCCCCGGTGTCAGCCTGGCGGAGGAAACCGGGCGCAATGCTGTGGCCGCCGCCAAGGCGGACTGCATTGTTTCGGCCAACTTCTGCCCGGAATTCTGCCAGCCGGATTACGCATTTTTTACCAACAGCAAGCGGTTTGAAAAGCTGGACCTTGCTGCCCTGCCCTGCCCTGTTGTGCTCACCTCCAACCTGCGGCCGCTGCCGCAGGGGGCGCTGGCGGTCAATTATGACCGGCTGGCGGCCCCGGATGTGCAGAATGCATCCCTTGGCAGCAACAGTGTACTGATGCTGCTGCGGCTGCTGCGGCTGTGCGGTGCCAAGGCCGTGCTGCTGGCCGGGGCCGATGGCTACAAGTCCGGTACTCCCGCCTATGCCGACAGCCTGCTGCACGCCCACACCGGGCGCGGTGCCGCGTTCAACACCGCCATGGCAGGTGCCATCAAAGCCTGCGGGCTGGATGTGACCTTTATCACCCCCAGCGAATACGCAAAATAACGAGGTTTGCCCATGATTCGACTTTTGGTTCTGGATGTAGACGGCACCATGACAGACGGCGGCGTGTACTATGATTCCACCGGCAACGAGCTGAAAAAGTTTGCCATTAAGGATGGGGCCGGGATCGTGCTGGCCCGCGCGGCAGGGATGCAGGTTATGATCTGCACCGGGCGCGAATGTGAAGCCGTGCGCCACCGTGCCCAGGACCTGCACATTGACTATCTGTTCCAGAACGTACACGACAAAGCCGCCTTTTTAAGCAGGTTTATGGCTGAGCACAGCCTGACCAAGCAGGATGTTGCCTATTGCGGCGATGACCTGAACGATTTGACCGCCATGGCCCTGTGCGGCTTTGTGGCCTGCCCGGCCGACGCTGCCGGCCCTGTGTTGGGGCGGGCGGATTTCATCTGCCGCCAAAAAGGTGGCGAGGGCGCTGTGCGCGGCACGGTGGAAGAGATCCTGCTGCGGGACGGCCGCCTGCCTGCCGCCGTTAAAAAAGCCTTTGGCGCAAAGATTTGATGGGTGCGGCTGAAACGTTACATATTCCGGTGTTTGTTTTGGACACCCCCTGAACGCTGAACCACCAAAACCGGGAGGAGCCCGTATGAGCAAAATAAAGGATTTTCTGAAAAGCCCGCTGGGCACCGCCTTGTGCGCCGCTGCTGCCTGCCTGCTGGCCGTGGTGCTGGTTTGGTTGGCCGCGGTGCGCCCCAACAATGACAAGAGCCTGTCGGAGCGCATCAGCGAAGCCAACGGCGCTGCCCAGACCTTTGATACCGACAATGACCTGCTGGCCATGGCCTTTGTGTTTGGCACCAGCAACGGCCAACCCACCGGTGAGCTGCACCTGGAACTTGCCGATGCCGACACCGGCGAGGTGCTGGCCCGCTCCACCGGCGATATGGCGAACATTGTGGCCGGGCAGTACACCGGCATGGGGCTGGATACCCCCGTGACCGGCAGCGCAGGCCGCCGCTACCGCGTGACCCTGAAACCGGAGTATACCGGTTCCGGCCGGTTGACCGTGGGCTGCAGCAACGGCGCTGTGCTGTGGAACGATACCTTTACCGTAAACGGCGAAGCCGTGGACGGCACGCTGGCGCTGCTGGTGACTTACAAACAGATTGGCGGATTTTTGACCCGGTTCTTTTTGCTGGTCGGGCTGCTGGCCAGCGTTGTGGTGTTCCTTGGCATTTATTTTGCCATGCGGGGCCGCATGCCGCTGCACCGGCTGGTGTTTGTGCTGGTGCTCTGCTTTGGCATGCTGTACAGCTTTGTGCTGCCGCCCTATGCCGCACCGGACGAAAAATACCACATCAACCAGTCCTTTACTTTAGCCTGCAAATGGGCCAACATGCTCTCGCCGGATGAATGGCGGATGGGCAATGTGCCGCTGGATATGACCTACCGCCGCGAGCACGACTTTGACCCCCTGCTGCAAAACGAAAAGACCACCGTGTTCAGCTGGCAGGAACTGAGCGAAAACCTGTTCACCACCACCCCCGACAGTTTTGACAGCCACACTGCGCTGGAAGAACTGCAGACCGACCGCAATCCCACGCTGTACCTGTTCAGCGCGGCAGCGGTGTTCCTGGCATATGTTTTTCACCTTGGCTTTGTTCCGGCGCTGATGCTGGGGCGCACAGCAAATTTAATTGTGTTCGCTTTGTTGGCGGCGCTGGCCGTTAAAGCCGCGCCGTTTGGCAGGCGGGTATTCGCTGCGGCGGCCCTGCTGCCCATGACGCTGCATCTGGCGGCTTCTTTCAGCCGGGATTCCCTGCTGCTGGGGCTGGCGTTTGCCTTTACTGCGCTGTGTATGCAGGCGATTTTTGGCTGCAAGGACGGCACGGTGCTGCCGGTGCGGCTGTGGCTGCCGCTGGCGGTGTTCGGCATCCTGCTGGCACCGGCCAAACTGGTTTACCTGCCGCTGGCAGCGTTGTTCCTGCTGATTCCCAACAGCCGCTTTGGCCAGAGCGCCGCAACCAAAAAAGCCGCTTATCTGGCCGGATGCGTGCTGCTGGCGCTCAGCATCAACCGCGCTGTGCTGGTCACCTCGGTGGCCGGTTCTGCCGGGTTTGAAAATCAGACTACCCAGACGGAAACCACCTCCGCACAGGGTTCTACCCCGGCTGCCGCGGTTTCTTATACAGCAACAGAGGCAGCTGACAATCGTACCCTGCATGCCGCCCCTGCCGCGGGTGACGGCAAAACATCCAACCGGTTTGCCAACATGCCTGCCGAGTACCGCGAAAACACGGCTTCCAACTTTGTGCGCCGCCTGTATTACTGCGTGGAGGGCGTGACCGAGATCCCGCAGAAGGAGCTGGAGTTCTGGGTGCAGGCCTTGCAGGAGGGCGATGTGACCGCCGCCGTTCTGGGCCAGAGCTTTTTCTTCAGCCCGGAGGAAGTGGAGCATTCCAGCCTGACCGATGATGAATTCATGAGTGCGGCTTCCCTGGTTTACCTGGACCGCGACCTGATGACCACCGACGCCGAAATGTGCCGGGAACGGCTGGCCACTGCTGACCGCCGTGACTTTTTCAAGTCCATGTTCAGCAGTGATGAATGTGCAGAGCTGCTTTCCGCCTGCCAGATCTACCCCGGCGTGGAGGATGACCGCTACCCGCTGGACCGCAATGTGCTGATCAAAGAGATCGAAGCTGTCCGTACCGTGCGGGACAGCCAGAGCACCCCCAGCGAGGAAGACCAGACCACCTTTACCCCCGGTTACATTCTGCACAATCTGCCCGCCGTGGCTATGCTGCTGGTACGCAGCGTGGTGCAGGATGCCGACAACTGGGTGCGCGGCCTTGTGGGCGGCAGCTTAAGCTACAGCTCGCTGGACCTGGCCTGGTTCTGGGTGTTGGCGCTCTACCTGCTGCTGTGGTATGCCGCCGTTCCGGCGCAGGATGTTCCCGTGCCGGGGCTGCCCCAGGGGCGCTACCGGGTGTGGTGTGCGCTGGCCGCGCTGCTGTGCGCCGCGTTGGCCTTTGCCGGCTGCCTTGTGTGGACCCCGACCTATTACCAGACCGTTTACGGCTTCCAGGGGCGGTATCTTCTGCCCGTGCTGCCGTTGTTCCTGCTTACCTGCCTGCCCCGCCGGGTCCAGGTTGCCAGCGGCAAACAGTCCGCCTGCACCCTGGTCTGCTGCCTGTGCGTAATCAACGCCGGGGTATTGCTGAACGCCATGCTTGCGGTGATTGCCCGATGACGATTTGTTATTTTTCTGCGCAGTACCTGCCCACGGTGGGTGGTGTGGAGCGCTACACCTGGAACCTTGCCCGCTGCACTGTTGCCGCCGGGCACCGCGCCATTGTGGTTACCAGTGCTCTGCCCAACCTGCCGGAGCACGAAATTGACGGGGATGGCATTGAAATTTACCGCCTGCCCGTCTGGCCTGTCATGAACGGGCGCTTTCCTGTCATCAAGCCGGGGGCGCGCTTCCACGCGCTGACCGCGCAAATCTGGGCGCAAAAGCTCGATTTCTGCGTGGTGCAGACCCGCATGTACACCCAAAGCGTCTGGGCTGCCCGCGCGGCCAAGCGCCGCGGTATCCCCATGCTGGTTATTGACCATTCCACCGGATACATGCCGATGGGCAACGGCCTGCTGGGGGCCTGCGGGCGGCTGTATGAGCAGATTGCCTGCCGCCTGGTGCGCGGCACCGGCGCGCCGTTCTATGGCGTTTCCGCCGCTGCCTGCCGCTGGCTGCACACCTTTGGCATTACGGCTGCAGGAACCATGCCCAACGCCATTGACCCCGCTGTTTTGGAACAGGAAGCCGCCCACGCGCCAGACTGGCGCGCCAAGCTGAACCTTGGCGACCGTAAGATCGTGCTGTTTGTGGGCCGCCTGATTCCCGAAAAGGGCGCCGGATTATTAGCCCAGGCCGTGGCCCAGCTGCCGGGCGTTGTTCTGGTGGCGGCTGGCAGCGGTCCGCAGCAGCAGGAACTGGCGGACCTTGGGGCCGTTACCCCCGGTGCCCTGCCGCATGATGCGGTGGTTCAGCTGCTGCGGCAGGCAGATGTATACTGTCTGCCCACCCGGTATGCCGAGGGCTTTCCCACCACCTTGCTGGAAGCCGCGGCCTGCCGCTGCCCCATCGTGTGCACCCGTACCGCCGGAACCGAGGAGCTGCTGCCGGACGATACCCACGGCATTGTGCTGCCCGGCCAGCCACAGGACGCCACGGTGGAAACCATCCGCGCCGGGCTGCAGACCCTGCTGGATGATCCCGCCCGCGCCCATGCCTGTGCCGAGGCGGCGTACCGCAATGTGTACGCGCACTTTACATGGGATGCCGTATTTGATAAAATGATGGGGATCATAAACCAAAGCTGACATCTGCCCGGTGTTTGCCGGGCAAGTGGATAAGGAACATTTGTTATGTCAAAATTGCTGATTGTTATTCCTGCATATAATGAGGAAGCCAATATTGTCAAGGTCGTCAACGGCATTGTCAAGAACTACCCGCAGTATGACTATGTTGTAGTCAACGATGGCAGCCGTGATAAAACCGCGGCCATCTGCCGGGAACATGGGTTCCGCTTGATCGATCTGCCGGTCAACCTGGGGCTGGCAGGTGCATTCCAGACCGGGCTGCGCTATGCCGCCGAAAACGGGTATGACTGCGCCATGCAGCTGGATGCTGACGGCCAGCACCGACCGGAATATATCGCCGCCATGCTGGAAGAGCTGGAAAGCGGGGCCGACATCGTGATTGGCAGCCGCTTTTTGACGGTGAAAAAGCCCAAAAGCCTGCGCATGCTGGGCAGCTACATCATCAGCTGGTCCATCCGGCTGACCACCGGCCGTGCAATCTGCGACCCCACCAGCGGCATGCGGCTGTTCAACCGCGCCATGGTGGAAGAATTTGCCCAAAATTTGAACTATGGCCCAGAGCCGGATACCATCAGTTACCTGATCAAAAACGGTGCTGTGGTACGCGAAGTACAAGTTACGATGGGCGAGCGCGAGGCCGGTCAAAGCTACCTGACCTTTTGGCGCAGCATTGAATATATGGTCAAAATGTCCATCTCCATTTTGCTGATTCAGTGGTTCCGCAAGCGGGACACCGAAACGCCTTACCCGGAAAGGAGCCTGTAAGCCATGTTTGATCAGCCAATTATCCGTGTATGCCTTGTGTTTGGCAGCCTGATCACCGCAACCTATATTCTGCGCCGCGTGCGTTTGGCTAAGGTGCAGATCGAAGATACCATTTTCTGGCTTCTGTTCAGCGGCATTCTGCTGATTTTGGCCATCTTTCCCGGCATTGCCTACTGGGCGGCGTATCTGCTTGGGTTCCAGAGCCCCATCAATTTTGTTTATATCGTCATCATCTTTTTGCTGCTGGCCAAACAGTTTTTTATGTCAGCTGGACAGCAAGGTGCGCATTTTGACCCAGCGCGTTGCCTTGAACGAAGAAAAGATCGAACGCGAAAAATTAGATTTGTAATCCCCTATCTTGTATGGTATAATATTTTTATTGATTAAGGTGTAGCTGAAAACAAAGAAAATGACGCATATTTCGCAAACGCAAGACGGATTTAAGGCAAGAGCCGCCGGAATCCCTTGTGGATTCCAAAGACTTTTAACGCAAAATCCGGCTGTGTTTGTAGAAACAGGCTATATTTTCGGCTTTTCGGATACAACAACAGCGAAAGAAGGTTGTAAGAGATGGCTTTTACCCCCAGTCTGACCTATAAGGGCCGCCCGCTGGTGCGCTGCGGCAACGATATTTACTATGGTTCTATGCATGACCCCTATGTTGTGTACCTGCAGGTACTGACCACCAAAAAGGAAGGCAATGCCGACGTGGCCGATAAGGTTCACATTGTATTGCTTTCCACCGATGAAAGCAAGCCTCTGCCGGCGCGCATTGTGCGCCAGGCCAACAAGGCCGGCGGTTTGTTCAACGCCCTGACCTTTGGTGATATCATGCTGCGCAACCAGCTGAAGAACGAGAAAAAATAAACAGGAACCCACAATGCCCGGTCCGTTTGGACCGGGCTGTTTTTGTTGTACTTCATCCCTGTGCCGCAGGGCGTTGCTACCTGACCACGCCGGAGCTTTTACATCATTGAGCATCACAAATTTTATAATGATATATTGTCTTACGGTTTCGGAACGGTCAAGCATCGTCCCCTACACATCGTCTACAGGTTTATGGCAGCGTTTGCAACCTCGCTGCAAATTACTTTCTTCCCCAATAATCAAAAAATCACCCCTGCGGCCAGAATAATCCGGCCACAGGGGTGATTTTCTATCTGTTATTCTATTTTGTGCACTTAACCGCTTACTCGATGGTCACATCGGTACTTTCGGCTTCTGCATCGGCGGGCATCTCGGCATCGGCAAGCATGCCGACACCGCCACAATCCGCGTGCTGCGTCCGCTTGCCAAGTCCGTGACCATCCTCACCCAGGATGGCGAATACCCGATGACCCACGAATACAACGGCGTGTTCGTGGTTACCGTGCCGGCTTCCGGCACTAAGAAGCAGCCCACGATTCCCGACTACCGTGTCAGGACCGAGTGGGAAAGCGGCGCAGTGCTCATTGAGGACGACCCATATCGCTATATGCCCACAGTCGGCGACATGGACACCTATCTGTTCGGCGAGGGCCGTCACGAGAAGCTCTGGGAGACGCTTGGCGCGCATGTGCTGCGCTATGACGATCCGATGGGTTCTTCTGAAGGCGTAGATGGCGAGCAGGTGGTTGGCACCGCGTTCACCGTATGGGCGCCAAACGCGCATG
>OOAF01002032.1_pt1 | contig 13338 bp, 4 predicted proteins | sample 1671251 | NCBI WGS metagenome assembly OOAF01 (sample SAMN06348137, study PRJEB24527) | human gut metagenome | biome: human gut; feature: ankylosing spondylitis patient; material: feces | host: Homo sapiens | place: China | collected 2015-10 | reverse complement strand
GTCGCTACCTTTTTGACCTCTGTGTCATCTTATGAGGGCGGTTGCGGATTTGAGGTTAATACCTTTTCCACCGAATTATCCTCTGCCACAGTCTCGGTATTCATGCCTCCGTACACCTTCACACCGCCACGGGTCAAATGTAACGGCTCGTTGCTTTCCACATTCTGATGCACAAACACATAACCATTGTTTCCAGAAGAAGTATTGGCATAAACCGTAGCCAAATCCACAGCTCCCTGCAAGTCGCTCATGGCATGTTCCCAACTACTTCCGCTGTTGTCACTGCCGGCCACACCCTGCTTCACATAGATGTATTGACTCAGTTCCGAAGCATATTCGTATGCACCGACATCGATGCTTCCGCCTACCTTACGGCTCTTTCCGGCCAAATCCTGTTCTTTATCCAAGGATGCCACATTATCTGCATAGAGTTCATCCTTACCTTGGTTCAGCAACGTGAAACTGGGTCGGATGTTGTAGTCACGCTTCAACACATCTGTTGTATTGCTCGGATCTACGAAGTTCGGTCCTTCCTCCAAATTCGTATTAGCAACATCGCCCAACACTTTATTGCCATCGCTTTCACCACTTTCAAATCCGGCTGCTCCGCTATTCCATGCCACCGAGTTATACACTTCGGCCGAACCGTTGATACCCGCTACATTATTGTTAGCAAACGTAGCATTCACCACCTTGACCTGACTGCCCGAAACAACATTTAATCCTGTCTCACCATCGGCAAAAAGCGTATTGGCTATCAAAGCCCCCTCATTGGCTGCATCCGATATTTTCATGCCAAATTCACCTGTCTTCCGGAAAGCAGAATTTTTCAGTGTGAGCTTACCGTTCCCCGAAGTAGTAGCATTCAATCCTATTTTGGCTTCTTGGAACGAAAGGCCGGAAATATTCACCGGCTTACCGTTGGTAGCGACACTCAGCAAAGTGACATCATTATTACCGTTACTTCCCGTCAACACCGTAGGCTGACCGAAATCCTGAATACCGGATTCGTTATAGGAACCGTTTACGGTCAATGCCGATACATATGTATTATCTGTTCCGCTCATGGAGATTTGGTAAGCTATGTCACCCACAATCAAGTTATTCCCCATAGTGTACGTACCGGATTTGATACGTACTTCTTTATCCGTCTGTGCCGGCTTTTGCTGCGAACCGGTAGCATTGGCCATGGCGTTCAACGCCCCACGCAAGTCGGAAGTAGCATTGTCCCAGCTCGATCCGTCGCGCTTTCCGCTTTCCGTAGTAGCTACATACACGATATCCAAGCTAGACAAATTCACAGGATACTGATACTCGAACACACCGATATCTATTTTCTTAACCATTGGCTTACCGTCCGGTCCTGTCGGACCGGCATAACGGGAAGCAGTACTTTTCATATATAAAGTATTATATGATGCAAAGTCACCTGTCATCCACTCCTTATATGCCCCAGTAGCCTGAGTCATATCCGATTCTGCCGCAGCCAACTGACCGTCACCGGCATCTACCAACACGGAAATCGCTACCGGCTCCCATTTCGCAGAAACCTTATTTCCCTCCGTTCCGGCCACCGTAGACGGGTCGTCGAAACGCGGACCATTGACAGCGTTGTTTTCCTGGTCAAGAAGAACAAAACCATTAGTCTGTTCTAAACCCAATTCTACATCAAAGGCCGAATATTCGATGCCCGTAGCCGCAAGATAAACAGGACTACCTTCACACTCATTACCCCACACGGCTGTGTTTGTCATTTTACTTGCATTGGTAGTTGTACTTTCCACATAAACAGCCGCATACTGTCCTGCTTTATTCCGTACAAAAGTATTGTTCATCAAGTCGACCTCTCCGGTACCGCTCACCGCAACAGCACCGCCCCACGACGGGTTGTCCTCCATTCCCATGTCCGTACCATTATTGGCCCATAACGTATTGACAGCTTTCAACCAATACGTGCTTCCATCTGCTCCAGCTAAATAGAGTGCACCGCCGCGAATATTCTGTCCTTCACCTGTTGTAGCAGCATCGTCAACCTTTGCATCTTCTACCGTTCCGTTTCCTGCAAAGATCGACCCTACGGACGTTACATTCGCATTCAGTGCATATACAGCACCTCCACGTACAGCCTTATTATTCAGCAAACGACAACGAACCAACTTATAATCTACGCCTACGGTATAAATACCGGCGCCACGGCCTACCTCCGAACGACCTTTCATCACGTTGTAAGTCTCACCATCCATAATGGTCAATCCATCCAGAGTCACACCTCCCAAACCAGATACCTGCGCATCAGCTTTGCTATACAACACATGATAAACGTTCTTTTCCTTGGCCGAAAGATTGACATGTCCCGAAAGAATCGTCGGGTGTGCCATTTCCCAAGGTTCGGTAATACCATTCGAGTTCAAGTCTCCGCTTTCACGGGCATCCAATAAGTTAAAGATATCCGTATCATCGCCTTTTAAGTCCGTCAGAGAACCTATTGAATCTAGCTTCGCCAACCCATACGAATATAGTTCATTTCCCGAGAATCCGCCGAAGATCTGCACACCTTGCGGAATTATAAATGAATTCTGGCGTTGGTTCGGCTCACCCGTTTCAGGGTCAGCGTCCTTACGTGCATTACGCGGCTTGTAAGTCCCTTCAGCCATCCATATCTCAAAATCCGTGTCCTCGCCAAAGTCGGTCGCCCTTACCTTATTAATATAATCCAAGGCTTCATCCAGAGAAGCAAGTCCCGTATAGAATGAACGTCCTTTCAATTCATCTTCCCGTCCAGCCTCTTCATTGCTCAATTCAACATTTGCCGTTAGCGACACAAAGATTCTCTTAATAATTTCACCTTCATTTCTCGGCATTCTCATACTACCACCTAAATAAGCATAAGCCCCGGCATCTATTTTTTCCAAATCCTGTGCTCCCTGTTGCTGTATGCGAGAAATTCCTTGCATATCGTAAGCGGCAACTTCATTTTTCGATTGCAATTCCTGTTGCAATACCGATGTGGTTCCTCCTTTCACCAACAGCGAGAACGGACGCGGGATGTAATAACCTTTAAAATAAAGATCTTTATCTGCTTCCATCTTATGGTTCCCGTAATTACCCGGCAACTCATAAGTTTCTACGAAACAGTTATTGAACGGATAGAAGCCTCCTTTTCCATTTTCCTCCGTGTCAATGCCTCCAAACAAAGCATCCTCAAATTTCTCATCCGTCACACCACTGATATTCTTGTCGCTCGGAGCTGTATTCCCCCACACTACGGTATTGACCGTCAGAGCAGCACCGTCTTCCAGATAAAAACCTCCGCCTACTTCGGCAGCCTCGTTTTCTACTACTGTACCCGAAATGACATGTGCACGATTATCTTTCGTCACACCATCTTCAGCCGACAAATACATACCGGCCCCCTTATCGGCTTTGTTCTGCATTACGCCGCAACCGGACACCATACCGCCGGGCAACACAAACAATCCGCCGCCTTCGATAGCTTCGTTGTTACGAACCACACAGTTACGTATGTGTGCCCCCTTCGGCACAATGGCACCGCCACCACGGGTGTTGAAACTACCGCTACCGGAAGAAGCCGTAGCCAGACCATCCTCCAAATAAACACCGTCAAGCACCGTCTGTTTATCCAAAGCAGCCGTTCCATCCTGTCCGAACTGTACGGCATGATAACCGTTCACCGCCTGGCGGCCTCCGGCCTCATCGCTCACTGCACTCAACACAGTCATATATTGCGCAGCGTTGCGATTGTCATCATTCCAGTTTCCATCATTCTGATATATACCGCCCACATAAGAACCTTCATTATATCCGCCCATCACGGTCACGCCTTCCGGAATCACGAACGTGTAACTCTTCGGATCGTTCGGATTAGCCAGCGTATTGGAATGATACACAGTAGTATAACTTTCATATCCGGCAATCTTCACAATCGCCGTATTACCCTCTGTCACACGCTGTCCTGCCACATTCAGCACTTCCTGCAACTTCATAGCACAGGCTGCATTAGCCGGAGAAGAAGCGTCTGCCGTACCGTTACCGTTAAAGGTCACATAATACACTCCTTTATCATCAGGCTTAACCATATCTTCATTCTTGCGTTCGTAAGCACCGGCGTCCACCGTACAGTCTTTCACGCGATCGGTGTAATCCATATCGGTGTAATCGAACAAGTCTATCGTATTACCATCTATCTCAATAATATTTTCACCCATATTCAAGGCTATACATCCGGCCTTCAGATGATAATTTCCGACTACGCTATTTTCAAACAGCTCAATATTCCCTTTCTTACAATTCTTAAACTCTATTTGTGTTCCGTAATTATCAATCTTCTCGGAAATGGAATTGTAACAAGCCATCTTTCCTGCATTCGATGCCAAATCCTTATCGCCGGTCAACCCTTTATACCCTGTATTTCCAACAGTAATACAATTATACAACAAAAGTCTGCCGTTCGGGTCGCTGTTGTCATCATGGTACACACAAATACCGCCATTTCCACGGGTTGTGTGTTCTGTATTATTTCCTACTACCGTATTATTGAAGAACTCTCCGTTCTCAATGAAGAAACCGCCACCATCCGCATGCACTCCAACTGTTTTGTTTCCACTGACAACACAGTTATAAGCCGTACCGTCGTATAAATATCCTCCGCCACCATAAGCTGTATACTGACTACTCCGTCCTAAGGTATTATTCGTAATATAACAGTTTACAAGGGAACCTTGGTCGCAATACACACCGCCACCACGCAATTCCTTATTCGTATTGGTACTGGAATTTATATTGTCGGTCACAATACTGTTGGCCAATGTCACATTGGTAAATATCAACGCTCCGGCACCGCCGTTTCGTTTTCCGCTATCACCCAAATAACTTATCTCATTTGAATTGATATAACCGTTTGTCAGTGTGAAACCATCCCAAGTTGTAGGCGTTCCAAAACGATTGGAACTCTCTGCCATCTGATAGTCGCCTTTGCCCGTTCCCACATAAATATATTCACCACCGGAAACATACTTGTGCGTACCTTTGCCCTCACCCACTTCGTTATAGCCGGGCTTGGTCAATATATGCGTACAAATTTCGGGAGCGGCAAAATCAGGAGACGATGTGGAATAATATCTCGACTCCTCCGCCTTTCTATGAGTTGACAAGTTCGAAGCAGCCCGATAATATTCCTTCTTGTCATCAAATTCTATGTACTCTCCTTCGTCCTTTTCTGTATATTTATACCACCTCGAGAAGTTATTTCCTTCTTGCGTTATAGAATGGGTTCCAAGACCAACTCCTACTTGCACAAAAAACTTCTCTCCCTCATAGTCATAGCCACCCAAAAAAGACCCGGTTCTATTGGAATAAGCCGTTCTCTCTGACGCCGTACAATGCTTATACGTCCCATATCCGGCACTTGCTTGATAATAGGTACCTTTATTAACATAAACATAATTGGCAATACCACTGACGGCCTCTACATACTCTCCACCGTTCTCCGACCATACATAGCCGCCACCGGAAGCTTCCTCATAATGCTCTTCTGCTTTTATATAATCACCTTTATTTGCACCTACATATTCATAAGATATACTGCTTGCATTTATCGGATTGTATTTGTCGGCCTGTCCTAATACACGGCGTGTGGTTGCTTGGTCTTTCGTTTTAGGCCTGAGAATCGTTTCATAATCTTCCGCGTTGTAAGTCCCGTCATGATATACGAATTTGGAAACAAACGGATGCCGTTCGTCCATACCCGGTGCTCCGCTATTTGGGAAAGCACCGTATACATTCACTCCTTCCAAAATCTCAAAACAGTTTTGCGAGCCATTCTTAGGGTCTTGCTCATAAATACCGGCAGCCACCCACACCTGCGGCCTCGCTCCATTAGGAAGTTTGGTACCTGCCGCCGTTTCCACAGCCTTACGTACTGTGGCAAAAGGTTTTTCCCACGACAGACCATAGCCTTCGGAGTCTTCACCGGTATTCCGTACATAATATACCGTACCACTCTCCGGCAAATCAGCCTCGTACGCTCCCAAGTCAGGTATACCTCCCAAGTCACGTCCCCGTCCGGAAATATCTTCCGTGACACCTTCTACCTCATTGGCTTTATTAATCAAAACGGCCGCATCCGTAGAACTGGTCAGCGGACGGAACTCTGAATATCCTCCTAAATACGTATCATAGCCTAAAGTAGCTCCCGGCGCATTCGTCGGATTGGCAAAGTTCTTGGCTCCGTCGGCCGACAACGTATTCAAATTTTGCATGTTATTTGAACCGGACGTATTTCCGGCACTGAACGAAGTGGAATAATTTCCTCCCGGTGCGGCACCCTTATTGTTCACCACCGTAACATAATACATCGTCAAGTTGTTTGCAGCAATAACCGAAGCACTCTCCGTCGTATTCGTATTATTGTTCACCACGCAATTCACCAACGTCAAATTGCTGCCGTCTTGTGCAGAAATAGCCGCAGCCTCCACGGCCGTATTGTTCTCGAAAACCGTGTTGCGTACCGTTACCGCAGCCCCTTTGCCCACCAGCATACCGGCTCCGGACTTGTATGTGCTCGACACAGCATAACCGCCCACGACATGGAAACCGTCGATTTCCACATTGGCATCTTCGGCCACCGTGATACAATGGTATAACCCATCCTCCAAAGCCTTGCCTTTGGGATTACCGTCTATCACGGAACGGTACTCCAAAGGTTTGCGTGCAGCACTGCCATCGTCCTCTACGCGATAGCCGCCTTTGATAACCAACGGACGTTCCGTTTTCAGCACATTGATAGTGGCCGTCTTGGGGTCGAGATTAGTAAAACTGTAACGCGGATAGCAATCGCCTTCACGTACCAAAATCTCAAACCGTTCAACTCCGTCCGTCGCCTGCACATTGGCAAAATATTCTATCGCTTCGTTGATCGAACGGTAAGCCTTAGCCCAAGAACTTCCGTCGTGTTCTGCATCCGTACAACTTACATCGACATAAAGACGCCATACCTTATTATCCGCCTGATGTTGAAGGGTTCTTTTTTCCGTCATCACAGCTCCTACGCTCGGCTTTTGAGCAAACAGTTCCCCTTTGATATCCAACTCGGGAGCCAATACCACTTCCTCGGGGAAACGTCCTAATTCCAAACCTATAGAACGCAAGTTAGAACCTTTCTGCGGGAACCAATAATACTCCACCTTCTTCAAGTTCGCGTCCACTCCTCCCTGTTCGGGCATGCCGCTCTGTTCAAAATCAGGCGTAATAACCCCTTCTGTATTAGAAGAGTTGTCATCACTCAAAGACACCATGTCCTGTTGGAGCGTATTGTTCCATACAGAGTTGTTCATGCCCGACACTGCCGTATTGAAGAAACGTACGGTCTTCACCGTAGGATTCACGGCATACATCGGCACGTTTCTCTCCTTAATCAGATTGTTCCACAATACGGAATTAACCGAAAGGCTGTAACCTTTCACATACAGTCCGCCCGTCTGCGCCGATTCGCTGTCGGCAGCATCCACCGTCCCCACGGAGACATTGTTCGCCATCGTGGTTTGCAGCATCACACCTCCTTGGTTACAATAGACCGCACCGTTGTGGCGGCTCGTGTTGTTGCTCACCACCGACGTAGACAAGATCTGATATTCGGGGTGCAAACTGCCGTCCGTCCACTCCGTATCGGAAACCATATAGACGGCAGCCCCGTCGTAACCCGAATTATTCGTCAGCATGGAACGCAGCACGATACCGGAATTGTCTACATAAACGGCTCCTCCCTGCTGTCCTTCATTATTATACAGCAACGAACCGATAATGCGTCCGCCATAAAGGTAGACACCACCGCCTTTTCCCGTGGCCGCATTCTCTGTCACCACGCAATTTGTAAGATAAGCATTTCCGGCCATATAGACTCCGGCTCCGCGGTCGCCGAAGAAATTTTCTTTCGTACCTACAGTCTCCTGAGCCGACCCTCCTTTGATGGTCACTCCGTCGAGCACGGTCACATTCTTGAACGCCGTACCGTCCAAATTGGCGAACCATACCACGTGATTGGAATTACTGCCAGTCACGCTCCATTTATTATCAGCCTCATTATATTCACATTTTCCTCCGCCGCCCGTTGCAGCTCCTCCATAGGCATTCCCCACAAACACGGTAGAATGTTTGTACTGCCAAGGCATGCTTCCTTTTTTATTATCCCGCTCAGCTCTGGTTTCTTCATTCCCTTCAAATCCGCCATACACGCTCACGCCATCTTTCATGACGAAAGCCGCCGAACGGTCGGTACTGGCACCGCTCATATAAACTGAAGGCTGGTAAGTACCGGCTTTCACCCATACTTCTCCACCTTGGCCTCTTTCCGCCAATCTGTTAATGGCTTCCTGTACGCTTCTAAGAGCATTGCCCCAATCAGAGCCGTTGTTGGCATCATTTCCATCCGGCTTTACACGCAAGATACGGTCGGCCGACACAGCCTGAAACTCGTATGCACCGATATCCGTCGCTTTGCCCACTGTTCGCGCACTTCCACCCAAATCATAGCCTCCATACGTTGCCGAAGCATAGGCATCATCCTGGCCTTTGTCGATAAAGGCAGATCCTTCGAGTGCCTGCCAGTTCCACAGCGGATAAGCATTATAAAGCCAGTTGAAATCGCGGTCGAAACTCGTTTTCAAAGAGGGCGAAGCAAAAAAAGGCGATGCCTGCGAACGGTCATTATTCTTGTCGCTTACATATACATTTCCAAAATTATCCATACGATTAGGACCTTCACCCTCAACCTCGTGATAAGAAGAATTTCTAAATCCGGGAGTAAACTCAGAAAACAACGTGGTATTACCCCAAACTACGGTATTGACGACCTTGGCATTATCATTTGCACCACCACTAACTGTGAGGTCCACACCTGCCACAGTATTACGGGCAATCGTAGAGTTAAGCACGCTCGCATCAGGAGAAATACGCACTCCGCCGTTTTCGTTGTTGAAGATCGAGGTGTTGACCACAGTACCCTTACCGGCGATGTAAATACCGCCGCCTTTGTTGGCCACTTCCGCTATCAATCCGGCCTCATTATTATATACCACACATTGGTTAATATAAGAATTGCTGCTGGTAACCTTTCCCGCCTTCTCGTCCACATAAATAGCTCCGCCGTTCTGTACGGCATAATTGTTAAAGAAGAAACAACGTTCTATACGGTAAGCACAAGAGTATGTTTCATGTCCCGTCACCAATACACCACCACCATTCACTGAGGCATGACCGCCCACAATCGTAAAACCGTCCAAAACGGAAACGGCATCGTTTATATTGTTCGCAACGCTATTATTGAGGTTCATCGTCAACACATGCTCTGCATTGTCCGAACGAAGAGCGTTGGAAGAGCTAATCAAATTGACATGGTCGATCGTGTCGTTCATACTAATATCGCCCGAAAGGATAGAGCGACATGCGAAATTATAGGCTTTACCCAAAGTTGCACGTTGCTCCAAAGAAGTCTCATTTCCTTTGAAACCGCCGTAAAGCTTCACGCCAGCCTTCAATGTCCAGCCCTCTTTAGGTGCCAGATAAACCTGCCGGTAATCGACACTATTTTTACGGATTTCCTCGAAACCCTGCACCCAGATTTCATCACCGGGCTCGGCCTTTTCCAACGCCGTTTCAAGCTTGATAACGTCTGTCCAAGCGTTGTCCATACCCGTCGGTACCAGTCCCGTCGGTGTCACATAATAACGTGTCTGTGCTGCGGCTGTCCCGGCCATGAAGCACCATGCCGTCATAAGCAAGGCAAAGATATAAGCCTGCCTCCGTTGTTGTTTCCCTAATCTTAATATCGTAGTCATAATATGTAGATTTTACCCATTAATTGTTCGCTGCCGTTTTTTGCGTCAAATTCAATTCTTTTGTAGTTTCCTCAAAAGTGGTGCCTGATACGGTCAGGTTCACCTTGTGCCATGAGGAGCGCTCCAATGCGTTGGCAAAGGTTGCCGTGTAAAAAGTCTCTTTTTCATCAGGGGTTTCAGCCACCCTGTGTTTTACCACAAAGTTGAAGTAGTTTTTCGCACCGCTGAAAGTATAGAAATAAGTCCGCCCGTTACGTTCGCTAATAGGACTGTTCATCCTATATGCAGCCTCGTGATCCAACGCAGGTTCGGCAACCGCCTTCTCCCCGGGAAAGAAATAGCCTTGGGATGTCCCCCTAAAAGTAATATCGCTCATCTTGGCCTCCACATACTTATCCCCCTCGTAAGCGTCTTGCGCATCCCACTGTACGTCTACTTTGGCAGCCAGACGGTCAAGCCCCACCTTAATCTCTGTCGTTCCTTCCTTTACCACTTCTATGGGCTGTCCTTCCTTCGTTTTGTCGGTCATCCCGCTGAACAAGCTAAGCAAGTACTTCTTCTCGTCTGCTGCATCCAAACTTGTTATCGAAGGAGTCTGCAAATTCAGGATATCTTGTTCGCTGTAAGGCGCAAAGTTATGCCCGACAAGCACTTCGTCGTTGTAGGCTACAGCATATACCGCCTTCACCACTCCGGCAAAGGCTGTGAACTTGCGCATCTCTCCAGATTTATAATCCTTGTCGAGAGTATATTGCAATACCTGTCCCCAACTGTACACCAAGAATATGTCGATACGCGTCCAATACTGGCTGTCAAACTCGTCCACCTCTTCACCTGGGTCTCCCATTGCGCGCAGGGATTTGGCATTCAAACGGATAGACACCGAAACTTCGCAATCTTTTTGCGGTTCTATGGCTGCTTCGGGAACATCATCGTTGTTGCATGCCGTCCAGAACGGTATGCACAACAAGAGCATCAATCCCCATTTCATGATTCTTCCATCCATATTTCAATCCTCCTTATTCTTTGTTTACATTTCCTGGTCGTAATCGTTACCGGGCTTCCAGTCGGTGTTGATTTCCACACCGGCCGTCACGTCCACGGCTTCACCGCTCCCGTCCGAGATGTTGAACGTGGCTTCCAGTACACGTCCGGCCCGGATCGGGTCTTCCACGGTGAATATATGTTGTATGGTTCTGTCTTCGCATTCGGAATAGAAATACAGCTTCCAGTGGCCTTCGCCTTCCGCCCTGCGGTACACGCTTCCGCCGGTGCAAGGATAGCTGTAGAACTCAAACTCGGTGAGCCGCGCCGCCTCGGTCACTTTGAAGTCCGATGCGTCCGTCCTCAGCCGGTCGTTGCTGATGTAAGCGTCCTCCCAGCACAAGAATCCTTGTTGCGTGCGGGAGAGATAGCATTTGATGTTTCTCATCGTCTCGGGGTGGTTCACGTGAAGTTTCACCTTGCCCACCACCGGGCTCATCAATACGGTGTAATGTTCCGTCTTTTCTTCCTCCATCCGCATGCTCAGCACACCGGAGAAAGGCGGATAGGCCAAAGCCTTGACGGTGTCCGGGGAGATGGGCGTTTCGTCCACCACCACGTCTTCCAACACGTTGTCGAACGTGTGCAGACCGCCTCCCACGCGGTCGTTGTTGTGATTGGCCACGGCCAGGTGGTCGTAGTTGTCCACAGGGAGCGTCACCTTGAAAAACAGTTCCTCCGGCATGTCTTCGGGCTGGAACACAAGGTCACGGTAAAGATTTTGCGGCGAATTCCAGAAACCCAAATGAAGGGACAGCAGTTCGGCCTCGAACTCGGGATCCACGCCGTGTTGCAAGTCGATTTGATAGGACACCGTAATTTCCCTCATCTCTACATTGGGCGGACAGTCGGACAAATCCTCGTCCACACAAGCCGTCAACGACAAAGCCGCCCCGGCCCATAGTCCTAACTTATATATATATGTATCTATCTTCTTCATAGGTTTCATAAACACCTCTTTTAGTTCTTCTCGTTTTCTTTCATTTATTACCAAAAACAGTGCACGCCACGGACACGGCACACGGCCTTTGCCGTGGCATGCACTAAATGATAATCATAGTAGCAATTACGCTACATATTAAATTTCCACATCATACGCAGTACCTTGCTGCCATTCCGTATCGATTTCAACACCCAAATTCACATCCGTAGTAATGACTTCTTCACCCGAAAGATTTCCCCAATCGGTAACCGTCGCATTCAAAAGCGTGGTAAAGTCTTTTTGGAATACACATTTCTCCGTAGTAGAAGCTTTTTCTGCATCCAATATAACTCCCAAGAAAGCGTAGGCATCCTTATCAGCCTCTCCTAAAATCTGTCCCGAATTGTTTTTAATGAAATGGCCTTGTTTAATCTTAAACACGATGTTCATGGTTACATTCTTCTCAGCTTCAGTTTTGGCCACCACGGAATAAATATTGGCATTGGCTACCTTATTGTTTGCAAACGCTATCTTAGCACTCTTTTCCTTTAAAATAACGTCGGCTGCTTCTTCATAAACATTACCCTCACTGGCATCTGCTGCTTTGTCAAACGTCTTATTCAATTTAGTATATTGCCCATTAATCAGCACTCCCGCAATTTCTATAGCTTCATCGGCCCCTACGGCGTCACCCTCCAAAGTGCCGCCATTGTTCGTTGGATAGAACACTTCATCTTCATCACCATTCAGCACAGCCGCAGCCAACAGTCCTACGCCATAATTGACACCGGAAACCTTGATTGCTGCATAGCTACTGCCAATTGGGTCTCCTGCCGTGATTGTTGCCTCGCCTTGCGTAAAATCTTTATCGGTATATCCCTTGATTGGGTTTGTACCCTCACCGGCCAATCCATAATAATACATAGGATAGGGCTCATAAGTAGTACTCTTTATAGCTTCCGGCACTCCTGTCTTTTGCATCAAACTAAACTCCGGTTCGACGAAGATGCTTGACTCACTCCAAGTACCGTCGCTATCCCCCACATTTCCATACACTACAAATTTATTGATGCTTGTATTCAATGTGGCAACTTTCTTCAAATCAGGAGATGCATTGGTAGGAGTAATGTTTCCCATCGAAATCGGCTGCAAATACTCGTTACCAACCATTGGCACAACCCAAATGTCTTTGATTTCTTGAATAGTGTTACCCTGATTTGCTTCATCAGAAGTAATACGCTTAGAAACCTTCTTGACAGACAAAGACAAGGTTACGTCTTTAGTCGGACCGTTCTTCCAATCGGTGCCACCTACTCCCTCCTCGTCATTCGAACAAGAAGACAAACCTACCGTACTGGCCACGATTGCCGCAGCAAACAAGTACATTCCATTTCTCATTTTCATAATCCTAAAATTTAATGAATAAATAAAAAGTTAATAACTCTATAATTAGAGCCTGTTTAAATTTTAGAGGAGTTCTATAAATTAAAATATTGTAGTACAGTTGTTTATATGGTTCCA
>OOAF01002028.1_pt1 | contig 13382 bp, 9 predicted proteins | sample 1671251 | NCBI WGS metagenome assembly OOAF01 (sample SAMN06348137, study PRJEB24527) | human gut metagenome | biome: human gut; feature: ankylosing spondylitis patient; material: feces | host: Homo sapiens | place: China | collected 2015-10 | reverse complement strand
TCGGCCTGATGCTCACCCCGGACGGCCCGAAGGTCATCGAGTACAACTGCCGCTTCGGCGACCCTGAGACCCAGGTGGTGCTGCCCCTGCTGGAAAGCGACCTGCTCAAGGTCATGACCGCCTGCACCGAGGGGACGCTGGCCGACACCGAGGTCAGGTTCTCCGACGGCGCTGCTGCCTGCGTCATCCTCGCTTCCGGCGGCTACCCGGTGGCCTACGAGAAGGGCAAGCCCATCACCGGCCTTGTGGACGGCCAGCTGCCCGATGAGCCGGACGTCACGGTCTACCACTCCGGCACGGCCATCACCGAGGACGGCCAGCTCGTCACCAACGGCGGCCGTGTGCTGGGTGTGACGGCCACCGCGCCCGGCCTGCCCCGCGCCATCTCCATCGCCTACGAGGCGGCGGAGCACATCCACTTCGACAAGCTGCACAAGCGCACCGACATCGGGATGCGGGCGCTGAAAGCGCTGGCAGAGAAGCAGTAACTGCAGCTCTGAAGGCTCTCCCTTTGGGAGAGCTGTCACCGAAGGTGACTGAGAGGGCAAGGATGCTGACAAAGATGCGCAGGCATGGCGATAGCATCGCGCTGACGAAGGGCCTGCTTATCGCTTTGCGGCGGCTTTGTCACACCGAGCCTGCCCTCTCCGTCATTGCTTCGCAATGCCACCTCTCCCAAAGGGAGAGGCTTTGGCAGGCCGGGAAGCTCTGAGCTGACTGCTGAAAGCATATATGCCGCAAAATACAGTGCGCTGTTGTCAAGAAAAGCGGCTTCTGAACAATAATACTTGTTAAGATGTCGTGGATCTGGACAGCGGAGCACTTCTGTTTCTGGTAAAATAAAACTCCTCTCAGGCTGTGCGGCCTGACCGACACGCCAGTGGCTCCCCCTTTGGGGGAGCTGTCACCGAAGGTGACTGAGAGGGCTGACAACAAGGGGGATTTCCCAATGGTATATCGTATCTATGTTGAAAAGAAACCCGGCTTCGACGGCGAGGCCCAGAGCCTGCGCAATGAGCTCGTCTCTCTGCTGGGCATCAAGGAGCTGAACGGTCTGCGTCTGCTCAACCGCTACGACGTGGAGGGCATCGACGAGGCTTTGTTCGAGCAGTGCGTCCCCACCGTGTTCAGTGAGCCGCCGGTGGATAACACCTACGCCGAGCTGCCGGTCTCCGACGGCGTGTCTTTCGCCGTGGAGTATCTGCCCGGCCAGTTCGACCAGCGCGCCGACTCTGCCGCCGAGTGCATCCAGCTCATCAGCCAGGGCGACCGCCCGCTGGTGCGCTCTGCCCGCGTCTACCTGCTGGAAGGCACCCTGACCGATGAGCAGGTGGCTGAGATCAAGAAATACGTCATCAACCCGGTGGAGGCCCGCGAGGCTTCGCTGGACACCAGGGCTACCCTGAAGATGGAGTATCCCATCCCCACCGAAGTGGAGGTGCTGGACGGCTTCAACGAGCTGGATGAGGCGGGTCTGAAAAAGTTCATCGACGAGAAGGGCCTCGCCATGGACCTGGGCGACATCAAGTTCTGCCAGGAGTATTTCCGCTCGGAGAAGCGCGACCCGACCATCACCGAGATCAAGATGATCGACACCTACTGGTCGGACCACTGCCGCCACACCACCTTCGGAACCATTCTGGATGACGTCCAGATCGACGATGCCGTGGTGCAGGAGGCCTTCGACCGCTACATGGCCATGCGTGCCGATCTGGGCCGGGAGAACAAGCCCCGCTGCATGATGGACCTGGCTACCATCGGTGCCAAGGAACTGAAAAAGCAGGGCATCCTGAAGAACCTCGACGAGTCTGAGGAGATCAACGCCTGCACCGTGAAGATCAAGTGCGACGTCAACGGCAAGGATGAGGACTGGCTGTTCCTCTTCAAGAACGAGACCCACAACCACCCGACGGAGATCGAGCCTTTCGGCGGCGCTGCCACCTGCATCGGCGGCGCGATCCGTGACCCGCTGTCCGGCCGCAGCTACGTCTATCAGGCTATGCGCGTCACCGGCGCAGGCGACCCCCTCAAGCCCGTCAGTGAGACTCTGCCCGGCAAGCTGCCCCAGCGCAAGCTGGTGACCACCGCTGCCGCCGGTTATTCCTCCTACGGAAACCAGATCGGCCTTGCCACCGGTCAGGTGGATGAGATCTATCACCCCGGCTATGTGGCAAAGCGGATGGAGATCGGCGCTGTTGTGGGCGCAACGCCCGCTTCCCACGTCCGCCGCGAATGCCCCGCTCCCGGCGACGTCATCGTTCTGCTGGGCGGCCGCACCGGCCGCGACGGCATCGGCGGCGCCACCGGTTCCTCCAAGGCCCACAAGCTGGACAGTCTCGAGCACTGCGGTGCTGAGGTCCAGAAGGGCAACGCCCCCATCGAGCGCAAGCTGCAGCGCCTGTTCCGCCGCGAGGACGCCTGCAAGATGATCAAGCGCTGCAACGACTTCGGTGCCGGCGGCGTCTCTGTCGCCATCGGCGAGCTGGCCGACGGCCTGTATATCGACCTGAACAAGGTCACCAAGAAGTATGACGGCCTCGACGGCACCGAGCTGGCCATCAGCGAGAGCCAGGAGCGTATGGCCGTGGCTCTGGCCCCTGAGGACGTAGACAAATTCATCGCCATCGCCACCGAGGAGAACCTTGAGGCCACCCCCGTGGCAAAGGTTACCGAGGAAAAGCGCCTGAACATGGTGTGGAACGGCAAGTCCATCGTCAACATCAGCCGCGAGTTCCTGAACTCCAACGGCGCTGAGAAGCACCAGAACGTCCACATCGAGAAGGGGACTGTCTGGCAGCCCCAGTGGGCCGGCGTGACCTTCGAACAGAAGATGAAGAACATGGTGGGCGATTTGAACGTCTGCAGCAAGAAGGGCCTTTCTGAGCGATTCGACTCCACCATCGGCGCAGCCACCGTGCTGATGCCCTTCGGCGGCGCATGCCAGCTGACCCCCCAGAACGCCATGGTCGCAAAGCTGCCCGTGGACGGCGAGACCAACACCTGCTCCGGCATGGCATGGGGCTACAACCCCTACCTCATGAGCGCCAACCAGTATGTGGGCGCACGGATGGCTGTCGTCGAGAGTGTGACCAAGCTGGTGGCCTCCGGCTTCCGCTATGAGGACGCCTACCTGACCTTCCAGGAGTACTTCGAGCGCCTTGGCACTTCCCCGGAGCGCTGGGGCAAGCCGCTGGCCGCTCTGCTGGGCGCACTGGACGCACAGATGGGCCTCGGCATCGCCTCCATCGGCGGTAAGGACAGCATGTCCGGCTCCTTCGAGCAGCTGGATGTTCCTCCCACGCTGGTGTCCTTCGCCACCGCCATCGGCAAGGCCGGCCGCGTCGTCTCCACCGAGTTCAAGAAGCCGGAGAGCACCGTCGTCCTCATCCGGCCCATCCTGGACCCCGAGACCGGCTGTCCCAACTTCTTCTCCCTGAAGGCCAACTACAAGAAAGTTGAGCAGATGATGGAAGATGGCATGGTGGCCGCTGCTTCCTCTGTGGGCTATGGCGGTCTGGCCGAGGCTCTCTTCAAGATGGGTCTGGGCAACCGCATCGGCTTCAAGATGATGACCAACATGACCACCGCCGAGATGTTTGCCCCCATGTACGGCTCCATCGTGCTGGAGATGGTCTCTGACGCCCCGGCTGGTGAGCTGCTGGGCGAGACCACCGCAGACTACACCTTCGAGTGCTGCGGCGACAAGCTGGATATGGCTCAGCTGCAGGAGATCTGGGAGAGCAAGCTCGAGCCCGTCTATCCCTACCGCAAGGCCGGTCCCGCCGTCGAGAAGATCAACGGCAGCCTGACCGCCCCCGCTGCGCCCAAGATCGGCGTGGCAAAGCCGAAGGTCATCATCCCGGTCTTCCCGGGTACCAACTGCGAGTACGACACCGCCCACGCCTTTGCCCGCGCCGGTGCAGACCCCGAGGTGCTGGTCATCCGCAACCTGACCCCCGCTGACGTCACCGCCAGCTGCGAGGCACTGGTCAAGGCCATCAACGAGAGCCAGATCGTCATGCTGCCCGGCGGCTTCTCCGGCGGCGACGAGCCGGATGGCAGCGCAAAGTTCATCGCCTCCTTCTTCCGCAATCCTGCGGTCACTGAGGCAGTCCGCGACCTGCTGCAGCACCGTGATGGTCTGATGCTGGGCATCTGCAACGGCTTCCAGGCCCTCATCAAGCTGGGTCTGGCCGCTTACGGCGACATCCGCCCCATCACGGCCTGCGACCCGACCCTGACCTTCAACACCATCGGCCGCCACCAGAGTATGCTGGTGCGCACCCGCATCGCCTCCACCGGCAGCCCCTGGCTGTCCAAGTGCAGCGTGGGCGACCAGCACACCGTGGCCATCAGCCACGGTGAGGGCCGCTTCGTGGCACCTCAGAGCGTGCTGGACACCCTCATCGCCAACGGCCAGATCGCGACCCAGTACGTCGATCAGGACGGCAACCCCAGCATGGACATGAAGTACAACCCCAACGGCTCCGTCCTCGCCATCGAGGGCATCACCAGCCCGGATGGCCGTGTCTTCGGCAAGATGGGCCATTCGGAGCGCAGCGGCGAGTACCTGTACAAGAACGTCACCGGCGACAAGTATCAGCCTATTTTCGAGGGCGGCGTGGACTATTTCAAGATTTGATGGTAAAATAGGAGAAAAACTCCTTCCGGCATCGCTGACGCGATGCCACCTCCCTCAGAGAGGGAGGCTGAAAGGCCCCCTCACCGAGGGGGCTGTCGCCGGAAGGCGACTGGGGGAGTCATTTTCAGGAGGAAACAACCAATGTCTCAGCATGACCGTTATATCAGCCCTTTTTCCACCCGTTATGCCTCCGATGAGATGCAGTACATCTTCTCGGACGACAACAAGTTCCGCACCTGGCGCCGCCTGTGGGTGGCGCTGGCCCGGGCCGAGATGAAGCAGGGCCTGACCAATATCACCCCCGAGATGGTGGCCGAGCTGGAAGCTCATGTGGACGACATCAACTATGAAGTCGCCATCGAGCGGGAGAAGCTGGTGCGCCACGACGTCATGAGCCATGTCTACGCCTACGGTCAGCAGTGTCCCAAGGCGGCAGGCATCATCCATCTGGGTGCCACCAGCTGCTATGTCGGCGACAATACCGACATCATCGTGATGCGTCAGGGCCTCGAGCTGGTGCGCAAGAAGCTCATCGGTGTGCTGGCAAAGCTGGCAAAGTTCGCCGAGGAATACAAGGATATGCCCTGCATGGCCTACACCCACTGCCAGCCCGCCCAGCCCACCACCGTGGGCAAGCGCGCCACCCTGTGGGCCAACGAGCTGGTGATGGACCTCAACGAGATCGACCACCGTCTGGCAACTCTGCAGCTGCGCGGCGTCAAGGGTACCACCGGCACCCAGGCTTCCTTTATGGAGCTGTTCAAGGGCGATGCCGACAAGATCCGCGCCGTGGATGCTTCCATCGCTGAGGAGATGGGCTTCGACAGCGAGGCCGTCATCCCGGTGTCCGGCCAGACCTACAGCCGCAAGGTGGACGCCTTCATCCTCAACGCACTGGCCGGCATCGGCCAGAGCTGCATGAAGTTCGCCACCGATCTGCGCCTGCTGGCCAACTTCAAGGAGATGGAAGAGCCGTTTGAGAAGAACCAGATCGGTTCCTCCGCCATGCCTTACAAGCGCAATCCCATGCGCTGCGAGCGCATCTGCGCTTTGAGCCGCTACCTGATGGTGGATGTGCTCAACCCCAGCTTCACTACCGGTACGCAGTGGTTCGAGCGCACACTGGACGACAGCGCCAACAAGCGCGTTGCCATGGCTGAGGGCTTCCTTGCCACCGACGCCATCCTGAACATCATGCTCAACGTCACCGACGGCCTCGTGGTCTACCCGAAGGTCGTGCGCAGCCGCCTGATGGCTGAGCTGCCCTTCATGGCCAGCGAGAACATCATGATGCAGGCCGTGGAGAAGGGCGGCAACCGTCAGGAGCTCCACGAGCGTCTGCGCCAGCACGCCATCGCCGCCGGCAAGCAGGTCAAGGAAGAAGGTCTGCCCAACGACATGGTGGACCGCATCGCCGCCGACCCGGCCTTTGGTCTGACCAAGGAAGAGATCGTGGCGGGCCTTGTGCCGGAGAACTTTGTGGGCCGCGCTCCCCAGCAGGTGGAGGAGTTCATTGCTCACATCCTCAAGCCCATCTTTGACGCCAACCCGGATGCTGTGGAACAGCACGCAAACCTGAGCGTCTAAACGTGATTTTACAGGAAAAGAGGCTGTTGCCGCAGGCAACGGCCTCTTTTCTGCACACAGAAGGAGTTTTCATGCGACTCGATAAATATTTAGCCGAGACGGCCCAATGCACCCGGAGCGAGGCGAAGGCACTGCTGGCGAAAGGCCGCGTCACGGTCAACGGCGCGGTCTGCAAGAAAGGGGATACCCAGCTGAAAGAGGCTGACGCCGTGGCGGTGGACGGCAAAGCGCTGGCCTACCGGCAGTTCGTCTACCTTATGCTCAACAAGCCCGAGGGCGTCGTCAGCGCCTCCACCGACAAGCGGGACACGACGGTCGTGGATCTGGTGGGGGATGCCTATCCCCGGCGGGAGCTGTTCCCGGCCGGGCGGCTGGACAAGACCAGCACCGGTTTCGTCCTGCTGACGGATGACGGCGGCTTTGCCCACGACATCCTCGCGCCTAAACGCCATGTCTCCAAGACCTACACCGTCGTCATCGACACCCCGCTGACAGAAGAGATGAAGGCTGGCTTTGCCGCAGGCGTCACCCTTGCCGACGGCACGGCCCTTTCGCCGGCGGAAGTGTCCGCCCTCACCCCCGACGGGCGGACGGTCCGTGTTCTGCTCAGGCAGGGCGTATATCATCAGATCAAGCGGATGTTCGGCGTCTACGGTGCGGGCGTCAACGCCCTGCACCGGGACGCCATCGGCGGGCTTGCGCTGGACGAAAGCCTTGCTGCGGGCCAGTGGCGGGAGCTGACAGCTGACGAGGTGGCGAAAATTACCACGGGGTAAAGGACTGCTTTTCACCCGGTTTTCAAAAAAGTATCACATTTTACCGGTAAAATAGCCCTCAGAACCACGCAGAAAGGCCCTTTTTGGCCCGAAAATGACCCCGAAAGATAATTTCACCAAGAAAGAAGAATTTTTTTTGGTGAAATATGTTGCAAAAGTAAATTCTTTTGTGTAAAATATAAAATGTAATGCGGCGAAATTGTTAAAAATCACAATCCCGCCCACCTGCGGTTTGCACAAGAGAGGAAAAGGGGTATCCATTTATGGCCAATAGAGTATTTCAGAGCGTGATCTACCAGATGAAGGACGCGATCGACCGCGTGGTCGGCGTGGTGGATGAGACCGGCGCTGTCATCTCTTGCTCGGAGCTGAATCTGATCGGCGAGGTGCGCGAGGGCTTTATGGCAGAGCGTCTGACGGCCGGTGACCGCTTCGTGCGGGATGGCTACACCTACCAGCAGTTCTCCAGCGCAAAGCATAACGATTATGCCGTTTTTGTGGAAGGTGCGGACGAGACTGCGGGCCAGTTTGCCGCTGTGCTGTCCATCAGCCTGCAGAGCATCAAGCAGTATCACGACGAGAAGTTCGACAAAGCCAACTTTATCAAGAACGTGGTGCTGGACAACATCCTGCCCGGCGACATCTACGCCAAGGCCCGTGAGCTCCACTTTGCCACCGACGTCTCCCGCGTGGTGTTCATCGTCCGCGTGACCAGCGGCGGCGACATTTCCGCTTATGACGTGGTGAGCAGCCTGTTCCCCGACAAGCAGAAGGACTTCGTCTTCAACATCAGCGAGACGGACACCGTCCTGGTCAAGGAGATCCGCAAGGGCATCGACCGCACCGATATGGAGAAGCTGGCCGCCAGCATCGTGGACACCCTGTCCGGCGAGCATTACATCAAGGCTGTCGTGGGCATCGGCACCCCCATCGCCAACGTGAAGGACCTGGCTACTTCCTTTAAGGAAGCACAGATCGCCATGGAGGTCAGCAAGGTGTTCGACACCGAGAAGCAGATCATCCGCTACGACAATCTGGGCATCGCACGTCTGATCTACCAGCTGCCCACCACGGTCTGCGAGATGTTCCTGCGCGAAGTGTTCAAGCAGGGCAGCATCGAGAGCCTGGACCAGGAGACCCTGTTCACCATCCAGCGCTTCTTCGAGAACAACCTGAACGTCTCCGAGACCAGCCGCGGCCTGTTCGTCCACCGCAACACGCTGGTGTATCGTCTGGAAAAGATCAAAAAGCTGACCGGTCTGGATCTGCGTGAGTTCGACGACGCTATCGTGTTCAAGGTAGCGCTCATGGTCAAGAAGTACCTGTCCAACAACCCGGCCAAATATTGATATTTCGTCTCAGCCGCTCCGGCTGCGGACGCCGAAACCGGCCGCTCGACCCCGATGCTGGCCGGTTTCTTTTGTAATGGTCTGGAACTTCTGTGCCAAATAAATTTTTCAGGAGCAAGATACTCATGATAGATTTTGAACATGTCACCAAGATATACAAACGGAGTGATACTCCCGCTCTGGAGGACATCGACTTCCATGTAGACGACGGCGAGTTCGTCTTTCTGGTGGGCCACTCCGGTGCCGGCAAGTCCACTCTGCTCAAGCTCATCCTCCGCGAAGAGCTGCCCACCGAGGGCCGCGTCATGGTGGACGGCAAGGACGTCGCCCGGCTGCGGCGGGGCAAAGTGCCTTTCCTTCGCCGCCAGATGGGCATCATCTTCCAGGATTTCCGCCTCATCCCCACCATGACGGTCTACGAGAATGTGGCGTTTGCCATGCATGTCACCAACATCGGCAAAAAAGACATCAAAGAGCGCGTCAACTATATGCTGGAGCTGGTGCATCTGGAAGATAAGGCAAAGGTCTACCCCGAGTTCCTCTCCGGCGGTGAGCAGCAGCGCGTGGCCGTGGCCCGTGCTCTGGCCCACAGCCCCCGCCTCGTCATTGCGGACGAGCCCACCGGCAACATCGACCCCGAGATGAGCCTTGAGATGATGGAACTGCTGGAACGTGTCAGCGAGATGGGCATCACGGTACTTGTCGTCACCCACGAGCATGAACTGGTGCGCCGCTTCAACCGCCGCACCATCACCCTGAAGCAGGGCCGCATCATCTCCGATGTTCCGGCCAGTTTCGGCGAGGAGGTGCACGTATGAAGATCTCTACGTTTGGGTTCCTCACCCGGCGCGGCGTGCGCAACCTCGGCAAGCACTGGGCCATGACCATCGCCTGCATCGCCTCCCTCAGCGTCTGCATGACCCTGAACATCTTCGCCAGCCTCATTGAAGTCAATGTGGACAGCATGGTGAGTTATCTGGGCAGCCAGAACGAGATGGTGGTCTACGTGGACCCCGAGGCCGATGACGCCACCATCCAGTCTGTGGGCAATGCCCTCAGCGGCACCGCAGGTGTGAGCCGGGTGCAGTATATGTCCAAAGAAGACGTCCTCAACCAGTACAAGGGCTATATGTCCGACTATGCCGCCCTGCTGAACGAGTTCGAGAACGACAACCCCTTTAAGGCCAATTACCGCGTCTCCCTGTCTGATCTGAGCCAGATGGAGACCATCAGCAAGCAGTTCGAGAACATCAGCGGCGTCTACAGCGTCACGGCTCCCATCGAGATGACCAACACCTTTGTGGAGGTCCAGCAGGCTGTCACCAAGGTCGGGCGCGGTCTGGTGCTGGTGCTGATGGCTGTCAGCATCATCACGGTGGGTACCACCATCCGGCTGAGCGTCTTTGCCCGCCGCCGTGAGATCGAGATCATGAAGTATGTCGGCGCTACCAACGCCCTCGTCACCCTGCCTTTCGTCATCGAGGGCCTGACTATGGGCCTGCTCTCCGGCATCCTGACGGCAGCTGCCACCATCGGCGGCTATGCCTACATCGTTCAGCTGTCGCCCACGCTGGGCGGCCTGTGGCAGATGCTCATGGGTACGGCTCTGGTGCCGCTGGAGAATGTCTGGCCCACCATCCTGACCTACAGCCTCGCGGGCGGCGCTCTGGTGGGCGGTCTGGGCAGTATGTTCTCCATCCGAAAGCACCTGAACGTGTAAGGAGGGCCTACTGTGTACCACGACAAGCATTCCGCAGGCTTTGTCCTGCACCATCCGCCCCGCCACGCAAAGCCGTCGGGCCATTCGGCCATGATGCGCGCCGCCTGCGCCTTTCTGGCCGCCGCCTGCCTCGTGCTGAGCGTGACGGTCTACCCGGCCAGTGCGGCCACCAGCATGAGCTCGCTGCAGAACAAGCTGGACAAGATCTCTGCGTCCATCAAGCAGCATAAGACGGAGCTGAGCGACGCCAAAAAGAAGGAAGCTGCTGCCAAGGCCCTCGAGTCTGAGCTGAAAGAAAAAGTCTCGGTGCTCCAGAGCCAGATCAGCGTCCTCAAGAGCCAGATCTCCGAGGTGCAGAACAGCATCGGCGTCAAAGAGCAGGAGATCACCGCCAAGCAGAATGAGATCGCCCGGAAAGAGCAGGAGATCGCCGACCAGTGGGACGATTTCAAGAGCCACATGGCCGCCATGCAGGAGCTGCGGGACGGCGGCAGCGTCGCCATGCTCCAGTCTGTGAACGATCTGTACGAGCTTCTGACCTTCAATGAGGTCATGCAGGACATCTCGGTGAAGGACACCGAGATACTCGACAACATGAAGGCTGCGAAGGAAGCCCTTGTGGCCGACCGCACCCAGCTCGTGGAGGAGCGCACCCAGCTGCAGAACAAAAAGGCTGAGCTGGACGCCCAGAACAAGCAGATGCAGTCCAAGCAGAATGAGCTCAACAACAGCGTCAAGGAGGCCCGTCTGAGCGCCGCTGAGGCCCAGCAGGCCCAGAAGAACGCCCAGGCGGCCATCGAGTCGGACGAGATGAACTACGAGGCCGTCAAGAAGGAGATCCAGAAGCTCATCGCAGCGGCAGCGGCCAGCAAGCCCCAGCTGAGCTTCAGCGGCTTTATCTGCCCGCTCAAGAGCTATACCCGCATCTCCAGCGAGTACGGCTGGCGCAAGAACCCGGTCTCCGGCGTCAACAAGCTCCACGCCGGCATCGACTTTGCCGCCCCCGCAGGCACTCCCATCTACGCAGCCGCCAGCGGCTATGTGCAGGTGGCTGGCTGGTCCAGCGGCGGCTATGGCAACTATGTCGTCATCTATCACGGCAAAATGACAGACGGCAACGCCTACTCCACCCTCTACGGCCATATGCGCTCGGTGGCAACGTCGGCGGGCAAGTATGTCAACCAGGGCGACCTCATCGGCTATGTGGGCTCCACCGGCAACTCTACCGGCAACCACCTCCATCTCGAGGTGTGGAAGGGCGGCTCCAAGGCCAATGCGGTCAATCCCCGCGGTTATATTCCGATAAGATAATACAACTGTAATTGAAGTCGAGGGGTCAAAGGAGGCCACAAGGCGAAATGAACGAGCAAAAACGCAAGCGTATCCTTCGGGTGGGCTGTCTGATTCTGGCAGGAGTGTTCCTGCTGTCGGTACTGGGCAGTGTCATCCTGATGTTTTTGGTCTGAACTGGGGGAGGACACTGAATGAACCGCAAAATTTCCGTAGGGATGACCGTGACCATCGTCATTCTGGCAATGACGGTCACTTTTTCCATCACGATGCTGATGGCGATGCGGCTGTTTGACCACACCGTCACCAGCGTGAAGGAAAAGGAGAGCATGTACAACAAGGTGGCCGAGGTAGACCGCTATGTGCGCGCCAACGACTACTACGACATCGACGAGACCGTGCTGTACGACCGTCTGACTGCCGGTTATCTGCTGGGTACCGGCGACAAGTACGCCCGCTACTACACCGCCTCGGCCTACACCGACCTGCTCAACGCCCAGAGCGGCAAGCTGATGGGCATTGGCGTGGAGCTGGCCATCGACCAGTCCGGCTACGCCAAGGTCATCAAAGTGTATGACGAGTCTCCTGCCAAGGAGGCCGGCCTCCAGCGGGGCGATTACATCACCACCATCGACGGCGCAGACATCAAAAGTCTGGGCAGCGTGGAGGCTGTCCAGAACAAACTCCGGGGCGAGAGCGGCACGAGCGTCAATGTAGGCTGGCTGGACAGCGAGAACGCCCAGCATACCGCCGACCTGACCCACTCCGGCTTTACGGCCAACAGCGTCGATTCCGCGCTGGTGCAGGGCAATGTGGGCTATATCAAGATCTGGCAGTTCGACAACTCCACCCCCAGTGAGCTGGACTTTGCGCTCCGCAGCCTGACCGCCAGCGGCGCCCAGAGCTTCATCTTCGACCTGCGCGACAACGGCGGCGGCATCCTTGATGACGCCATCAGCTGCATCGAACTCGTCGCGCCGGAAGGCGTGCTGGCCTACGCGGAGGATAAGGCAGGCAACCGCACCCTGCTGGGCAGCAGCACCGGCGACTCGGTCATCAGCCAGCCCACCGTCTGCCTCGTGAATGAGAACACCGCCAGTGCGGCAGAACTCTTTGCGTCCAGCCTGCGCACCCTGTGCGGCACCCGCCTCGTGGGCAGCACCACGATGGGCAAAGGCACCATCCAGAGCAGCCCCCAGCGCCTCTCGGACGGCAGCGCCGTCGTGGTCACGGTGGCAAAGCTCATCTGCGGCGACGGCTCCTGCTTCGACGGCACCGGCCTGACCGTGGACGTGGAGCGCCCGCTGACTGCCGACGAGCAGGCCAGCTACTATGACTACACCCTCGACACGGACCCGCAGATACAGCGCGCCGTCAGCACCGCACAGCAGCTCACCGGTGTCACCACCGTGGGCGGCGTGAACGACGCTGACATCGCCGCCGACTCCGCCGCAGCCTCTTTGGAGGCCGCAGCCGAGAGCACCGCTTCCGGCGAGGCCGCAGGGGAGGCAGAGGCTTCCTCCGAGGTAGGCGCGGAAGGGGAGCAGGAGGCTTCCAGCACGGAAAGCGCATCTTAAAAAAGGCTCTCCCTTTGGGAGAGCTGGCGCGTGAGCGCCTGAGAGGGCAAGGATGCTGAAATGGAACAGGGCAAGGCTATGATGGTCTTGCTCTGACAAAGGCCGCTGCCTATCGCTGTGCAGCGGCCATTTTTCTGCGGCCTTGCCCTCTCCGTCATCGCAAGCGATGCCACTGCCCGGGTTGCGGCTCCCAGCGTCTGCTTCGCTGTCGCTCGCATCCTGCTGGCCGCGGCCCCAACAGCTTCTCCCTGTTTCCGCCGCTGACGGCGGTCATCGCTGTTGCTCCCAAAGGGAGAGGCTTTGGCATGTACGTTACCAAATGACAACCGAAAAACAGAAAGGAAAACCACTATGCCGGAGCTGACCGACCTCTCCGTTATCCGCAGCCTGTGCGAAAAATACGATTTCGCGCTCTCCAAGGGCTTTGGACAGAACTTCATC
>OOAF01002011.1_pt1 | contig 13528 bp, 4 predicted proteins | sample 1671251 | NCBI WGS metagenome assembly OOAF01 (sample SAMN06348137, study PRJEB24527) | human gut metagenome | biome: human gut; feature: ankylosing spondylitis patient; material: feces | host: Homo sapiens | place: China | collected 2015-10 | reverse complement strand
GCTTCTTTTCATCTTCAGAATATGCTATTTTCTGGTTATTACATATAAATATTGTTATAAACACAACAACACATATTACAATCCAGCCTCTTGCTGTTATTAAAAATTTGTACATTTCTTTCCAGAAATGCGGAAGTCTGGACAAAATCCTTTGAACTCCATGTCCGATTTTTTCAATCATTTTTCCTATAAAGCCAGCACTTCTTCCCGGACGGATAACCTTTCCAAGTAACGCAAGAAATATTGCTGATATTACAGCTATAATAATACACACCATGCACAGCACATTTACCATGCTCACAGGAACACCTGCTATCATGATATTATCATACTTCCTGAGTATATTGCTTACATTCATCACATTTATTATATTAATCTTCTTGAAAATTCTTAATCTGCCCTGCATTGATATATTCTGGTATGCAAATGCTTCCGCTCCGGCAATTATACCCACCAGCACAATTGAACTGATTCTTTTCCTGCATAACGCAAATACGAGTGATATAACAAGCACTATTGCAATAACTATTAAAGATATAATCATATATCTTATATAAAGATATGTCATTACGCTTATCGGATAAGTGAAATTATTATATCCTGTCAGACACTGTACAGGTGCTGTAAGGGAATCCCAGCCACCATACAACATAAGCATAGAGACAAGACCGCATAACTGCATAATCAGTGATACAAATAAAGCCCCCAATCCGACTGCAGCAATGTCCTTAACTGCAATTCTCATTCTTCCATTGACAGCAGTATAGATAATCTGCCACATTCCATTATCCCTGTATTCATAAATGATATAAATAATATATATCATCAACGCAAGAACGATATAGATAGAAATATCATTCTTCAGAAACTGCTCAACTGCCCTGCTGTTTAATTCCCTAACCTGTACATTTTCAATCCTTTTATAATCATTTTCCGTTTTATTGATATTTGCTATTGATTCTGATGTACCAAACACACTGAATTTTTTCATATTCGAGGCTTTTGTAATAACTGCTTTGACACTTTCTGTATACCCATTAATATAATCAGACTTTTCCTTGTATTCCTTTGCAAGTCTCTTAAATATTCTTCTTTCATCCTGTGCCAGTTCGTCAGCATGCTCCTGTATCTGTTCATCTGTATGCCCATTAATCAGCCAGTTGTACTCTCTTACTTTAATCTTATAATTATCTATTCCACAGTCTGAAAAGTCCCCTGCAAAAACAGCCACGACACATATACATGCCGCAGCCAGAATTAGCAATATTGTTTTTCTATTAAGCAGTCTCCCCAGTTCCTTCATCTACCTAAGCTCCTTAATATCCCCTTTTTCAATGTTGCTCTTATCAATATATACAATTCTATTATTCACAGATGAGAACATAAACATCTTCCTGCTGTCCCCATGCATAATTGAAAATATCTTTTCCTCGTCTGGAATCGTTCTCTTTGCTATAAGCTTTCCATCTATGCCTAACTGATATATCGTATAATCAAGTGAACTGCTCTGTTTGTTAAAATACATTGCCATACTCTTATATCCTTCATCATCCATCCAGATATAATTTCCGTCAAATGTTATATAAAAATATCCTTTATCATTATCACTTTTATATATGCTTTCTGACTTGCCGCTGCCAAGATCATATTCATATATCGTTCCATCTCCAAGCCCGCTGTAATACAGCTTGTTATTATCTGCATCTATACAGTAACTATACACATTCTTATCAAGCAGACATTCAGTGTCTTCTCCTGTAATTCTGAATATTCCTTTTCCTTCCAACGAATATAATCCCTTATCATCTTTTGAAACAGATGTCTTTAAAAAAAATGTGTCACTGCCATATGTTTTAAGTGAATTAATTCCTATACCATATCCCGTTTCTTCATATATTTTATCGCTCAAACCCGTATCAAGATTAAATCTGTACAGCCTTACTGTTACATTACCTTCTATATCTCCCGTTATCTCTTGAAATACATATGCATATCCATCATTGAAGCACATTGACACACTATCCTGTCCACTCAGGACGCATATGCTTCCAAGGTCTGTTCTCTGTGTTCCGTCAGCACTTATCCGTACAAGATTTCCCTTGGAACTTATCATATATATGTACGAATTATAGTAATACAACTCACTTTTAAACTCACTTCCTGAAATATATGCCATGCACTCTTCTCCATCATGCCCACATTGTGGTTTATTACATAACACAATACTTTCTTCCGACTTATCATCATAAAACATAAGATTATCATCTGATGCGCTACATTTATCAAGATAATAATATCCTGTATCACATCTTGCCACCATATGCATGCTTTCAGAAAAGTATGACTGCGTATTATCAAGCTTATCACTTCCTACGGTTATCGTATTACCCGTTTTCCCCTTACACGACACAAGCAAAACTGACATTATAACAATTAACCCTGCTGTAATCTTTCTCATAAAATCCCCCTTTTGTAACTGTACTCCACAATTTCACAATTATTATATATAATTATAATCGTTTTCCCCAACAATATCAATTCACCTTTTGGCGCATTCGGTAATATATGGCATATTCTGCACTTGACAATATAAAAAAATAGCTTGGATAATCAACTTTTTGGTTTCATATCCAAGCTATTATAATTATTGGTTCATATTATCTGTTATACTTCTTCTTTTTTGCAGAAAGTAAAACAACTGCGCCACTGATTCCTGCGATTATTGCATACATTGCTGCCATGCTGTTGTCACCAGTCTTAGGAGCAACTGCTGGTTCTTCTACTGCTGAAGGACTCTCTGGTGTTACCGGTTCTGTTGGTGGTGTTACAGGAGTTTCTGGTTCTTCTGGTACTGTTGGTTTTTCAGTAATATTTGTTATAGAGATATTAACTACTGTCTTATTGCCAGCTATATCGAATACATCAACATTAATGTCTGTATTCTTTGCAAATGTTTTCTTGTATGTTCTGTCATCTACCTTTGTGAAGCCTTCTATTGCCTGTACATTTTCATTGGCTGTAAGTGTTACTTCTACGGCATCATATGTTATTTCTTTTGTGCTGTATGTAACTTTAACCTCCGGTGCTGTCTTATCAATATTAGTTACTTCTACTGTTACTACTGTCTTATTTCCTGCTATATCATAGACTGTTACATCTTCTTTTGCATTTGATGTATATGTCTTCTTATAAGTTCTGTCATCTACCTTTGTGAAGCCTTCTATTGACCGTACATCTTCATCGGTTGTAAGTGTTACCTCTACATTTCCATTAGTCAGCTCTTTAGTACTGTATGTAGCTGTAACCTCTGGTGCTGTCCTGTCAATATTAGAAATATCTACTGTTACTACTGTCTTGTTTCCTGCTATATCATAGACATCTACGCTTTCATTAGCATTGGCTGTATATACCTTACGATATTCCCTGTCAGTTACTTTATCATATCCAGCAACAGCCTGAATATCTTCATCAGCAACAAGTGTAACCGTAACATCTTTATTTGTTAATTTTTTTGTAGAATAGTATGTTTCCACTTCAGGCGCACTAACATCTGTTACATCATATACAATTTTTGCCGAATATTTGTAACCATGACAATGATATCCTATATCTGCTTTAGCTGTTGCTACATTCTTATCAATAATAACACTTTTACCATCTTCTGAAAATTTACAACCATCTAATCTCACTACAGTTGAGAAATTCAAATTCTTTTCAAGCTGTTCTGTATATACAAATGATGTATTATCATATATTGCATCTAATACAATCTGAGGCAGCTCAACTGTATCCTCTGAATTGGCTTTAAGATTATATACCTGATTATTAATTTTTAACCACGTCTGGTTATTAGTATATTTTTCCTGAAGTAACGAAAAATCTGTAATACTGTTTTCTGTTAAATCAAGTGCCTGAAGATTAGAAACTATTGGTTCTAATGCTTTTATGTCTGTTATGCCACAACCTGCTGCATATAAGTTCCTAAGCTTGGTAAGATTTCCAAGTGCAGAGATATTTCCGTTAATTGGAACTCCCCCTAGAGTATCTCTTCCAAGATATAAAGTTTCAAGATTAGTAAGATTTCCAAGTGCAGAGATATCTGTTACCAGATTACAACGAATAGATAAAAATTCTAAATCTGTCAACTCTGAAAGTGGTGTAATATCTGCAATATTATTATTATCTAAATATAATGTCTGAAGCTTTGTAAGTTTAGTAATTGAAGATATATCCGATATATCATTTCCCTCATAATTGAGATAACCAAGTTCTAATGATGTCAACCCTGTAAGCTTATCAGTTATGTAGTTAAATCCTTCATTGTCTATACCACATGCTTCAAGACTTAATGTTTTCAGGTTAGTCAGATTACCAATTGCTGATAAATCAAGATGCTTTGGACTTTCTATTTTTAATGATGTCAGATTAGTGAGTCCGGCAATATCATCTACACTTGAAGCATGTGTTCCACATATTTCAAGTTTTGTAAGTCCTGTAAGTCCTTTTAATGGTGACAGATCAGAAAAAGTACCTTCTGGTACTTGTCCATCATTGTAATATGAATCCCAGATAATCAGCTCTGTAAGACCTGTAAAGTTCTCAAGCCCTGATATGTCTTTTATGAACTCATACTTACCATATGGTGCCTTTATTCTAAGTGACTTTACAGACTTAATATCTTCTTCATTCATAGTAATCTGCATCTTGTCATCATCGGTAGTAATATCCATATTACTTAAATTACTTACCACCTGTTCATACACTATTGAGTCCTTAAATGTTATTGTTACTTTGTTGGCTGCATACGCAGTCTGTGATGACATACACAATGTAAACACCATCACCAGTGCCAACACAAGCACTGAAATTCTTTTTATTGCTTTCACAAAATTCCCCTCCTTTAAATTGTAAAAAGTCATATTGATTTTATACCTATTGTATACATATGTCAAATTATTTTATTAACAACTCTTTATAATATAAAGAAATCAGGGATTCCAGTTATATTTAATAACCGAAATCCCTTTCTATATTATATTCTTTTCTCTTAGAAAAGACTCTTAACAGTATTAACCACATTCTCTACAGTAAATCCGAAATGCTCGAATAACTGGTTAGCCGGACCTGAAGCTCCGAAGCCCTTCATGCAGATAACCTTTCCGTCAAGTCCTACATATCTGTACCAGCCGAAGTCTGAAAGTGCCTCAACTGCAACTCTCTTTCTTACACTCTTAGGAAGGACTGATTCCTTGTATTCGTCTGACTGCTTCTCGAATACATCCATAGATGGCATACTTACTACTCTTACATCTATTCCTGCATTCTTAAGCTCTGCCTTTGCTGATACAGCAAGGTTTACTTCTGAACCACTTGCAATGATGATTCCATCTGGAGTCTCTTTATCAGAATCCTCAAGAATATATGCTCCCTTAAGTGCTTCCTTTGATGAACCTGCCATCTGTGGAAGGTTCTGTCTTGTAAGAACTAAAGCTGTTGGCTCGTCCTTAGATTCAATAGCATATTCCCATGCAAGTGCTGTCTCTGTTCTATCACATGGTCTGAATACTGTGAAGTCCGGCATTGAACGAAATGCTGCAAGCTGCTCAATTGGCTCGTGTGTAGGTCCGTCCTCACCAACTCCGATACTGTCATGTGTAAATACATATATAAGTGGCAGCTTCATAAGTGATGTAAGTCTTGCCATTGGCTTTGTGTAATCACTGAATACGAAGAATGTTGCAACGAATGGTCTTAATCCACCATGAAGTGCAAGTCCGTTGCCAATTGCTGCCATAGCCTGCTCTCTTACACCAAAGTGAAGGTTAGTTCCTGCGTAATTCTCCTTAGAGAAATCACCTGCATCCTTCATATTAGTCTTATTAGATGGTGCTAAATCTGCTGAACCACCGATAAGGTTAGGCATTACATTCTTAATCATGTTAAGAATTGTTCCGCTTGAACTTCTTGTTGCTTCTGCCTTCTCTGGCTTTGCAAGGTATTCCTCAGAATTGAATAAATCGGACATATCGCTTCCATTGTAATACTTATCCCAGAGTTCCTTCATCTCAGGGAACTTCTCACAGTATTCAGCAAAGAGCTTATTCCATTCTTCTTCCGGTTCAGCCATTCTTGCTGCTATCTCTTTATAATGGTCATATACTTCCTGTGGTACTTCAAAATCACCCTTGCATGGCCAGTTAATATTTTCCTTAAGTGCTGCAACATTATCAACACCAAGAGGCTCGCCGTGTGCGCTTGCCTTACCCTGCTTTGCAGGACAGCCATATCCTATAAGTGTATTAACCTTGATAAGTGAAGGTCTTTCCTTATCAGCCTTAGCCTCCTCAATAGCCTTGCCGATAGCTTCGATATCATTGCCATCAGCAACCTCGATTGTCTGGAAGCCAAATGCTTCGAATCTCTTCATTACATTTTCAGTAAATGCAATATCTGTGCTTCCTTCAATTGATATATTGTTAGAATCATAGAATACAATAAGCTTTGAAAGGCCTAATGTTCCTGCAAGTGAGAAACACTCTGATGAAATACCTTCCATCATACAGCCGTCTCCACCAAGTACATATGTGTAATGGTCTACTACATTGTATCCATCCTTATTAAATACTGATGCAAGATGTGCTTCTGCCATAGCCATACCTACTGCCATAGCCATACCCTGTCCAAGAGGTCCAGTTGTTGCTTCAACACCAACTGTATGACCATACTCTGGATGTCCTGGTGTCTTTGAGCCCATCTGTCTGAAATTCTTTACATCATCTAAAGAAAGATTGCCAATTCCAAGTAAATGGAACAATGAGTAAAGAAGCATTGAACCATGTCCGCCAGAAAGAACGAATCTGTCTCTATTCTCCCACTTAGGATCAGCAGGATTGTAATTCATATGTTTAGTCCATAATTCATAAGCTGTTGGTGCAGTTCCGAGTGGAAGTCCAGGATGTCCTGAATTCGCCTTCTGAATTGCATCTGCTGACAATACTCTGATTGCATTAATTGACATTTCATCGATATTAGTCATAGTTTCCTCCCTGTGTAAGCACATTTGTGCATATAGTTTTATCTGTCTTTAAAGTCTGCCTCTGTCAAGAATATAACATCACCATTCTCGCTTCTCTTCTTCTTAAGTCCGCCAAAGAATCTTCTTGATGCTCTTCTTTCAGAATTGACAATTGCCTGATTGATAATTTCCTTGATATCATCAAGTTTAATATTATCATTCACGTTATGGAGTTTGTCAATCTTAAGATACAGTTCTAGTAATGCATCATCATCAACCTCATACTGTCTCTTTCTTGCAAACCTCTTTGCCATCTCAACAAGTTCATTGACTGTATACTGCTTAAGAATAATTCTGTGATTAAATGTATTAGTTAATTCAGGATTAAAGTTAATCAGTACATTCATATCTGTATCTGAATCTTCGAATATAACTATCATTCTGTCAGTGTCCTGCTCAAGACAGTTAAGAAGCTCGTTAATTCTCTTAGGCTGGATTGTTCCTGCGCCTTCTACAATAAGTGCAGTACCTTTAAGTCTTCCCATAGCCTTTGCAATTCCGCGCTGGTTTATACTCTCTCCTGATGTCTTGGCAATCTTTTTCTGTTTATCAGGATATAATGTGTTTATTGCTCTTATAATTGTTCTTGCCAGATCTGTCTTATCTGAACTTGAATTACCAGAAATGAGAATATTGCCCACTTTAGATGTATTAATCTGCATCTCATCATCGATTGTATCGAATAAATCAACAAGCTGCTCCTCAAGTCCTGGCATATCCCTGTACTTTCTGAATATCTTGGCAAGCTCTCCTGTAAGCTTCTTATCTTTTTCTTCTTCGACTTCATCGTTGTCTGTATTATATTCTTCCATACTCTCCGGCTGTCTGTTCTGTCTAGTAAATGGAACTGTTTCTTCTGGCTCAACGCCCGCAGCTGCCTCTTGCTGGGCAACAGCCTCATCACCTTCTTCTTTATTATTATCATCATTCATAATTGAATTGATATCTGATATCATAGATTCTGAAACTGTTGGAATCTGTGCTGTAACTAAAGGAATTTCTTCACTTGGTTCCTCTGCATTAACTGGTGCCTTCTTAGTTACTGCTACCGCAGCCTTTGCCGCTTCCTGCTCTAATCTTGCAGCAGCCTTACCTGTTCTGATTGCTAAATCCATTCTTGCTGAATCAACCGCCATCTGTGCAAGAGCAACCTGCTTGGCTTCTTCCTTGTAAATCTCCTTACCAGCTGCCAGAGCTTCTGCTTTTTTACGTTCAACCATTTTCTCATAGGCAGCGCTTTTTTCTTCTTTTTCGTCAAGATATCTCTCAAGCTCCGACTTAGAAAATTCTCTCGTATCCTGCTTACCGTATTTCTCTTCCCTGACAGACTGCATCCATTCTGTTATATCCATCTGGCCTTCAATCTGGTCATCATCATCTGATGTTTCAGTATTTTCAGCTTCATCAGCAATATCAGTATTCACAGATACTGCCGTAGCATTTTCCTTAACAGGCTCTTTCTCTTCCTGCTTTTCATCCTGACGCTTTGAAGCTGGTACAAATGTCTTAACATCCTCATCTTCTTCATCAGCTTTGAACAGATCGCTCATGTTAGCAGCAAGTTCTTCCTGAAGATTTTTTGTATCATAAAGGCTGTAATCCGGAACCGGAACATTAATATCAATGTTCTTTGCCTTCTCATTAATACGAGCCTCTGCTTCTCTTCTCTGCTCAGCTTCATCTTCTTTATTAATCTTATCATAATTATTTTCAAGCTTCTGCTTTGCATTTGCGATAAGTTCCTTTAATGAAAGATTAGCCTTGTTAATTTCATTAGAGAATGATTTCTCACCATCCTCTGTCATAGTTTCCTGCACTTCAGGCTTTTCTACCTGTGGTGTCTCTATCTTATGTGCAGATACAGTCTGCTGATTATCAGCTTCTGCTTTATCTGACTTATTTAAGGCTTTCATTATGAAATCCTTAATCTCGCTATTCTGGTCATTCTGGACAAGGTCCATTGAAAGAGGTCCCTCTTCCTTCTCCCTGTCATATTCTGGTACATTAAGATGAACTTCTTTTGCTTTAGAACGGTTTTTCTTTTTAAATACCGGCTGTTCAGGAATATCTTCCTTGTCATCATTTTCTTCAGCCTCATCTTCTTCATCTTCTCTGAAAACATCCTCAACATCATCTCTCTTGAGATCTATCAATGCCTTCTGTTTAGCAAAAAGTTCTTCCTTAGTAGCCTCAATGTCATCCTTTCTCTTCTTTACATCCTCTAAGATACCCTTCTGTGTCTTAGTAAGAACAACACCAAGTTTCTCCTTTAACTGTACTGCCTTCTCAACATATCTTCCATCCTGGAACCACAGAACAATGTTATCACATGTCTTGACACACTCTTCTTTTCTTCCAGTCTTATAATAAAGAGCTGCAAGCTCATACATATATTTTTCATCAATTTCATGATCCCTGTAGTCTTCTAAGATTCCTACAAGTTCATTGTCAGATGCATTCTGTGCTCTTCTTAAATCATATAAAAGAATAAATCTGCTCACATCATGCTGTGAAGTTCTGCTGTATTCTTCATAAAGTTCATTGGCATTATCAAAATCACCAACCTTAATAAAGAATTCTGTAAGCTTATATACAAGCTTCCTTCCGCCAAGATTTCTGTTGTAAGCAAGAATAGCCATATCTCTTGCTTCTTCATAATCGCCAACTGCTTCCTGCACATTGATTGCAGTAGCAAGTGACTGCCAGTCCTTTACCTTAGACCAGTTAAGTTCCTTTGCGATAGCGGCAGCTTCAGCATAATCCTTCTTAGCAGCCAGTTTCTTAATCTGGTCTATCTTAATTCCTAATTCGTATTTATTCATGATTATATATTCCTCATTCCTGTGCTTACTGAATGTTATAATTGATTTAATTGTCGTATTTTACAACTCATTAAAGTTTAGCACAGCCTAAGTTTGTTGTAAACCGAGTTCACAGAATTGTTACAAATTTGTTACAAAAAATCAAATGTAGCCTGTTCATAATCCATCCTTGTGTATTCAAGCTCTGTTTCCTTAGTACTGCTGTAATAATCAACAACCACAGTCTGCTGCCTTGAATCAACAAGCTTCTGTCCAAGTATATAATTGACATCGAATCTTCCTGTAATAACAGGAGTTGCACCTCTTGCCGGAACAATAAGCTGTACATGGTTAGTAGCAAGCAGCTTGAATATCGGCTCCCATATGTATATATCCTTAGCCGCGCCAAATGGATTATCTATAAATATAGTCTTTCCTTCAACACCTTCATTGCCTGATGAATTCATGTTAGAAATGTAATTGATAATCGCAATAAGGAACTGGATATATATACCCTGTGACTGTCCTGTTGAACCAACTGCCTCTTCATATCTTAAGTAGCGGCTCTGGTCCTTGATTCTTTCTCTCTTGTACAGATTAATTCTGATTGAATTCATGTCTGTTACAATAACAGAGAAAAGTCTCTTCCATGAAAGTCTGTTTCTTATATACTTAAGTCTCTCTGCCGGCTCCTTAAAACTTTCCGCCATAAATACAGTTTCATCAATATATTCAGACATCTTTTCCTTATAAAGTTCTTCCTTTATATAAGGAATCTGCAAACTGATAATTGCAATCTGCTCACCATCAAGATTAATGTTAGACAACTGTGGCAGACGGTCAAGCTCTGTCTTTATGTTGCTGCATGTCTGGATACAACGGTTCTCGAAGTTATCTTTAATCATCTGCATATCCTCGATACCCTTGGCAACACGGTCTTTTTCTAACTGTATAAATGTGTTCGTCTCATTTAACGATTCAATCATGCTTCTGGTCTTCGCCACATTTTCAGGAACATTCAGTGATATCCTTACTTCATCAGCAAGTTCAACCGCATTGAAGCCGTTAAGCAGGTCAATAAGCTTAGTTTTATTCTTGTTAAATTCATCAACCTTCTTATACTCCAACCTGTTAATTGAAGCATATTCCTTATGAACAGCCTCATATTCAGTAAGATTAGCTGTTATTCCTGCCACATCTTCCGGACGGAACTCCTCTGGAATCTGCATGCCAGCGTCAGACACGATTCTTTCAAGGTCTTTTCTGCAGACAAGAATATCCTTTAACGAATCTGACATCTGTCTTCGTGTCTTTTCCTGAACCTTAGTGTTATCCTCTAACTTCTTGATAAGTGCCTTATGCTGTGTAATAAACTCCTCCGGTGCATCACATGGGAATTCATTAAAGCTTCCATAATTATTCTCAATCTGGTTAATACCATGCGCGATACTTCCCTCAAGCCTGTTAAGAAGCGCCTCCTGTGCCTCAAGTTCCTCTCTTACAGAATCACTCGCACCTACAAGATTGTTCAGTGCGTCCTTTGCATTTCTTAACTGCTGAGAACCTGCCGCAATAATCTCCCCGGCTTCATATTTTGCCTTAATATCGTCAAATGTATAGCCTCTGTACTCTATTGCATCACGGCATTTATTCATGGAAGCTGACAAATGATTCATCAGTGCCTGCTTATCTGAGAAATCACTGTTTTTCTGTGAAAGTGCAGTCTTTAATCCTGTGAATCTGCTCTCGATTTCATCTTTATCAAGGCGGCTTGTATTGTCATCAGTTTCTATTGAAACATTTTCATCATAATAAAGTGAATACTGCTCCTCCCATGACTTCACTATTTTCTCATAAGCCTTTCTGGTACTGTCCTCAAAATCCCTCGCAGCCTCATATTCAACACCTGCAGAGGATACCGCCTCCTCATACTCATACACGCGGTTTCTTGCAGCCTCGCTGTCAGCCTTAAGCGCCTTTAACTTCTCAAACTTCTTATCTATAGAAGAATTCCTCTCGATAATCTGAGAAAGAAGCCTGCATGAATTTTCCTTTTCTTCAATGTCTGCCCTTGCCTGTGAAAGCTGACCTGTAAGCTGTTCCTTCACCTCATTTAACACGCTTCTCTTCTTCTCAGCTTCAATAATTCCCGCCTCGCTGTCCGCAATCTTTAATCTGACTGCCTCTGCCTCAGAAGCACCAGACTTATCAGCCATAGCGTTATATACAAGTGCAAATGTATAATCATCCCACACAAGTTCCATTCTGTCTGACAGCTTTCCTGCCTGTGCCTTATGTGACTCAAGCTCCTCCTGTGCAAGCTTAATCTGTGTCTCAAGTCTTGCATCATCACGAAGAAATGACATATCCTTTAATGCAAACACAATCAGGTCTTTGTTAATCTCTAGCTTGGTATCGATAAGCACCTGTTCACTTATAACAGGATAGGCTGCCGCACCTCTTCCGAAATCCTTAAGCATCTCATCAGCTTTAATTCTTTCGAAATCATTCTTTATTACAAATGCATACTCAACGAAAGGTGTTCTCTTTAATACATCTCTCTTCTGTCCAGGATTAAGTGCCGCAAACCACTCATGTCCCTCAACTACATCTGAACCATACTGGCTCTCAAGATATTCCTTAAGTCTGTCTCTTTCAGGACTCTTACAGATGTATGTTCCCTTTCTTGCATTGTCAATAAAGCTCTCAAGCTCTGCCTCTTCCTTACATTCCTCTGTATATTCACTGCGCATTCTATAGTAAGTATCAAGAATAACCGAAAGCATTGCCTCATCATTATCTGCATTATATATTTCACGGATTTTATCCATGCGCTCTGTATCTGCACTTCCGGCTTCATCAGCCTTTTTAAGTTTTTCTGATTGCTCTGTAAATATATCAATAAGTGCCTTATTACCTGATATTGTCTCATTAAGTGACATTAACTGCTGCTGTATATCATTGAATTTTTCGGACATTCTTGCTTCTTCATTCTTTAACAGTTCTTTATCCCTGAATGACTTATCATATTCTTCAGACGCATTTTCACATACAACAGTTCCTGCCTCAGATAACAACTCTCCAAGCTGTGTCTGTAATGCCTGTATTTCATTTTCAAGGTTATCTGAAAGACTGCCAAGACCTGCGGCTTCCTTATCAGCATTTCTAAGGTTGTCCTTAGTCTCTGACAACTTGACCTCAAGCGCCTTAACACGGTTGACAGCTATATCAAGCTTTTCCTTTAATCTGCCTGATTCTGTCTCATAGAACTTTCTGTAGCCTGCTGCAAGTATCTTTAACTCCGCTGTTATGTCAGTGTCTTCTCTTAATCTGTTCTCAATGGCAACCTGTAATCCCTTGTAGGATTTCTCATATTCTGCATAATCCTTATAATCATTGGCAGATTCCATTAAAGAAAGCTTTCCTCTTGCCTCTGCAATTGCTGCGTTCTTAAGTTCAAGTGTCTTTCTTGTCTCCTTAACCAGACTTTCAACGCCCGCCATTGAATTCTTTTCAGACATAACCTCTGCAACTGCTATGGCTTCCTTCTCATGTGCCAGCTCGTCATGCATTTTAGTGATAAGGTCATCCTGACTTTTAAGTTCCTTATCCTTCTTATCACTTTCCCGCATAGCAACAAGAAGCAGGTCAT
>OOAF01002009.1_pt1 | contig 13531 bp, 10 predicted proteins | sample 1671251 | NCBI WGS metagenome assembly OOAF01 (sample SAMN06348137, study PRJEB24527) | human gut metagenome | biome: human gut; feature: ankylosing spondylitis patient; material: feces | host: Homo sapiens | place: China | collected 2015-10 | reverse complement strand
GCCGCTGTATGTAGCTAAATCTGCCTTTTTTACTTTGAACTGATTATGCTCTTTAATAAATGCATCATATTCCTGTTCATTTTTAAAAAGAGGCTCCATACGTTCAACTTCTACAGCAAGCTTTATGTCAGATTCGAATTCTTTTAAAAGCTCATCCATTGTAAAAAAGCATTCTTCCTTTGCATTAAGAGCAGCGCCCTTTGCAGCAAAAAGATGAGAATATGGTGGGTCTATAATATGTTCTTCATCTAGATTCAAAGTACGGATAAAAGCATTCTTTAATTCCGGCATAAAATGAAGAGGTCCGCCGAGAAATGCAACGTAACCTTTGATCGGCTTACCACAGGCAAGACCACTGATCGTCTGGTTTACCACCGCCTGGAAAATAGAAGCAGAGAGATCCTCTCTTGTGGCACCTTCGTTGATCAGAGGCTGGATGTCTGTTTTGGCAAAAACACCGCAGCGGGCTGCAATCGGGTAGATTGCTTTGTAATTTTTCGCATATTCATTCAGACCGGAGGCATCTGTCTGAATCAGGGAAGCCATCTGGTCAATAAAAGAACCGGTACCGCCTGCGCAGATACCGTTCATACGCTGTTCAACGTTACCGCCCTCAAAATAAATAATTTTTGCGTCTTCACCGCCGAGCTCGATCGCAACGTCTGTCTGTGGAGCATAGTGCTGTAAGGCGGTAGACACAGAGATAACTTCCTGTACGAAAGGAACATCTAAGTGCTTTGCAAGTGTAAGTCCGCCGGAACCGGTGATCATTGGAGCAACCTTCCGGTCACCGAGCTGATCGAATGCTTTCTGGATCAGAGAAGAAAGCGTTTCCCGTATGTTGGCAAAATGCCTTTCATAATCGGAAAAGAGCAGATTATCATGCTCGTCGAGCACAGCAACCTTTACGGTGGTAGAACCGATATCAATTCCAAGTTTGTGAAGCGTATTATTTTCCATAATTTCCTCCAGTCAGTAACTCCGGAAAATCCGGATAATATATAAATAAAGTGGCTGTTTCTTCTTATTAAAAAGAATGCCGGGCAAAAGCCAAGCAAAGTACATTATACGACATGATTTTACAAAAGACAATGTGCAAATCGGGGAAAAATATAAACTTTTTATGAATAAAATCAGCCTGGATTGACAAAGCACAGGCATACGGATATACTGAAAAAAGTAGTGTTTTCAAAGAAAGGTTAGGGTTTTATCCGATGAACTGGTTAAATAAATTAGAACGTAAAATTGGTCGTTACGCTGTTCCAAACCTTATTATATGGCTGATCGGAGCCTATACGATCGGCTATGTATTCGGAACCGTATCGCCTGGTATTTTAAGCTATCTGACACTCAGTCCCTATCATATTTTACATGGACAGATCTGGAGACTGGTGACATGGGTGTTTATGCCGACAGAGTCCAATCTGATCTTCTTACTGATCATGGCATTGTTTTATTACCAGCTTGGCATGGCACTGGAACGTACCTGGGGAACCTTCCGGTTTAATGTCTATATTTTCGGTGGAATGATATTTACCGTGATCGGTGCATTTGTTCTGTACGGTATTTATTATGCAATGAATGCATCTGTAATTTCGCAGATGCCTGCACTGGCGGCACAGTTATCTTATTCGATTGCGTCGGGATTTTCCACAAACTATATCAATATGTCCATTTTTCTTGCATTTGCCGTGATGTATCCGGATATGCAGGTAATGCTTTACTTCATTATCCCAATCAAGATGAAATGGATGGCGATTGTTTATGCGATACTGACGCTTTATGAGTTTATTGTCAGTGGATGGGCCGGCAGAGTGGCAATCTTTATGTCCCTGCTCAATTTTATCATTTTCTTCTTTTCAACGCGGAATTTCAAACGTTATTCGCCGCATGAAATACACAGGAGACAGCAGTTCAAGTCCCAGATGCGTCAACCCAGACCGGGTTCCGGCATTACCAAGCACAAATGTGCGATTTGTGGCAGGACAGAACTTGATGATCCGAATTTAGAGTTCCGTTTCTGTTCAAAGTGTGACGGCAATTATGAATATTGTCAGGATCATCTGTTTACACATAAACATATTAAAAAAGGTTAAATAATATGACAGGCCGGATGGTATTTCAAAGCGAAATATCATCCGTTTTTTGAATGATGGCACAAAGAAGATTAGATTTTAGGTGTGATTTGTTTCAGGTTCTGTCAGAATAAATGCAGATAAAGGAGAAAAATACAATGATTCAGGATATATTTCCGATGCATCTTAGTAATGAATATCACAAAAAGGTACCACAGGCAGACAGTTTTCTTATGATCTTTAAAGATAACCGTATTCTGGCAAAAAATGATGGTCAGGTGTGTTATCTGACCTATAAAGAACTTTCTGAAATCTGTCGTGGGATGGGAAAGGAAATCCCTGCATGCGTTTATCTTTTTTCCATCGGGGAGGATGATTATTTTCTGACAGATCCGGGGGAAGGGATAGAGGTGCCGGGATTTGTATACTATAAAATGTTTGAGACACGCACCATGCAGCCGAAAGAGCGGGTGCTTGCAGCTGCGACCGCATGGCATCTGTATGTCTGGTACCGCGATAATGTTTATTGTGGGAGATGTGGGCATAAACTGGTACATAGTGAAAAACTCCGGATGCTTTCATGTCCGGACTGTAACAACATGGTTTTCCCGAAAATAGCACCGGCAGTGATCGTGGGCGTGACAAACGGCAGAAAAATCCTCATGACAAAATATGCAAACCGTGAATATAAAAGATATGCACTGATTGCCGGCTTTACCGAAATCGGTGAAACTGCGGAGGAAACGGTGGCGAGGGAAGTGAAGGAAGAGGTTGGGCTTTCCGTAAAAAATATCCGTTATTACAAGAGTCAGCCTTGGGGATTTGACAGCAATCTTCTTCTTGGCTATTTTTGTGAACTGGATGATGAGGGAGATGCGATGAGACTGGATGAGGAGGAACTTGCCTGCGCAGAATGGGTTGATTTTGAGGATGTCCCGGATGATCCGGAGGGACTTAGTCTGACACGGGAAATGATGCTCTGTTTCCGGGATATAATGAACGCAAGTGAGTCAACATGCTTGCATGATTGACGAACGGTGAATTGGATCATGTGCCGGTTTTGCACATGATACGATGAAAGAATACGGTAGATTTTAAAAGACAGGGAAAACTGGTATGCAAAATTATACCAAATACGAAAAATGTCTTGACACTCCAACAAAACCACTGTATTATTACAGTAATACAAAAATGAAAGATTTACGGATGGAAAACTTAAGATTTCTTAATATTTGCTTAAGTGCCTTTTTTTGACAAAAGGATAATGATACAATCACCGTAAATCGAATTAAGAAAAGGGAGAAATAAAAATGGGTGACAAGACAAAACCGAAAAAGGGAAAGAAAAAAGTAGTTATTATTGTGCTTGTGGTTCTGGTCGTTGTAGCTGCGATCATTGGAAGTTCAGTAAAGAAAATGACAAGCCAGGTAGCAACAGCAGTCAATACAGTAGAGGTGGAGCCGGTACAGAAGAGAGATTTATCTGATACGATTTCATTAAAAGGTACTGTATCGGGTATCACGAAGAATAATGCAACTTCAAAAGCGTTAGCAGAAATCACAGCAGTTAATGTTCAGGTCGGAGATATCGTAAAAGAGGGAGATGTATTATGTACATTAGATTCCTCTACGATTCAGGATCAGATTGCGGATCTCGAAAAAAATATGTCTGATACAAATGCGACAGACAGTATTAATTCACAGCAGACAGCAGAAACAGTCAGTCGTGCAAAAGAAGATCAGCAGACACAGCTTGCAGCTGCACAGAAAGCAATTGATGATGCAAAGGATGCTTATAACGCACAGAGTATTATGTGGGATAAGAGTGAAGATAAATCGGATGCAGAATTTCAGTCTTTGTTAGCTGCACAGAAAGCAGTTACTACTGCTGAGGAAGATTACCAGAAAGTATTAGAGACCACGAACCGTACGATCGAGGATGCACAGCGTGCGGTAGAACTTGACAAGTATAAAGGATCGGATTCATCTTCCAAAGATAAACTGACAGATTTAAAAGAACAGTTAGAAGATTGCAATATTACAGCACCTTGCGGTGGAGTTGTGACGGCAGTCAATGTTTCTGTCGGAGATGTTAATGCAGATTCAAAAACACCACTTGTAACGATCGAAGATACCAGTTCTTTAAAAATGGTGGCAACTGTGGAAGAAGCTGATATTTTAAAGATTGAAGAGGGAATGAAAGCAACTGTAACAGCGGATGCCATGGGAGATGAGACCATTAATGGAACTGTGACCAGAGTGGTACGTGTCAAAGGACAGTCCACGGGATCTGACGGACAGACAACATCCGGAGGATATTCCGTAGAGATATCTTTAGATAACAAAGAATTACTTGTCGGTATGGAAGTAAAAGCAAAAGTCATGATCAAGGAAAAAGGTGAAGTATTAGCGATTCCTTATGATCTTGTCAAGACGGATGATGACGGAAATACATACGTACTTGTTGCAGAGGCAAATGCAGACGGTTCTGCTACAGCGGTGAAGAAGAATATCACAGTTGGTGAAGAAGTAGATTACTATACGGAAGTAACCGGTGGAGATCTGGCAGAAGGAGATAAATTAATTTATGATTACTCCGGAACGGTGACAGAAGGACAGCAGTTTACACCGGAACAGATGTATTCCGAGCAGGATATGGGAACAGGCGCATCTACAGATGAAACCTCAGATGCAGAAGGTATGAGCACCAGCGTGGAGGGAAATGAGTAGTGAGTGAACCAGTAATCCGAATGGAAAATATCGTTAAGACATATTATTTGGGAAAACCAAATGAACTTGAAATTTTACATGGAATCAACCTTACCGTAAATAAAGGGGAATTTGTTTCCATCGTCGGTGAATCCGGTTCCGGTAAGAGTACACTTATGAATATTATAGGAGTCCTCGACCGCCAGACACAGGGAGATTATTATCTGGAGGGACAGGATGTCAATGGAATGTCGGATGAAGTACGGAGTGCGATCAGAAACCGCAGGATTGGTTTTGTATTTCAGAACTTTAATCTCCTTCCGAGAGCCAATGCATTAAAAAATGTTATGGTTCCATTACTATATGGAGAAGAACATTCCAAAAACGGAAAAGAACATGCCATGGAAATGCTTAAAATGGTAGGAATGGAAGACCGTGCGGATCACAGACCGAATGAGCTTTCCGGTGGTCAGAAACAGCGTGTTGCAATTGCAAGGGCAATGATCAATGATCCGGCGATCATTCTTGCGGATGAGCCGACCGGAGCACTTGATTCTAAGACAGGACATATGGTCATGGACTTATTCCATAAGCTTCATGAGGAGCAGGGAAAAACAATTGTTCTGATCACACACTCCCAGGAACTCGCGCAGGAGACAGAGCGTATCGTTACTCTGTTAGATGGACAGATCGTGGCAGATAATGGAGGTGAACATTAATGTTTTGGGAAAATATCAAAGAGGCAATCACGAGTATTTCCAGCAACAAGATGCGTTCGCTTCTGACGATGCTTGGAATCATCATCGGTATCAGTTCGGTGATCATTATCACGACGATCGGTGGTTCCATACAGAGTACACTGACGGCAACCATGAATTCACTTGGTGGAAATATGGTACAGGCGTATGTCGAGGCACGTTATCCAGAAAATGATGAAGACTGGGCTACCTGGGAACAGCCGGATATGACAGACAGCGATTATGTCACACAGGATATGATCGATGGATTGATTGAAAAATATCCGGATGAGGTAACAGGTGTTGCAGCACAGAACTATCTTGGTTCAGGAACCATTAAAGATGATGCTGATTCCAAGAATTATGCAAATGTCAATATTGATGGTATCACACCGGAATATTTAGAGTATATGAAACTGGAAATGCATGCCGGAAGAAATCTGACAAAGGCAGATAATCAGGGGAAAAAGAGAGTATGCCTGATTGCAGATACGATGGCAGAGAGATACTTTGCAGGTAAAGATCCGATCGGTGAAACACTTTCTGTTGCAACATCGGATGGCGGAATTTTTGATTTTGTTGTAGTTGGCGTTTATGTATATAACCAAGCATTATTTGGAAAAGTGGACACGTCCATACCGGAAAAAGACCGTGTAACAGAATTGATGATCCCTCTTCAGACCTGTTTTAAACTGCAGGGGACTGACAGGACTGGTTATGATTATTTTAATCTTATGATCGATCCTCTTGCAGATGTCAATCAGGCAACAACGGATGTTTTATCTTATTTTGATGAGATGTATGCAAACAACAAAAATTTCCACGTCAGTGCATACAATATGGCATCTGATCTTGGCATGATCAATACGGTACTCAACGTGATCACGATCGCGGTTTCCGGTATTGCAGCGATTTCACTGATCGTGGGTGGTGTCGGCGTTATGAATATCATGCTGGTGTCCATCACGGAGCGTACAAGAGAGATCGGTGTCCGTATGGCGCTTGGTGCCAAAAGACGTACCATCCGTATGCAGTTTGTCATAGAGGCGATCATGCTTTGTCTGATCGGAGGTATCATCGGTATACTGATTGGTATAGGAATCGGGGCACTGCTTGGAAAAGTGGCAGGATTTGTCATTCAGAATATGTACTCTCAGTATGCAAATTATATTATTATGACGGTGCATCCTTCTGTAACGGCGATCATGCTTTCACTGTTCTTCTCTATGCTGACCGGTGTATTTTTCGGATATTATCCGGCGAACAAGGCTTCAAAGATGGAAGTCATCGATGCATTGCGCTATGAGTAAGGGCAAAGAAAAGATTTGCATTGCAGTCTGAGCAGAGAATTTTTAAAAGAATACAGATAAGAAAAGTATTGTATGTGACAAAAATAAAAATGTCAGTATACAGTACTTTTTTTGTAACAGATTTTCCGGATCAATATTTCCGGGCATGGTACATGCGCCTTCCCACATAGAATACAAAAAGAAATATTGTAAAGTATAGCATTCATGCATGATTGCGATGCGTAGACGTTATGCAATATCAATAATCGGGATGGAAGGGAAAAACATGAACCATAACAAAAAGAAAATTTTAAAAGTGACGGCACTGTTTGTTTTTATGTTCTTTTTAGGCTGGGGCGCAGGTTCGCTGCAGAAACAGCAGATGAAAAAAACAGTGGAGGCAGTGTCTGTCCAGAATCAGGCAGATAACTGGGGACTGGGCTTTGGAGCGGAGGGAACCCAGCCGACCGGCAATGTGACAGCGGATGAATTAAAAAAATACAACGCATGGTATGTGGGCGATAAAAATAAAAAGACGATTTATCTGACCTTTGACTGCGGGTATGAAAATGGAAATACAGAACCGATCCTGGATGCATTAAAGAAACACAATGCAAAAGCGACCTTTTTTGTCGTGGGACATTTCCTTGAGTCAGCGCCGGATATCGTAAAGCGCATGACGGAAGAGGGGCATGCCGTTGGCAATCATACTTATCATCACCCGGATATGTCATCCATATCGGAGCTGGCTTCATTCCAAAAGGAAATCGATGATGTCGCATCGTTATACCAGTCGATCACGGGCAAAGAAATGATCAAATATTACCGTCCGCCACAGGGAAAATACAGCACGGAAAATCTAAAGATGGCAAAAGAACTCGGATACAATACATTTTTCTGGAGCCTTGCCTATGTGGACTGGAATGTCGATAACCAGCCGACGAAGGAGGAAGCATTTGATAAACTGCTGACCAGGATCCATCCGGGAGCAATCGTTTTGCTGCACAGCACTTCAAAGACGAATGGGGAGATCTTAGATGAACTTTTGACCAAATGGGAGGAGATGGGATATACATTTGCACCGCTTTCGGAACTGATCGCAGAATCCTGACAGAAAAGATCGGGGAAAAATACAAAGGATATGGTGGATAAGACTTGTTTGATGACGAGCGGGAAGGTATAATGGACATAAAGTGCCATGAAAAATGAACAGTTTTCTTAAAATCAGGGAAGAAGATTGTGACTGATAAATGAGCGGCAGGTAAGGATAAGGATGTTATGAAAAGAGCAAAATTAAAAATAGAAATATTGACGGTAATTTTTTGCAGTCTGATATTTGCATTTTCAGAAAAAAACAACAGCATTTATGCGGATGAAGTCCTAACGGATATGGAATTGCCGACAGGACGGCTTTTATTTGAGGAAGAAACCGAAGAGGCGGCTGACGAGGATTATGAATCCATAGAAGAAAGTGATATTGCCGAACAGTCTTTGCTTCGAACGGCAGACATAGCAGCGGACGACTGGAACAAGTATGGAAGCGATTACTTTTATGATCAGTTATCGGACGAAGAAAAAGCGTACTGGAATGCCTTAGATGTCATCTGTGAAAAGTACCTGACGACGGAAACGGATGCTGTGACGACAAAGTCGGGGGCATATCGGATGCAGGCAATTTCTGGAAGCACACTTGCGAAGGCACAGCAGAAAAATGTACTGTTGATGTTTCGGTATTCAAATCCACAATATTATTTTTTGAATGCGACAGTTTATACAATTTCATATTCAAATGATACAATTTCTCTGGTATTCGGTATTTATCCTGCGTTTGAAAACGGTACAGACCGGATGGAAAAGACGGAAAAAGTAAAGAAACAGGTGGATGCCTGGCAGGAGCAGATCGATCAATGCAGTAAAGATTATGAAAAGGTTAAAAAGATACATGATCTGATCTGTGAAAAAGTGTATTATAATCAGGCTCTTGTGAATAGCGATTTTGCAACGGAGAGTACAGAATATTCACAGTCTGTGTACAGCGTTTTCTGTACGGATAAGACTGTCTGTGCCGGATATGCCCAGTCATTTGCAATGATGTGCAATGGCTCAGGAATCGATACGGCGGTGGTGACGAGTTCCAACCATGAATGGAATAAAGTAAAAATATGTAGCTCCTGGTATAATGTGGATTGTACATGGGATGACCAGAGTGATGGTTATTATTATAATTTTTTTGTGAAAAGTGATGAGTTTTATGATACATACAGCAGCTGGTCGAAAACATGTCATACAGAAGAAGATTATTGGGAGGGGTATTTGCCGGTATGTACATTAGATAGTGGAGCTACGCAGACAGATCCTGGAAAAATCCCGATAGAAGGTCATACAATTGTGACAGATGCAGCGGTAGCAGCAGCCTGTGAGACGACCGGTCTCACAGAGGGAAGCCACTGCAGTGTCTGTGGGGAAATATTGACAGAACAGACAGTGATTCCGGCAACAGGGCATACACCGGTAAAAGATGCAGCGGTAGCAGCAGCCTGTGAGACGACCGGTCTTACGGAAGGAAGTCATTGCAGTGTGTGTAAAACAGTGCTTGTGGCACAGAAAGTAATTCCGGCAGCCGGTCATAAGTGGAGTGAGTACAGAGAGAGCGGAAAAGTGAAACGGAAATGCAGCGTCTGTGGAAAGACGGAAACGGTACGAACCCTTCCGAAAGTAAAGATGGTCCAGCTCTCAAAGACTTCCTATACCTATGACGGTAAGTCCCATATGCCGGCGGTAAAAGTGACAAACAGTGCTGGAAAGAAGTTAAAAGAGGGAACGGATTATAAAATAAAGAAGCCGTCCGGGCGGAAAAATGCCGGTATCTATACGGTCACGATTGAAATGAAAGGTGATTACACCGGAAAATACCAGAAAACATTTCAGATCATACCGAAAGGAACCGCCATTTCCAGTGTAAAGGCAAAGAAAAAAGCATTTTCGGTGTCCTGGAAGAAGCAGGCAAAACAGACAAGCGGTTACCAGATCCAGTATGCAGTGGATGCGAAATTCAAAAAGTCGGTTGTGGCAAAGAACGTCAATAATACCAAAAAGGTAAAACTGGACGTTTCAAAATTAAAAGCAAAAAAGAAATATTACATACGCGTCCGCACCTATAAGACTGTAAAAGTGAATGGAAAATCAAAAAAGATCTATTCGGGCTGGTCTAAGGTAAAAGCAGTCACTACAAAGAAATAACAAAGATATACCGATCCATTTTACAAAATGCGATATAAGTATAAATAAAAAACGGGAGAAAGAGAAAATGGCAGACAACAGTTTAAAAATCAGTTACAAGATATATTTAGAGGCGGAGGATATTTCGCAGTCACGGATTTCTTCTACGGCATCTTATGTAAGCAATCTGTTTAAGAATTGCACCAATTCCTATTTACAGAAAGCGGAAGTGGACAATGAGAGCGACATGGATGATTTTACGCTTCGTCTGTATATTGACGAAAAGGTAGAGGAAGAAGCGTGCAGTTCACCGGAATGTGCAGAAGGTTTTCTGGAAAATATCGCAGAATTTTTAGATGCGGTTGCAGCAGCACATTCCTATCTGGATATGGAGGGAAGTTTTTCCATTTCCTATCATGGATACATTCCGGTTCCGTTCTGAGGCAGGAAGCGATCTGTGCGATATTGAATAAAAACCGAAATAAGAAGGATAAAAAATACCGGCTTGCAAAATCAGATAAAATCTGAGGCTGCAGGCCGGTATTTTTATATCCGTTTCTTTCTATTGTTTATTGTTTGTCTGATTCATCCGGTGGAAAGTCCGGTTTTTTTATGTAAACTTTCTCAATCCGGTTTTTGTCCATCTGTTCGACGCGGAGAAGCACATTGTCATCTGTGATGATGATCTCATTTTTTTCCGGCAGATGATCTAAGAGACCGAGCAGATATCCGCCGATCGTATCATAATCTTCGGAACTGAAATTAAGATCTAACTCATCGCAGAGATCCTGCAGGTTGGTGGAACCGGAAACGATAAATTCGCGGTCATTAAGCGGCAGGATCGGATCTTCTTCATCCGTGTCGTATTCATCACGGATCTCACCCACGATCTCCTCTAAGAGATCCTCAAGCGTGATAAGACCGGCAGTTGCACCGTACTCGTCGAGTACGATTGCAAGGGAGATAGATGACTTACGCATCTCAATAAAAAGTTCTGCGGTATTTTTGTGCTCAAAAGTAAAATAAGGTTCACGCATGATATCCCGCACGGAAAAATGCTCCTTGTCCTTGCAGAGGAGAAGATCTTTCATGTTCAGGATACCGATGACGTTATCGGTCGTATCCTCATAGACAGGAAGTCTGGTAAATTTGTCTTCCTGAAAAATATCAATCAGTTCGTCATAAGTATTATTTACATTTGCAAAAGTCATATCAGGTCTTGGAATCATAACTTCCTTTGCCTGCGCATCACCAAAATCAAACAGATTGTTGATCATCTCATGTTCTTCTGATTCGATGACACCGTTTTCTTTGCTGACATCCACGATGGTACGGAGTTCTTCCTCTGTCATCTGATTGTTGTTTGCCTTTGGATCCATATGCAGTAAAAATAAAAAGCCCATGGAAAACTGATTTACCAGAAAAATCACAGGAGTCAGTATTTTCATAAGAAAACCGATAATACCGGAATAGGCGATCGAAATCTGATCCGCATAAAGTGTCGCAAAAGTTTTTGGAGAAATCTCACCAAAGACGAGGATCAGAAACGTAAGGATACCGGTTGCAATACCTGCGCCGACGCTGCCCCAGAGCTTGATTGCAAGCGTGGTTGCCAGTGAGGAGGCGGAGAGATTAACGATGTTGTTGCCGATTAAGATCGCACTGAGCATCTTGTGGGAGTCGTCTGTAATACGAAGTACCCGTTCGGCGCGTTTGTTTCCGTCATCTGCGAGTGTACGCATCCGGATTTTATTTACGGTCGTAAGAGCCGTCTCTGCGGATGAAAAAAAAGCAGAGAAAATTAATAAAATAATTAGAAAAATAATCTGTGATATGGCACTTGCGTCCACGAAATTTCACCTCATTAAAATATAAAATTAGCACCGGAATGTTTAAAATTTACCATATATTATATCGGAAAGAGGATTATTCGTCAATACTGTAATTCGGAGCCTCTTTGGTGATGTGAATGTCATGTGGATGACTCTCACGGAGAGCTGCTGCGGAGATCTTAACGAATTTGCTCTTCTCTTTTAAGTCCTCGATGGTCGGGCAGCCACAGTAACCCATACCGGAACGGATACCGCCGACTAACTGGAATACAGTGTCTTCCACGGAACCTTTGTATGCAACACGTCCTTCAACGCCTTCCGGAACAAGTTTCTTTGCACCTTCCTGGAAGTAACGGTCTTTACTGCCGTTTTCCATGGCTGCAAGAGATCCCATACCGCGGTATACTTTGTATTTTCTTCCCTGATACAGTTCAAAAGTACCCGGAGCTTCGTCACATCCTGCAAACATGCTGCCCATCATACATACATTGGCACCGGCAGCGAGAGCTTTTGTCATGTCTCCGGAATATTTGATACCACCATCTGCAATGATCGGAACACCGAACTCTTTTGCAGCGTTGTAGCAGTCCATGATAGCGGAAACCTGAGGAACACCGATACCTGCAACGATACGGGTGGTACAGATAGAACCAGGTCCGATACCGACTTTGACTGCGTCAGCACCTGCTTTGATCAGATCGCGTGTTGCATCACCGGTAGCAACGTTTCCTGCGATGACCTGCAGATCCGGGTAGGCAGTTTTGATCTTTTTGACTGCCTCTAAGATATTTTTGGAATGTCCATGTGCAGAGTCAACAACGATCACATCAACGTGCGCTTTTACTAAAGCTTCTACACGTTCCATCATGTTTCCTGTGATACCGACACCGGCACCGCAGAGCAGACGGCCTAACTCGTCTTTGGCAGAGAGCGGATATTTGATCTGTTTTTCAATATCTTTGATCGTGATCAATCCTTTTAAGTGGAAATCCTTATCTACGATCGGAAGTTTTTCTTTTCTTGCTTTTGCGAGGATCTTTTTTGCTTCCTCTAAAGTGATGCCCTCCGGAGCTGTGATCAGATTCTCGGAAGTCATGCTTTCACTGATCTTTTTGGTAAAATCTGTCTCGAATTTTAAATCACGGTTTGTGATGATACCGACTAATTTGCCACCTTCGCAGATCGGCACACCGGAGATGCGGAATTTGCGCATCAGATCTTCGGCATCCTGTAATGTATGATCCGGGGAAAGGTAAAATGGATCCGTGATAACGCCATTTTCCGAACGCTTTACCTTATCTACCTCATCGGCCTGTGCCTGGATCGACATGTTTTTGTGGATAATACCGATACCGCCCTGTCTTGCCATTGCAATGGCCATTCTGTGTTCTGTAACGGTATCCATGGCAGCGCTCATCATAGGAATATTTAAAACGACCTTTTTTGTAAGATGCGTTGTCAGATCAATCATGTTTGGTGTAACTTCTGAATACTGTGGAACTAATAACACATCATCAAAAGTAATACCTTCACCAATAATTGTTCCCATTTTATTTTCCTCACTTTCTTCTTATTGAATTGTATGAAAAAGATATATTAGTTTCTGTATCATAGCAAAAAAAAAATACTCTGTCAATGAGATATAAGTGTGAATTTATAAAAATAGATATA
>OOAF01001996.1_pt1 | contig 13621 bp, 10 predicted proteins | sample 1671251 | NCBI WGS metagenome assembly OOAF01 (sample SAMN06348137, study PRJEB24527) | human gut metagenome | biome: human gut; feature: ankylosing spondylitis patient; material: feces | host: Homo sapiens | place: China | collected 2015-10 | reverse complement strand
CGGAATAATGTCAAAAAAGCTCCCCATTCCAGGTACTGGAAGAACATTATGTATATAACACGGAGCCTGTGACGGAATCAGACCTGCTCCTGGATAGAAACGGTTTCCTTCCAGATCCATGACAACCATATCATCTGGCGTCAGTTTGTCATAGTCCACGCCAGACGGTTTGATGACAAACAGCCCCTTCTCGCGGTCAATCCCGGAAACATTGCCCCAGGTAAAAGTAACCAGACCGTATTTCGGAAGCAGCATATTGGCTTCGTATACTTCTTTTTTTAATTCTTCCAGCATCGATTAAAACCTTCCTTCTACGGCGCCTCTCTCGGCAGCCAGACCATTGATATAGCTTGTCATAAACGCATTGAAGCCCTCGACATCCTTTGCATCCGGCTCCATCGTCTCCGCCTTTGCATCTGCAAATACCTGCTCATTTAAGTAATCGGACAAGCTCTGTCCCGGCTTCTTATCCTTGCGGTACGCCGCCAGAACCGCGATACCCCAGGCACCGCCCTCACCGGCTGTCTCCATAACGGATACCGGCACGTCAGCCGCTGCCGCCATGATACGCTGTCCAACACCCTTAGTCTTGAAGAATCCGCCATGACCCATCAGTTTATCCAGTGTCACGTGCTCTTCCTTGAACAGAATGTCCAGACCATATTTCAGGGTTGCCAGGGAACTGTATAAGTGGGTACGCATGAAGTTTGCCAGTCCCAGCTTGCTGTCGGGATGGCGCATAAACAGCGGGCGTCCCTCCTCGAAGTCGGTGATCGGCTCGCCGGAGAGGTAGCAGTAGGACATCAGTCCTCCGCAATCTTCATCGCCCTCAAGCGCCTTGCGGTACAGGGTTCCAAACAGGGTGTTGCGGTCTGTTTTCTGACCCATCAGCTCATAGAACTCTTCAAACAGACCTACCCAGGCATTCAGATCGGAGGTACAGTTGTTGCAGTGAACCATGCCGACCAGATGACCGTCCGGCGTAGTTACCATGTCAATCTCCTGGTGAACCGTCTCCAGAGTCTTTTCCAGAACAACCATTGCAAATACGGAAGTTCCGGCAGATACGTTACCGGTGCGGACTGCCACACTATTGGTTGCAGTCATACCGGTTCCTGCATCGCCCTCCGGCGGGCACAGCGGAATGCCAGCTTCCAGATTGCCGCTCTCATCCAGCAGCTTCGCGCCTTCCTCCGTCAGCGTTCCCGCCTCATCGCCAGCGCTCAGAACCTCCGGCAGAAGGTCGCGCAGCTTCCACGGATATCCCTTCGGAACCATCATTTCTTCGAACTTATCCAGCATTTCAGCATCATACTGTCCGGTTGCCGGGTCGATCGGGAACATACCTGAAGCATCGCCGACGCCAAGTACCTGCTTACCGGTCAGTTTCCAATGTACATATCCGGCTAAGGTGGTCAGAAAATGCACGCGGGATACATGCTCCTCGCCGTTGATCACCGCCTGATACAGGTGTGCAATACTCCATCTCTGCGGGATATTGTAGTTAAACAGGTCCGTCAGGCGTCTTGCCGCCTCGGCGGTCATCGTATTTCTCCAGGTACGGAACGGAACGAGCAGTTTTCCGTCCGCATCAAATGCCATATAGCCGTGCATCATGGCGCTGACGCCCATCGCACCAACCTTTTTAAGCGTTAAACCGTATTGGTTCTTCACATCGGCAGCCAGATCCGCATAGCAGTCCTTTAAGCCCTTCCAGATATCTTCCAGGGAATAGGTCCAGATACCATTTTCCAGACGGTTTTCCCACTCATAGCTCCCCTGCGCGATCGGCGCGGTCGTGCCGTCCGTCAAGACTGCCTTGATTCGGGTCGAACCAAATTCAATTCCGAGCGCTGTATTTCCGCTCTCTATGTCTTTCTTGATCTCTTCCGCACTGCGGCCCATATCCATCCTCCTCATTGTAGCAAAAAGCGCACCGCCGCCGGAATTTTCATCCCCTTGGCTGCGGCACGCCCCGTCATTCATAACTATTCTATTTTCACAGTTGTGGCAAAAACTTATGCAGTTACGTCTTTTTCAAAAATTTTTATCTTTCAAACGCCCTATTATTTCATAAAGAATTTCTGTAAATCAGCCTCTGTCGTATCTTCGCCGATTGTAATTAACTCGGTACCGGTCAGACGCGCGAACATAGCGATGTCATCTCTCGTCAGAGCGGTAGATACAACGGAGTGATGAGCGCCGCCTGCGTAGCACCATGCAGCCGTACCGATCTGGAAGTTCGGTTTATGACGGTACATGATTCTTGCTACCGGAAGGTTCGGCATCGGCTTCGGCTGTTTTACCAGCTCGATGTCTGCGCAGATCAGGCGGAAGCGGTCACCCATATCAACCATGGTTACCTGGATACCATCGCCGGTCACGCCGTCGAAAATCAGTCTTGCCGGATCTTCCTTGCCGCCGATACCCAGCGGAATTACATCGATCTCCGGTTTGGTTGCTGCAAATGCCGGCGGAACCTCCAGCATATGGGAAGCTAACTCTAACTCCTGTCCCGGAGTCAGATCGTAGGTATAATCCTCAATAAATCCGGTTGCTCCCTCTTTGCCCTCGGACATCTTCATCAGGACTGCAGACAGAGCGGAAATCTTGTAATCGCCCTCCGGACCAAAGCCGATGCCTTTGCCCATCAGGTTCTGTGCTGCGATACCCGGAAGCTGCTTTAAGCCGTGCAGATCCTGGAAGGTGTCTGCAAATGCACCGATTCCGTTCGTGGAGAGGAATTTCTCCAGACCCACTTCGTATTTAGCCTGCTCGCGGACAGAATCAATGCGGTCGGTCTTCATTGTATACTTATCGGTATACTCTTTCATCTTCGCGTCGATCTCTTCCTCGGTTATCTGGTTGATGATGTCAACCAGATCGCCCAGTGCATAGTAGTTGCACTCCCAGCCGTATTTGATCTGGCTCTCTACGCGGTCGCCGTCGGTAACCGCCACCTCGCGCATGTTGTTGCCGAAGGAAGCTACCTTTAAGGACTTAGAGTAGGAGATGGCCTTTGCAACGGATGCAAACTGGCGGATCTTTGCTACCACATCATCATGTTTGTAATATCCAGCTACAACCTCATGCGGAATACCCATTCTGGCAACGATGAAGCCGTACTCACGGTCGCCATGTGCGGACTGATTCAGGTTCATGAAATCCATGTCGATCTCATCATACGGAAGCTTCTCATTTGCCTGTGTATGTAAATGAAGCAGCGGTTTTCTTAATTCCTGCAGACCCTTGATCCACATTTTTGCAGGGGAGAAGGTGTGCATCCATGTGATAACGCCGACACAGTCATCATCATTGGAAGCTTTCCGCATATCCTGAATACAGATTTCAGAAGTCTCTACGGTTGGAAGAAGTTCGATCTCTGCCAGATCGCCCACTTTTTCGTTTAAGAATGCAACCATCTGACGGCTGTCTTCTGCAACCTGTTTCAGGCATTCCTCTCCGTATAAGTCCTGGGAACCCACAATAAAGTATAACTTTTTCATTTTAATCTGCCTCCTTGTCATTTTCAATGTATATCCCGAACCGAATTTCCGTTGTTAAACATCACCGGAAACCGGTACGAATACTTCTTTTCCTGCCAATCCGAATCCTCTATCATCCGCAGAAGATTGCGCGCTGTCAGCCGCCCAAGATTGTACTTGGGATGAATCACGGACAAGATCGTGAGATCCCCCTCCTGCACCGGTCCGGCATCATCAAACGATACCAGGGAAATATCTTCCGGCACGCGCAGTCCGCGGTCCTTTAAAAAATCCATATAGCTGCCCGCTACCTCGTCGTTGTAGAGGATCATCGCGGTACAGTCCTTCGTCCGGCGGTACATCCGCTGGAGTCCTTTTTTGCTTAATTTTTCTTCCATATCCCGGGTCGAATACCAGCGGATCCAGTCCTCCTGGAAATCGATCCCGAAATCCGACAGGCACTCGATAAAGCCGCGGTAACGCTCGATCCCCTGCCAGTCATCGTATTTGAAAATCCCGCCGATCCGGGTATGTCCGTTCTGTATCAAAATCCGCGTCAACTCATAGCCCGCGCGCGCATCCGACATCTCCACGCTGTCAAACGTCTCATTCTGGTAATGATTGTGAATAAACAGCGTCGGAATATTTCTCCGCCGTATCTCCTTGTAAAGCCGCAGATTCGGATTCGGGAAACTGGAACGCGTCCCCTCGATGATGAGTCCGGACACATTGCGCCCCAGCATCCCCTTGAGATACAGGGCCTCATCATTTAAGCGGTTACGCGTGACCGAAACGCTGATCTCATAACCTTCCTCCCGCAGGACGGACTCGATTCCCTCGTACACCTGCGGAAACAGGTAATCTGAAAAATAACTGAGAATCAGTCCGATGCGGGGACGTTCTTCCTTATCCTTCTCCGGCGCATAGGAAACGTAGGTGCCGCTTCCCTTGACCCGGGCAATCAGCCCGTCCTGCTCCAGGCGGTCGAGCGCGTTGCGGACCGTCTGGCGGGAGTATCCAAATTTATTCTGGAGCATATGCTCGGATGGAAACTTGTCCATATTCCGGAGCACCCCGCTCATAATCAGCGTCCGACCCCAGTTGTAGAGCTTCTGATATTTAAGTCCACCCTGATTCCGGCTGCTGTTCTCCCTCATACTGTAACCTCCAGATGTCGCTTTTGTCTGTCCTATTTGATAACCTGCAGAGACTGACGGTCTGCGAATACAGCTACGAATATCAGGAATACAACACCCTGGATGAGCTGCATCATCTGTGTGGTAAAGCCCATCATCGTCAGACCACTGTTCAGGACGATGTACAGAAGAGAACCAACGATGATATTCTCAAAACGTACCTTCGCACCACCGGAAATCGGCATACCGCCCAGTACCAGTGCAATCAGGATCTGGGTCTCAAGCTGGTTACCACCGGAAGAAGTAACCGAACCAACCTTGATAACATTGATAAATGCGGCAAATCCTGTGATCGCACCTGCCAGTGTGTAGATAAGGAACTTCATGCGGTCGGTACGGATGCCGGAGAACATCGCTGCTTTCTCACCTGCTCCGATCGCCTTTAAATAAGTACCAAACTTGGTAAAGCGGAATAAAATAAATCCGATAATCAGGACCACCAACGTACAAGCCAGCTTTAATTCAGTGCTGTCGAAGTTGATTAACATCGCAGAGCCGGCTACCGGCGCGTTGGTCGTCAGATATTTGATAAATCCACGGAATAAGAACATCGTACAAATCGTAACGATGAAGGATTTAATCTTGCGGTATACATAGAAGTAACCGTTGATGGCACCGATCGCTGCACCAACCGCGATACCTGCCACAATCGCCAGTGGAATGCTGGTCTTGGAAACCATGCAGACAACAATCGATGCAATACCAAGGATGGAACCCTGGGAGAAATCCAGACCGCCCATCGTCATGATAAAGAATACGCCGGTTGCCGAAATCATAGTGACATACACCTGGGAAAGTACCAGAGGAAGGTTATTCATCATCCGGAAATTCGTCAGGGCATTGAACATAAGAAAGATAATAATCAGTCCCGCAATCGGCAGAAGCGAACGGATCATCGTCATTTTTGATAACTTTTTGAGCTGCTGCTCTTTATTTTCCGTACTTGTCTTAACTTGATTCTCCATTGCATCCTCCTTATACCATCATCGTGATCAGGCTGTTCTCATCCATCGCCTCATCACGTTCCAGCTCACCGCTGATCTTGCCGTCCTTCATGATAATGATGCGGTCGCACATACCAATCAGCTCCATCAGCTCCTCGGAAATCATGATAATCGATTTTCCGTTCTTTCTCATCTGGTTCATTAACTGGTAAATGTCCTGTTTAACCTTGATATCAATACCACGGGTCGGACTGTCGAGAACGACAATATCGGAATCTTTTCCAATCCATCTTGCCAGAACGACCTTCTGCTTATTACCACCAGAAAGCTCCGAAACGAACTGGTTTACGTTTACCATCTTAACGGACATCTGTTTTGCAAACTGGTTGGAAAATTCTCTTAATTTCTTATCGCTCAACAGGTGAAGCTTGTTTGCCAGCGAATCCAGGGACGGCAGGCAGATGTTGTCGCCGATGCTCTGGTTTAAAACAACCGACTCATTATCACGATCCTTCGACGTATACGCGATGCTGTGCTTGATCGCGCTCGGGATATCGTTGATCTGCGTTCCGTCTGCCAGCTGTACCGTACCGGTTCTGTCATAGGAAGCGCCGAAGATTGCTTTGCCGATCTCATGCATACCAGACTCGGACAGACCGCCAAAGCCAAGGATCTCGCCCTTGTGAAGATCAAAGCTGACATCCTCGATGAGTCCCGGAACCGTCACGTTCTTAACAGAAAGAACAACTTCATCTGATACTTTCTCGCCGTAATCTGCACGGTAATAATCACCCGTTACCTCACGGCCTACCATCAGACGTTTCAGATCGTCCTCGGTCACATCCTTGCTCTTGACGGTATCAATGTAAACGCCGTCACGCAGGATCGTGATGGTATCTGACTTCTCCAGAATCTCCGGAAGGTCATGGGAGATAAAGATAACCGTGTTGCCGCTCTCACGGATGCGGTTCATGTGTTTGTAAAGTTCTTCACGACCTTCCTGGGAAAGTGCCGTGGTCGTCTCATCAATGACAACAATCTTCGGATTGAAGTAGGTCGCCTTTACGATCTCGACCAGCTTCCGATCCTCGAAATTGTAGTTGTCGATGATGTCTGCCGCCTTGATGCGCTCGAAGCCGTACTGTTTCAGAAGCTCCGTCGCCTTTTTATTCATGGCATTTGTATTTTTAATTCCCATATGTACGAACTGATCTTCGTGTCCCAGGAATATATTTTCCGCTACTGTAAGTCCCGACAGGGTTCCTAACTCCTGTACGATGATAGAAACACCCTCGTTGTTGGCCTCTACCTGATTCTTCGGATGAATCTCTTTCCCATCCAGAATGAAGGTACCGCTTCCGATACTGTAGATGCCGGTCAGCATGTTGGTCAGCGTCGATTTACCGGAACCATTCTCTCCGATCAGCGCGTGAACCTCGCCTTTATTGACATTAAAAGACACATTCTGAACTGCCTTCGTGATACCGAAGGACTTGCAAAGATTTTTTACCTGTAATCTTACCTCGCTCATTGCATTTCCTCCCTCGATTTACTTGACAATCTCGCCTTTTTCTGCTTTTGTGGTCAGCGTGATGATAATTAACAGTGCCAGACCCGTGATAACGTCCTGAATTGCTGTCGGTGCGCCCATCGCGATGAAACCAAAGAAAATAATGTTGATAACGAACTCTCCGATGACAATCGCCTGCAGCGGCATACCATATTTCTTAAATGCCAGACCGAAGAAGCATCCCATCGTCGGAACGAAGTTACGGCTCATCGACGCCATACCGGTTACCGCTACCATAGAGGAACCATAGCTGATCGTCAAGATAGCCATAACACCTAAAAATGCGCCGCTCAAAATAAATGCAAGCACTTTGTACTTATTGACATTGATACCCATGTTTTTCGCTACGAACTCGTTGCTGCCGATCGCATATGTATAAGTACCAATCTTTGTATAATTTAAGAAAATGTAAGCTGCCACACATGCCAGAAGTGCCAGAATAATGTTCCACGGCATCTGTCCGAATGCACGGAGGTTGGACGGAAGCGTCTGCTCCACGCCGCCTGCGATGTAGTTGGCAACCGACTCATAGATAAGAGCCAGACCCGTCGTTACAATCATGGACGGGATACGGAGTTTTACATAAAAAACACCGTTTAAAAGTCCGACAATCGTACCAGTCAGCACGCTGCCGATGATAAGACCGGCATATCCCATGCCGAAACGAGAGGCAAATACACAGCCTACAATCGCTGAAAGCATGATGTTCGCGCCGATGGAGAAATCGAACATACCCATAACCATAACAAAGTAAAAACCAACAGCGCCAACCGTCGCGATCAGGCTGGCCTGAAAATAACTCAGCATATTGGCCGGAGAACCAAAATTGCCCGGCGTCAGAGCTTTAAAAATCGCCCAGGAAAGCACTACCAAACCCACCAGGATGATATAACCCTTGGCAGTTCCCGAAAGTTTTTTCTTTCCGGTTGTTTCAACAACAGAAGAACCCATATTTTATACCTCATTCATAACTGCTCAGTTTCTTTTTTCTTTTAAAGAAAAGACCGGCATCGCGCCGTGCGATACCGGCCTTTTCTATTACATTCAGCCTCTTAAAATTCTATAATTCGAATCAGTTTCTGAACTAATTAGTTGCCTGCTCTCTGTGCAGCATCCTCGATGGAGATACCAGCTGCAGTTGCTTTCAGGTCATCCAGGCTAAGCTCGGACATAGCTACCAGTTCCTCATCGGTGTATGGAAGCTGATCTACGAAGTACTGCTCATATGCTTTGTAGTCGTCCGGAGAAGATACATACAGATACGGGAACGGAACATCCTCGAAGTTGCCCTCGATACCTGTGTAGTTGCCCTTGATTGCGTTGTAAACCATCATGAAAGCGATAAGCGGATCGCAGTAATGTCCACCGGACTCACCGGCCATAGAACCATTTTCAAGTCTCTCGCCCAGATCCGGAAGGAAGTCTGTGGAAACGATGTCGATATCCTGAGTCTTGCCTGCACGCTCAACTGCTGCGATAGCGCCCTGAAGCGGGTCACCGCCGCCGCCTGCCGGAATCAGTGCATCCAGAGTCGGATCTGCGGACATCAGAGCCTCTGCTGCCTTGGAACCACCCTCAGAAGAAGTACCTGCGTACTGCGGCTCAGACAGTTTTGCCTGATCATCCGGATGCTCTGCGTTCCATTTCTCAACGCCAGCTTTGTAGCCTTCCCATCTGCCAAGCCAGGTAGCGTCGCCCTGCTCCCAGCCGATCAGACCGATGTTTCTGTCGCCCTTGTCCAGAAGAATCTGAACTAATTTTTCACCGTTCTCCGGCTCGTTCTCATGAACAGCGCCGATGTAGTACGGTGATGCGGTTGCTAAATCATAGATATCCTTGCTGTTCTCCTGGCTGATAACACGGAAGAACTGTGCCAGATATACTTTATTGTCATTACATGTCTTAATAGCGGATGTCATCTCTGTATCAGAAGAGTTGCAGATGATGATACCCTGGCATCCTGCTGCTGCTAACTGCTCTACGGATGCGGTAACCTTCTCCGACACATGACCCTGGTCAACGTACTGAACCTGAACGCCCAGAGCCTTTGCTGCCTCGTCGATGATCAGCTTACACTGGGAACCAAGAACATCGGTGGAGGACCAGATGGAAACACCGATCTTAATGTCTTTGTTGTCGATCGTCGAAGCTGCTGCCTCGCTTCCTTCTGCTGCAGAAGCATCTGCTGCCTGTGTCGCATTTGCTGCTCCAGAGCCGCCGCATGCGGTCATGCTCACTGCCATCGCTGCTGCTGTCATGGATGCAGCGGCACGTTTGAACATTTTTTTCATTCTAACTACCTCCCATAAAATTTTCTTTGCAAGCGGCACCCCAGCCGCACTGCTTTGTTGCTTTTCACAACTTTTAGTAACTTTATTATAACAATCCAGGACAAATTGTGCAAGTAAATACAAGAGCATTTTTTCATAAAGTTGTATTTTATTTTGTATATTGTTATAAATTTAACGCCTGATTTTGACATCATTTTAGCAGGAATACAAATGATGCATAAATTAAAGCGGCTGTTTTCGCTAAATATTTATGCATCATGTATAGGTTTGCTGATTTCCTCTCGAATTATGTCGAATCAAGAGAATACAGCTTTATATTGTTTCTAATATGTACTGTACTTTTTTCAGATGTCTTCTCTCTCTTTGCATGGATATTTCCCGTCATTTTGACTGTTCTATCTTGATGCTGTCATACCAGACATTCATGCCGGTTTGTCTGTCTCCGGAAGAGAATTTCTACTTTTTCTTCTTTACCATCGCAAGGATCGACTGAAGCACGATGAAGAAGCATAAAAGCGCCGCGATCGTGATACGGGTCCACCAGGAAGAAAGTGTTCCCTGGAAAGTGATAAATGCCTCGATCGTCGCCTTGATAAGGACGCCAAACAGGGTTCCGAATACATTACCGACGCCGCCGGTCAAGAGCGTGCCGCCGATAACAGAGGAAGCGATCGCATCCATCTCGAAGCCCTTTGCCTGCTCAACGAAGCCACCCAGCGTATTCAGACAGAAAAGGACACTGCCGACGCCGCAAAGGAAACCGTCCAGGATATAGGCTTTCAGTTTTACCCGGCGCACATTCAAGCCCATCATCAGCGCTGACTGCTCGTTGCCGCCGATCGCATAAATGCTGCGTCCAAATTTCGTATATTTCAGCATGATAAATGCCAGAACCAGAAGAACCAGCGCAATCACAACCGTCGGATAGATATATGGATAAATCATCATGCCTTTTTTGTTGAGATAGCCGCCGAACGGAATATAAAGTTTCATCTTCGCCCATGCCATGAAAGTTTCATTCGTAATACTGATCATGTCCTTGGAAATGATCGCAGTCATGCCGCGGGCAAAGAACATACCCGCCAGGGTAACAATGAATGGCTGGATATCCATGTAGGCAACCAGAAATCCCTGTACCAGACCAAAGACAATCCCGGTCACCAGCACGATGAGAACCGCCGGAACCGCACCGATACCGCCTTTTTCCATCATCCATGCCAACATCATACAGCCCATCGCCACGAAGGAACCGACGCTGATATCGATACCGCCGGTGATCATGACGATCGTCATGCCGATACCGATGACAATCAGACCCGCATTGGAAATAAAGAGGTTTAAGAAGTTCTGTGTCTTGGCAAAGCCCTGTGCGTTAAAGAGCACGCAGCCGATCGCGTACATCACGAAGAACAGCAGGATCGTGACAAGAAGCAGGAACGTGTTCTGATTTAATCTCTTCTTTTCTTTCATGATTTATGCCGCCTCCTTTCCTGCCGCGCCCAGTTCTTTTTTCTGTGCCAGGGATTTTCTCCATCTAGCAAATCCCGGTGACTGGAGTGCTACGATGATGACAACCACGATCGCCTTGTAAACCGGAACCTGATCCGAGGATACGTGCATCGCATACAGAGTGGTCGTCAGCGCCTGAATCGTATACGCGCCGATGATGGAACCTGCCAGCGAGAATTTACCGCCGCCAAGGGAGTTTCCGCCGATGGCAACTGCCAGGATCGCATCCAGTTCCATATTAAGACCGATGTTATTCGCATCCGCCGAGTAGATACGGCTGGAAGCAATCAGACCGGAAAGACCGGAACAGAGTCCACAATACGCGTAGGTGAGGAAAATAATCATGACCGACTTGATGCCGACAAGCTGGGACGCCCGTTTATTGATACCGACCGACTGGATGTACATACCCAGTGCCGTTTTCTTCAAGAGTAATGAAGTCAGCGCCACAACGACGACCGCCACGATAAACGGGGTAGGAACCGGGAATCCCGGAAGGGAAGCGCCCAGGGTACGGTAGCTGTCCACGCGCACGTATGTGATCTGTCCATCCGTGATCAGCTGGGCGATACCGCGCCCGGCGGTAAACATGATAAGAGTCGCTACCATCGGCTGGATGTTTAACTTTGCAACCAGAAAACCGTTGAAGCAGCCAATCGCCGCGCCGACGATGAGCGCTGCCATGAAGCCGAGAATCAGCGGATTGGCATATGCAGTTGCTGCGCGCTCGCCGCCGGTTAAGAGGTTGCAGCAGACTGCCGCACTGACCGCCATGATCGCGCCGACGGAAATATCTGTTCCAGCGGAGGACGATACGACAAGCGTCATGCCGACTGCCAGAATCACCAGCTCTGACGCACGGTTGATGATATCGATTAAGTATCCGTAGAGAACGCCGTTCCGCACCTCGATCGCGAAGAAGTTCGGCGTCGTGACGATATTTACCAGCAATACCAGCGCAAGGCAGAAAATCGGGAGAAACAGCCTCTGCGAGGTAATTTTTTTGAACGTCATATTTTTCATAGCTACTGTCCTCCTGCAATGGTTGACATAATGTTGGACTGGTTCATCTCATCCTCGGAAAGTTCTCCTACCTTTGCACCATCGCGCATAACGACCATGCGGTCGCAGGTACGGAGCATCTCCTCGATCTCGGAAGAAATAAACACGACTGCCATGCCCTGTTCTGCCAGTTTTACGACCAATTTCTGAATCTCTGTCTTGGTTCCGACGTCGATACCACGGGTCGGCTCGTCCAGAATCAGGAAATCCGGGTTTGTCAGAAGCCAGCGTCCGATGATTACCTTCTGCTGGTTGCCGCCGGAGAGTGATTTGATCGGTGTCTCACGGCTGGCGGTCTTAATCTGAAGCATATCAATGTATTTATCGGTAAATTCTTCCTGCTGCTTGCGGCTGAGCAGGTGGAACATACCGCGTTTTGCCTGAAGCGCCATGATCAGGTTCTCACGCACGGACAGATCCGCGATGATACCCTCGTTTTTCCGATCCTCCGGCAGATATGCCATGCCGGCATTCATCGAAGTCAGCGGGTGGCGCGCCGCGATCGGTCTGCCCTTGACGCTCAGCTCGCCCTCATCCGGTTTTTCCGCTCCATAGAGGACACGAACCGTCTCAGAACGTCCCGAACCCAGAAGCCCGGTAAATCCGACAACTTCACCCTTGTGAATCACCAGATCAAACGGTTTTATGTATCCTTTCTTTCCGAGTCCCACCGCCTTGATGACGATGTCCTCTTCGCCGTGTTTCTCCTCACTCTTGGAATTCTTGATCGCTGCCAGATCATCGAAATCCTTTCCCATCATCTTGGCAACCAGCTGGACTCTCGGAAGCTCCGCCGTCGTAAATTGTCCTACCAGCTGCCCATTCCGAAGAACGGTGATCTTATCGCAGACTGCATACACCTGCTCCAGGAAATGGGTAACGAATATGATGCCGACGCCTTCGGATTTCAGGCGGCGCATCAGATTAAAGAGCTTTTCTACCTCCCCATCATCAAGGGAGGAGGTCGGTTCATCAAGAATCAATACCTTTGCCGACATATCGACTGCACGGGCGATCGCTACCATCTGCTGAATTGCAATCGAATAATTGTCGATCGTCTGTGTTACATCTGCATGTATGTCAAGGTCCTGCAGCAGTTTGCTGGCCTTTTTATTCATTGTTTTCCAGTCAATCAATCCGCCTTTTCGCGGTTCGCGTCCGATAAACAGATTCTCTGCAACCGTCAGGTTCGGACAGAGATTGACTTCCTGATACACGGTGCTGATGCCCCGGTTCTGTGCTTCCTGCGGGCTGCGGTTGATGATCGCATGATCGCAGCCGTCTATCATGATTTCCCCTGTTTCAAACTCCTCTACACCCGTCAGGACTTTGATCAGCGTGGATTTTCCTGCGCCATTTTCCCCCATCAGGGCATGAATTTCGCCTTTTTTTAAGGTAAAATCCACATTCTGCAGAGCTTTTACACCCGGGAATGTCTTATAAATATGCCTCATCTCAAGAACGGAATCCTTTTCCATAAAAGCTTTGCCTCCTATCATCTTATCTTACATGCTTCGTAACTGTTCAGTACCTTCACAGTCACGTTTCAAAAATCCATAAAGCC
>OOAF01001990.1_pt1 | contig 13649 bp, 7 predicted proteins | sample 1671251 | NCBI WGS metagenome assembly OOAF01 (sample SAMN06348137, study PRJEB24527) | human gut metagenome | biome: human gut; feature: ankylosing spondylitis patient; material: feces | host: Homo sapiens | place: China | collected 2015-10 | reverse complement strand
AATTTCAGAGAAAAATACAAGGAGCGCATAGGGGAAAGTTATATTATTCATCCAAGAAATTTAATTGTAAAAGATGGAATTATATGCATTCCCCCATATATGACGATGAATATATAAAAATCTGACATACACACCAAGTTTTGGAGAGGATGGCATTATCAGTAAAAGATTCCAGAATGGCAAGGAACTGGAATTCGCAGGCTCGAAAGATTTCTGGAAAAAATTTTTAAATGAATCATAATAATTTACGGATCTTTGACGGCGGCATACCAAACCGTTTTTTAAACAGTTTACTGAAATGATAGACGTCATCATAGCCGACTTCGGCTGCAACTTCCTGAATGCTGCCGTCAAAACCGTTTTCTAACAATTCTTTTGCTTTTTCCAAACGGATATTAATCAGGTGGCGGATTGGTGTATCGCCCGTCTCGCTTTTAAAAATACGCGAGATATAAAAAGGGCTCAAGTACATATTCTCCGCGATCTGGTCTAAAGAAATCTTTTCACTGTAATGATCCTCAAAATAATTTACGATCTGGTCGACCACATATTTTTTGCTGGTGGACTCAAACGAACAGCCGGTATTGATCCGGACCGGTTCACTCCGTTCCCGAAGCAGCAGTATTAACATCTGCATCAGGTAACTTTTTAACATGATATAACGCCCGCAGCGGCAGATATCATTTTCAGCACTCATGGCAGTACAGATCTTAAAAAGTTTCTGCCGTAATTCACCGGAAGTATGTAAAATCGGAGACTGCTCCGCAGGATCAGCGGTGAGATCTTTTAAATGCAGCGGCAGATAATTTTCCGGGAAATCCGGAAAACGGACATCACATAAACCGACAAAAAACTCCGTGGTCGGATTGGCAGGATCCGTGCAGAGTGCCTGATGCTTCTGCCCCGGATTTAAAATAATGATATCTCCTTCGGACACATCATAGAGCCTGTCCGCAATCTTGTATTTGCCGTGGCCGGACAAAATAAATGCCATCTCGATAAAATCGTGGCTGTGATAGCGTGCTTCATCTTTCAAACGTGTGCCTTTCCAGGTAAATAGAAAAGTTGGATTCAGTTGGTCAAGCAGTTGTTCCCGGTTGTCACAGCACATAGTAAGGTCTCCATTTCTTCATTTTATCGCCGATAAAAACTTATTGTCTATATTTAAAATACAATGCGATGTGGATCATAAAAAGTGTGTCAAAATGTGAAATATGGGAATTTGCGCGAAGCTGGAGATCTTTTTGTGACTTGGGAGAAAATTAGAAAATCTTAGTATGCCTGTAAATACACAGTGTTGTGCTGCCACGGATGGCAGCGCAAGTCTTAACGTGCCATGGAGGGCACGTTTAAGACGTACACGTCACTTTGAAAGAGCATAAAGCAGGCATACTTAGTTTTTCTTATTTTCGGACAATGGAACAAAATGAAAACCAGCTTCGCGCAAATTTCCAGTTTCAAAGTCTAAATACACTTTTTGTGATCCACATCACAGTATAACATATTCTCCACCAGAAACCATCCCTTCCGGTGCAAAAAATAACATGAACGGTGCAAGATATTACATTCCTTTTTACCCCAAAAGTACTATACTGAAAATCCGAAAGGAAAAACGAAAATGGAGTAGGAGGGTTATTATGACACCAATGAAGTGGTTCTTTTCATTTCTGAAAAAGTACCGGGGATTAATGATAGTTGGAATTTTGCTGACCACAGCGGTATCAGTGCTTTCGGTGGTAAATCCGTACATATCCGGGCAGATCGTAGATCAGGTCATAAGCGGTGGAAAATATGACAGACTGATGCCGTTTATCGGATGTCTGATCGGAATCACGATCGTGATGGGAGTCTTGCGTTTTCTGTTTCAGGTCGCATTTGAGACGGCGTCGCAGGGCGTTTTGTACGATATGAGAGACAAAGTCTACCGGAAATTATTAGAGGAAGATTTTGCATTTTACAATAAGAAACGTACCGGAGATCTGATGAGCCGCCAGACCGGAGATATGGATGCAATCCGTCACTTTGTGGCATATGTGGTCTATATGGTTTACCAGAGTGTGCTGATGTTCGTGTTTGCACTGCTTATGATCTTTACGGTCAACACAAAACTTGCGCTTGCCATGCTTGTGGTGCTGCCGTTTACGGCGTTTGCAACCTGCCGTCAGACGAAAGAGGTACGTCCGGCATTCAAGCGTAACCGTGACTGTTTTTCCTCACTCAATGCGTTTGTGCAGGAAAATGTCAGTGGAAACCGTGTGGTAAAAGCATTTGCAAAAGAAGATTTTGAGATTGAAAAATTCAATAAGGAAAATGATAAATTCCGTGCGGCGCAGATCGATGCGTCAAAGATCTGGATGAAATATGTGCCGATATTTGAGGTGCTTTCCTATGCGCTGACGATCATCCTGATCCTCTACGGCGGCTATATGGTCATTCAGGGAGAGATCACGTTAGGACAGCTCGTGACGGTGAACGGCTATCTGTGGATGTTAAACAACCCGCTGCGCCAGGCAGGATGGCTGGTCAACGATATCAGTAACTTTACAACGTCCGTGGAGAAAATCTATGCGACTTACAGTGAAGAGCCGCATGTAAAAACACCGGTATCTGGAGTAGTGAAGAAACATCTGAAAGGTGAGATCGAGTTTAAAAATGTATCTTACCGTGCGGATGACGAAGATATTGTCATGGATGTCAATTTTAAGGTAAAACCGGGGCAGACCGTCGGCATCATTGGTTCTACCGGAGCTGGAAAATCAACGATCATGAATCTGCTCTGCCGGTTTTATGATACGACTTCCGGTGAAGTGCTTGTGGATGGTGTGAATGTCCGCGACATGGATCTTTATAACCTGCGTGACAATATCGGCATGGCGATGCAGGATGTGTTCCTTTTTTCGGATACGATCGAAGGAAATATCGCATACGGAAGGCCGAATTGTTCGTTCGAAGAAGTCAAACAGGCTGCGATCATGGCGGATGCCAATCATTTTATCCAGGCACTTTCGGATGGATATGATACGATTGTGGGTGAGCGCGGTGTCGGACTTTCCGGCGGACAGAAACAGCGTATCTCCCTTGCGAGGGCACTGCTGAAAGATCCGTCGATTCTGATTCTTGACGATACGACATCGGCGGTCGATATGGAGACGGAGAGTTATATCCAGAGCCAGTTGAAGAAATTAGATAACAAGTGCACGATCTTTGTCATTGCGTACCGCATTTCTTCCATTAGAGATGCAGATCTGATCCTTGTCATGGATAACGGACGCATCATTGAACAGGGAACACATGAGCAGTTAGTGGCGGCGGGAGGTTATTACGCGACGGCTTTCCATAACCAGTATGGCGAGATCCCACAGGAAATTTTAAACGGAAAGGGGGAGAAATAAGATGGCAAGAAACAGATATGATATGGATGAGATATTAGAGGACAGTTTTGATGTAAACCAGCTCAAACGTCTTGCAGGTTACATTGCTCCCTACAAAAAGAAGATGGCAGGCGTTATTCTTCTGATGCTTTCTTCCTCGGCACTTACCATGGCGATCCCGATCTTTTTCCAGAATGTGATGGATCACAGCATCCCGGAAAAAGATATGAAATCGATCACATTTTACAGTATTGCGACATTGCTGATCGCACTTTATTCGGGTATTTCCCTGCGGATCAAGATCAAGACCATGAGTGTGATCGGGCAGAATATCGTACATGACATCCGCTATGATATTTTCTGTCATCTGCAGGAACTTCCATTTTCCTATTATGATGACAGACCACACGGAAAGATACAGGTGCGTGTGGTCAATTATGTGAACAGCCTAAGTGATCTTTTGAGCAATGGTATTGTCAACACATTCACAGATCTGTGCAACCTGATCTTTATCCTGATGTTTATGTTTGCACTCGATGTCCGGCTGACGCTGATCTGTCTGTGCGGATTGCCGGTTCTTGCATTTGTGATTATCTTAATCAAGAAAAAACAGCGCAGGGCATGGCAGATCCAGAGCAACAAACAGTCAAACTTAAATGCGTACATTGCGGAGAGTATCAATGGAATCCGTGTGACGCAGTCTTTCGTAAGGGAAAATGAGAATACCGGAATCTTTAATAACCTAAGTAAAAATTACCGGAAATCCTGGATGCGTGCGGTAATGTTTAACTTTACGATGGGACCGAGCGTGGATATTATTTCGACATTTACGACGGCACTGATCTATGTGCTGGGTGTCCGTTGGATTTTAGCACCGGATATGACACTGACCGTCGGTGTTCTGATCGCATTTACCGCGTACATTGGGCGTTTCTGGGCACCAATCAACACACTTGCCGGATTTTACAATTCTCTTTTGACAGCAATCTCTTATCTTGAGAGGATTTTTGAGACGATCGATGAGCCGGTGGGTGTCAGGGATGAGCCGGATGCAATCCCGATGCCGGAGGTGGCAGGAGAAGTGAAGTTTTCCCATGTGTCCTTTGGTTATGAGCCGGGGCAGAAGATTCTGGAAGATATTAATTTTACGGCAGAACCGGGTGAAACTTATGCGATCGTCGGTCCGACCGGGGCAGGAAAATCCACGATCGTAAATCTCATCAGCCGTTTTTACAATGTGGATTCCGGGAAAATCACGATCGATGGCATTGATATCTCGAAGGTGACACTTCATTCACTGCGCACCCAGATGGGAATCATGATGCAGGACAGCTTTATTTTTGCGGGGACGATCATGGATAATATCCGCTATGGCAACCGCAGTGCGACGGACGAGGAAGTCATCCGTGCCGCAAAAACAGTCTGCGCCCATGATTTTATTATGGAAATGGAAAACGGATATAAGACACAAGTCAATGAGAGAGGAAGCAGGCTATCCGCCGGACAGCGGCAGCTCATTTCCTTTGCGCGGGCATTGCTTGCCGATCCGAAGATCCTGATTTTAGATGAGGCGACGTCAAGCATTGATACCGAGACGGAACTGCTTTTACAGAAGGGATTAAATGAGCTTTTGAAAGGAAGAACGTCCTTTATCATTGCACACAGGCTCTCCACAATCAAAAATGCCGACTGCATCTTATATGTAGACAAAGGCGATATTTTAGAGCGTGGAAATCATGACGCACTGATGGAACAGAAGGGTGAGTATTACAAACTTTATATGTCACAGTATGATTTCTTAAAATGACAGGCACTGCGGTGCCATTTGCCAATCGAAAAACCGGAAAACACTATTTGACACCCGGATCTTATAAATAAAAACTGCCGCCTCACGGTGATATGTCCCCCTTTTTCTGAACTTACAGAGAAAAGGGTACATATATTCACCCGGAGGCGGCAGTTTTTATGAAAGTTTATTCATTTTTATGTTCTTTCCGGTATTCTGCCGGGCTTTTTCCAACGTATTTTTTGAACTTGATATGGAAATAATCGACATTCCGGTAACCGACTTTTTCTGCGATCGCATAAACTTTTAACTCTGAGGAACAGAGAAGCTCCATCGAGTGTTTGATGCGGACATGGTCGACGTATGAGTTGAAGTTTTCACCCATCTTTTTGCGGAAAATCTTTCCGAGATAGGAGCTGTTGTAACCAAACAGCGGTGCAATATTTTCTAATGTGATATTGCTTGCATAGTTGTGGTTGATGTAGTGCAGAATATCATCCAGCACGCTTTCACGGGAAGAGTTACCGATCGAGGACATGATCATCTCAAACTGTTCCGTGAAGTACAGGATGATCTCGTAGAGATAATATTTTTCTTCGATCAGACGGATGATATCCGCATTGCTCGGAAACGGGATATTTGCACCATTGTAAAGCCGGTTTGCCTGTTCCTTGATCTGCAGATAAAGGTCTGTCAGGAAAAGCCGTATGGAATCAATCGAATCTGCAGCATGGTAAAGTTCATTGGTAAGCTGTGTCAAAGTCTCCGCTAACATATTGCGGTTGAATGCCTGAAGATATTCAAACAGGCTGGTAGCGTAACGGTTTAAAAAAGCGTCGTTTAAGATGGATTTTAAACTGTCCGGGTCCGGCAGTTCGGCATAACCGATCGTGTGCTGTTCCTGCTCGCAGAAGAAACGGCGTTCTAAGAGCTGTTTCGCCTGAATATAGGAAATATAGACTTCCGACAGGTCTGACACACGCGCACCATATGTAATAAAGAGACTGTCAAGAGGAGAATTCTCCTGTGGACGCCGTTCTCTCTGGTAACGCTCCAGAAAATCATTAAATTTTTGAATGGCAAAAGTGCCTTTCAGCAAAATAACCTCATGATACTGCAGCGTAATGTTATCGTAGGAGTTATTATCCTGATTCGTCACGCGCAGAAGATCCGAAAAACGATAGGAGGCATCTGCAGTATTGTGACTGTATTTCTCATAGATCACAACCTGATAGGTGTCTGCTGTCAGATGGAGATCTGTTGTATTTATGTGGGAAAGATCGATATCATTCGTTAAAAGATCGCGGATGATGGTCTCTCTTGCCTTTTCACGGTAATGTTCCCGGGTATTTGCAGTTGCAGCATCCTTGTCTAAGTTTTCTTTGATCGAACGAAGAATCTCCTCAAGTTCATCCTCGTCGATCGGCTTTGTCAGATAATACTGCACTCCGTAACGGATGGCTTCCTGCGCATATTTGAAATCAGAGTAACCGCTTAAGATAATGACTTTTCCGGTAAAACCCTGTGCTCTTGCCTCCCGGATAACGTCAAGCCCTGACATTCCCGGCATGCGGATGTCTAAGAGAACGATATCCGGCTGTAAGGCAAGAATCTGCTGATAGGCGGTCTCACCGTTTGCAGCTTCTCCGGCGATCGTATAGCCGAGAGATTCCCAGTCGAACAGACATTTGATACCTTCCCGGATAATGGATTCATCATCTGCAATTAAAACGCGATACATAAAAATAACCTTCCTGTTCCAATGATAAAAATACTAAACGTAAGTATAAATGCGAACGTTTTGTTTGTCAAATTTATCGAGTGTTTTATGTACAATTTAGAGGGTATTTTTTGCAGGGTGGGTATAGTAAGATGAGACAAAATGAGATAATTACAGGGAGGAAAATCCTCTGCGCCTGCAAGAGGCAAATGCTATAAAAAACATAGCATGCATTTTTCTCCGGAAAACAGGGAGGATTATCATATGAAATTCAGTAATTTTCTCCGGCAGAAGTATATTTTTCAAAAATCGAGAAAGATCAGGTGACGATCTGTGCGCCGACAAGCAAGATCACACAGCGCGGCGATACCCTTGGCGGAATCAACCTCACGATCGTGATTTCAGCACCGTATGAGGAAGTGCTTAGGGTTCAGACTTATCATCACATGGGCGTGCAGAAAAAGGCACCGTCATTTGAGATCGCACCTGCGGAGAGCGGACATTTAAAGGCAGAAGATACGGAGGACAAACTGGTCATTTCAAGCGGTACACTGCGTCTGGAAGTGCAGAAAGAGAACGGAGCACTCACATTTTACCGCGGTGAGGAGAAAATCACTGCAAGCGGATGGAGAGATCTTGCATACATGAAGACCGACTGGAAAGGTTTTGCCTATGATAAAGGACCGGAAGATGCTTATATGAGAGAGCAGTTATCACTTTCCGTTGGCGAGCTGATCTATGGACTTGGCGAGCGTTTTTCTGCGTTTGTAAAAAATGGACAGAGCGTGGATATCTGGAACGAGGACGGCGGTACTTCCACAGAGCAGTCTTATAAAAATATCCCGTTTTATATTTCCAATAAAGGATACGGTGTGTTTGTAAACCATCCGGAGCGCGTGTCCTTTGAAGTTGCAACAGAGATGGTAACCAAGGTTGAATTTTCCGTGCCGGGTGAAAACCTTGACTATTTCCTGATCAACGGACCGACGATGAAAGAGGTGCTGATGCGATATACAGACATTACTGGAAAACCGTCACTTCCGGCACCGTGGACATTCGGTCTCTGGCTGTCCACATCCTTTACGACAAACTATGATGAAAAGACAGTCAACAGTTTTGTCGATGGAATGTTTGACCGCAAGATCCCGTTATCCGTATTCCATTTTGACTGCTTCTGGATGAAAGATTTCAACTGGTGTGATTTTACCTGGGATTCAAGAGTATTCCCGGACCCGGAGGGCATGTTAAAACGTCTGAAAGCAAAAGGATTAAAGATCTGTGTCTGGATCAACAGCTATGTGGGACAGGAGTCATCCATGTTCAAAGAGGGTGTCGAGGGCGGTTACTTCTTAAAACGTCCAAATGGCGATGTATGGCAGTGGGATATGTGGCAGCCGGGACTTGCCATTGTGGACTTTACTAACCCTGCAGCCTGCGAGTGGTACAGCAAAAAGTTAGAGGCACTGCTCGATATGGGTGTTGACTGCTTCAAGACCGACTTTGGTGAGAGAATCCCGACAGATGCGGTATATTACGACGGTTCTGATCCGGTCAAGATGCACAACTACTATACATACCTTTACAATAAGGTGGTATTTAACGTATTAAAGAAGAAAAAAGGTGAAAAAGAGGCTGTTCTTTTTGCACGTTCTGCAACTGCAGGCGGACAGAAGTTCCCGGTTCACTGGGGCGGTGACTGCTGGTCTGATTATGAATCCATGGAGGAGAGCCTTCGCGGAGGCCTGTCACTGACAAGTTCCGGTTTTGGATACTGGAGCCATGATATCGGAGGATTTGAGAGTACCTCCACACCGGATGTCTATAAGAGATGGTGTGCATTCGGACTGCTTTCTTCCCATTCAAGACTGCACGGATCTACTTCTTACCGTGTGCCGTGGGCATATGATGAGGAAGCAGTAGATGTGGTACGTTATTTCGCACAGCTTAAGGCATCCTTAATGCCGTATCTGTACCGCAATGCGATCGAGACATCAAAGACCGGTATCCCGATGATGCGGAGCATGGTGCTTGAATTTACCGAGGACAAGAACTGTGCTTACCTGGCAACCCAGTATATGTTAGGTGATTCCTTACTGGCTGCACCAATCTTCCGTGATGACAGCATCGCAGAGTATTATCTGCCGGAGGGAACCTGGACATCCTTACTGACCGGAGAAGTCAAAGAGGGCGGTAAATGGTATACAGAAAAACATGGTTATTTAAGCATTCCTCTCTATGTCAAAGAGGGCAGCATCGTGGCTATGGGTGCAAGAAATGACAATGCGGTTTATGATTATGCGGACGGAGTGACATTCCGTGCTTATGCATTGAAGGATGGCATTCAAGCGGAGACTGTTGTCTATGGAACAGAAAATGAAAAAGAAGCATCTGCAGACGTTGTAAAGAATGGAACTTCCTATGAAATCACAGTGGAGAGCAAAAAGGCATCCAAAGTGGCATTGATGAATGTCGGTGCTCCAAAGCAGGTAACCGGTGCATTCTATACACAGGATGGGGAAAATGTCATCGTAGCATTTGACGGGGACGGCAAGGCTGAGGTTGTATTTTAATGCAGGAAACATACATTGAAGAAATTTTAAAAGAGCTGACTTTAGAAGAAAAAATCGGTATGATCCACGGTGCGGGTTTATTCCGCACCGAAGGAGTGGAGCGGCTTTCCATCCCACCGCTCTATATGTCGGATGGACCGATGGGAGTGCGCGCAGAATTTGCGGACAATGAATGGCGGAATGTCGGGACGACGGAAGATTATGTGACTTATCTTCCGTGCAACAGCGCCATTGCATCCACCTGGAATCGTGCGCTGGCAAAGAAAGCCGGAGAAGTGCTGGGCGAGGAGGCAAGAGGCAGGGGCAAAGATGTGATCTTAGCTCCGGGCATCAACATCAAGCGGAGTCCGCTCTGTGGCAGGAATTTTGAATATATGAGCGAAGATCCGGGACTCATCGAAGAACTGGTTGTACCGATGATCGAGGGAATCCAGGAAAACGATGTTGCGGCATGCGTGAAGCATTTTGCGGCAAATTCACAGGAAACTGAAAGACTCTGGGTGGATACAATCATCGATGAGACAGCACTGGAAGAAATTTATTTTCCGGGATTTCAAGCGGCGGTAGAAAAGGGACACACCCTTGCGCTGATGGGAGCCTATAATCTGTTAAACGGTGAGCACTGCTGTATGAGTAAATCCCTGCTCAATGAAAAACTGCGGAAAGACTGGGCATTTGACGGTGTGGTAATCTCCGACTGGGGTGCTGTGCACGATACGAAACTGGCTGCAGAGTCCGGGCTGGATCTTGAGATGGATGTCAAGTATCAGTTCGACGAACAGTACATGGCAGAGCCTCTGTTAAAAGCAGTGAAGGATGGAGAAATCGAAGAATCGCTGGTGGATGAGAAAGTGCGCAATATCCTCCGCATGATGCTGCGTTTAAAAATGATCGGACCGGAGAGAAAACATCGTAAGACAGGCGCATACAATACGGAGGAACACCGCAGGGCAGTGCTCGATGTGGCGCGCGAGTCCATGATTTTACTGAAAAATGAAGATCAGGTATTGCCGCTTCAGGCAGAATCCGGCTGTAAGGTTGCCGTGATCGGCGCAAATGCCGCTGCGATCCATTCGAACGGGGGAGGAAGTGCAGAAATCAAGGCACTGTATGAGATATCACCGCTTATGGGAATCAAAAAGTTACTTGGTGGAAATGTGAAAGTTTCCTACGCACCGGGCTATGTGATTCCGGATAAGAAAGAGGCATCTGAGATCAACTGGCAGGCGGCGAGCACGGAGACTGCAGAGAATACCGAAAAGGAAAGCACTGTAAGTGGAAGAACACTGGATGAAAAACAGCAGGAAGCCTTAGCGGAAGCAGTTGCGCTGGCAAAAGCAAGTGACATTGTTATTTTTGTGGGCGGACTGAACCACGATTTTGATGTGGAGGGACTTGACCGCGTGAACATGAAACTGCCATACGGGCAGGATGAAGTAATCGATGCTCTGCTAAAGGCCGTGCCGGATACGGTGGTCTGCATGTATGCAGGTGCACCGGTTGAGATGCCGTGGGCAGAAAAGGCAAAAGCAATCCTCTGGAGCTACTATGCCGGTATGGAAGGGGGAACAGCCCTGGCAGAGATCTTGTCTGGAAAAGTAAATCCATCCGGAAAGCTGGCAGAAACATTTATCCGTGATGCGTCGCAGTGTCCGGCACATACGATCGGAACATTTGGAAAGAAAGACCGTGTGGAGTACAGGGAAGGTGTGATGGTCGGTTACCGTTATTATGACACAAAAAAAACAGATGTCCTGTTCCCGTTTGGTCATGGACTTTCCTATACGGCATTTACCTATAATGATCTTGAAATTATACGGCAGCAGGAAAATGGCAGACAGACCGTGAAAGTTTCCTGTTCGGTAACCAATACAGGAGAACATGCAGGGAAAGAAACCGTTCAGATTTATGTGGCACCGGAACAGAAAAAAGACAGACCGGTTCATGAACTGAAAGCGTTTGAAAAAGTCGGGCTTGATGCCGGGGAAACAAAGAGGATCTGTGTTATTTTGGAAGAAAGAGATTTTTCCCATTATGACACAGACAAAAAGATGCCGGTTCCGGTAAATGGAACGTATGAAATTCAGGTTGGCGCATCTTCGACAGATATCTGCCTTTGTGGAAAAATCGACCTTTTTTTGCAGAAGGTTAAATGATGACTATTGAAAAGAAACTCTGACTTTGCTATGATAAAGTCAGGTTTTTTTTTATGGGATTTTTTTGGGGCGGATAGGTGAGAATATGTCTGAAAAGAGCAAGGTATTAGTCGTAGATGATAAACAGGTCGAACGTGTCATGATGAAAAGAATTTTGAGCGGTACGTACGAGGTGATAGAGGCAGAAAATGGCAAGGAAGCATTTGAGATTCTTTATGAACGAAGCACGGAGATAACGGCGGTACTTTTAGATATCGTTATGCCGGAGTATGACGGGTATTATTTTCTGGAACGGTATCATAAAGCGCAGATGTATCAGGCGATACCTGTCATTGTACTTACGATGGAGGTTGACATTGAGACAGAGATTAAATGCCTGGGCATGGGAGCATGGGATTTTATCCGGAAACCGTATGATGTGGATGTTGTCCGGTTCCGGCTGAAGAATGTGACTGGCAGCAGCAGTCAGAATATCAGCAAAGCATTAAAGTACCGTGCAGAATATGATATCCTTACCGGCATCTATAATAAGACCAATATGTTTCAGGCGACATCTGCTATGTTAGAGCGATATCCGGACCGGCATTTTGCTTTTGTGCGGATGGATATTGAAAAGTTCCAGCTGATCAATTCTTTCTTTGGAATGAGTGCAGGGGACATGCTGCTGAAATATATTGCCGACCTTTTGATATGTGCAGTCAGAAACCGCAGTGACGTTACCTTTGGCAGGATGGATGCGGATATATTCTGCTTCTGCGTATCCTATGAAAATACAAAAGAACTGGTCGAAAGTTTTGATAAAATGCGTGATATCTTAAGCAGATACCCGCTTGATTTTGATATCGTACCGATATTTGGTGTTTACCTGATCGCTGGAAAGAAAATAACACCGGATCACATGTACGATCGTGCCAACCTTGCGGCAAAGCACTGCAAAGGCAATTATATCCGTAACTATGCATTTTATACACGGCAGATGAGCCAGGAGATCGAGAAGGAACAGCGGATCGTAAACAGCATGAAAAGTGCACTGGAAAATCATGAATTTGTTGTATTCTATCAGCCCAAATACGGGCTCAGCGATAATCAGATCGCAGGAGCGGAGGCGCTGGTTCGCTGGAAACATCCGGAACGGGGAATGATTTCACCGGGAGAGTTTATACCGGTATTTGAACGGAATGGATTTATCACAAAGCTGGATTATTATGTGTGGGAGCAGACCTGCATCCAGCTTAGAAAGTGGATGGATGAAGGAAAGAATCCGCTTCCGATATCCGTCAATCTTTCGAGGGTCAGCCTTTACAACAAAGATATCGTGAATGTGATCTGCAATCTGGTGGACAGTTACCGGATTCCACGCAGACTGTTTCAGGTAGAACTGACAGAGAGTGCATACAATACAAATCCAAAAGCAGTGCAGGATATGATGCAGCGTTTGCGCGAAGAGGGATTTTACATTCTGATGGACGATTTTGGAAGTGGTTATTCTTCTTTAAATGTTTTAAAGGATATTGTGGTTGATGTTTTAAAGATGGACATGAAGTTTTTTGCCGGTGATGACAGGGAAGGACGCGGAGAAAATATCATGGCGGCAGTGATCCGTATGGCAAAATGGCTGAATATGCCGGTTGTTGCGGAAGGCGTGGAACGGATCGAACAGGTGGAATTTTTGCGGAGTATTGGCTGTGAATATGTACAGGGATATTATTTTGCAAAACCGATGCCTGTGGAAGAATACGAAAAACTGCAGTTTGACAGGCCGCATGCGGAGAGAAAGAAAGAGACAGAACGCTTAGTTGACATAGATAGCCTGTGGACGCCGGCCTCCCAGCTGGAGTCACTCTTTTTAAATGCGAAACAGGGTGTGGCTGTCTATGAGTACGGCAAAGAACAGATTGAGATAATACGCGTAAATAATGCGTATTATGAGGTGTTTGGATATCAGAATATCAGTCAGAAAAAAGATATTTTTCAGGGAATTCCAAAACGATATCATAAACGTATTCTGGATGCCTTTTTTTATACAGCAGATAAAGGACGTGAAAC
>OOAF01001989.1_pt1 | contig 13663 bp, 9 predicted proteins | sample 1671251 | NCBI WGS metagenome assembly OOAF01 (sample SAMN06348137, study PRJEB24527) | human gut metagenome | biome: human gut; feature: ankylosing spondylitis patient; material: feces | host: Homo sapiens | place: China | collected 2015-10 | reverse complement strand
TCCTTTTTTTCGAATTTCAACCAATAAAAATGTTCCTTTTTATTGGTCCTATTGTATAAATATCAGATAAAATATGTAATGTTTGCCCCTGAATTACCTTTTCTATTCTTCTGTATTTAAACAGAGAAATACATACACATACATACACACACATACAGCCAGGGGCAACATTACATTTTGTGTTTTACCGATATTAAAGAAAATAAAGTGGAGTGAATATACATACCGGCTTGGCCGGTAACGAATGGTATAACGATAAAATGAAAATATGAAAAGATTAATCCTCGGAATTTTTCTTGTCGTGTGGTGGTGTGGAAACCTTGTCTGCGCGCAGGATATTGCGGTTAAAACCAATCTTCTTTATTGGGCCACTTCAACACCCAACATCGGGTTTGAATTCGGGCTGGGCAAGCGTACAACCCTCGATCTGGTGGGGGGGTATAATCCGTGGACCCTTAATAAAGACGATAATAAGAAGATCAAGCATTGGATGGTGATGCCGGAATTCCGGTACTGGTTGTGCGAACGTTTCAACGGACATTTTTTCGGTATTCATACCGGGTTTGCAGAATACAATATCAGCGGTGTGCGGATTCCCTTCCAAAATAAGTCTACCCAAGAGCATCGTTATGAGGGGTGGGCCACCGGGATCGGTATTTCTTATGGTTATACGTGGATTTTAGGTAAACGCTGGAATCTGGAAGCGAATATCGGTGCCGGATACATTTACACGAAGTACGACAAGTACGAGTGCAAGACTTGCGGTCGTTTCAAGGGTAACCAGAAGAAGCATTATTTCGGCCCGACGAAAGCGGGAATATCTCTTATCTACATTATTAAGTAATACCGGAAAAAGATGAAACATTTATATATCATATTCTTAGCGTTACTGGCATGTTGTCCGGAGGTGATACATGCTGAAAACGAGATCAGTTACCTTGCCGAAATCGGGATACAGAACCGGGGAGTTGTCAAGAAAGGCAGAGAAGTACAACTGACCATGCTGGTTGATTTGAGTGAACTTAAAATCAAGACACAGCATACGATAGCCTTGACTCCCATATTGCTATCCAAGGATGGAAACCGTGAAGCGGCTTTCCCACCGATCGTCATAGACGGTAAAGCCCGCAACAAAATGTATCTTCGGGCTCAGCGTCTGGAAAGTGTAGATATTCCCCCTTATCACGACGAGAATGCACAGGTTGTCATCCGTCGCCGTAACGGTAAAGATCAGGGGTACGAGTATCTGGCGACAGTCCCTTACGAACACTGGATGCTCGATGGGCGGATCGAACTGCGTGAGCAGGTGTATGGGTGTGTAAACTGTTCGGAAGGTAAAGCGGAACAGGTCCTGCCCGGGAATATTCTTCCCGCTTTCATCCCTGATTACAGAATTTGTACGATTGTGCCCGAACCGGAACCGGTGAAAGTCCGGGCTGAAACCCGTACGGCGCGTCTCCAGTTTCGTCAGGATAGTTACAGGATCCTTCCCGGATATAAGGATAATCGTTCTGAATTGGATACCGTGTCCCATTCGATTCAGCTAGTCGAGGATAACGAGGATGTTTCCATCACGGGTATTTTTATTACCGGTTACGCTTCTCCGGAGGGTACTGTGGCTCACAACCTCAAACTGTCGGAGAATCGTGCCAAAGCGTTGGCCGACTATATTTGCCGCCATGACAAGTTCGACCCTGCCATGATACACGTCGATTGGAAAGGTGAGGATTGGGAAGGTTTCCGTCTCGTGCTGGACAAGTTTCCAGGGCTTCTGAAACGTGGAGAGGTCGTGCGCATTATCGATGAATGTACAGGAGACCGTGATGTCTGTGAAAAACAGTTGCAGGAATTAGTACCTGCCGACATCTATCATCGCCTGCTCAACGAGATATATCCTCTTTTACGGCGTAATGAATATAAAATAGAATACAATGTTCGCAACTTCAATCTCGACGAGGCCCGGCGCATGGTGGACGAACGTCCCGATTTGCTGAGCTTGACGGAGATGTATAAAGTGGCCGATTCTTATGAGAAGGGATCACCCGGATACGGGAAAGTTATGCAGGTGGCTGCCCGTTACTTCCCCGATGCACCGGCCGTCTTGAACGACCTGGCATTGGAGGCTATGGCAAAGAAGGAGTATGACAAGGCTGTGCAATTGTTAGAATATTCGAAGGTTACCTTCAGCGATTCCACGCTTCTCAACACCCTGGGAGTTGCCTATGCCGGGGCCGGAGAGCCTTATAAAGCGGAAGACGCTTTCCGTCGTGCCGCCGAAGCAGGGGTGGAAGAGGCCCGGCATAACCTGACACAAGTGCAAGGAGTAATAGAACAATTATAATTTTCAATAAAACCATTAATTTTTGTATTTATGAAAGTGAAAAATTTAGTATTGATGGCCTTAGTGGCTACAATGGGACTTGTTTCTTGCAGTAAGGACGAGCATGAAGATGGTGTGAAAACGGATACTATGCCCAAAAGTGTGACGATCAAACTGCCTAATATCCAAAAGACTGTGAAGTCACGTGCTACGGGTGATGCAATGAAAGGTGGTTCCCAGGTTGCGTTGGAAAATTTCAAGGTGTTCTTTGTGGATGCTGCCGGCAACCTGCAAACCGTTCCTCAGTATGAGAATCAGGATCAACAGGTCTATTTCAGTAAAACAGATTCTGAGTGGGCTGAAATAGGTGAGAACGGAAAAGATATTACCTATCATTTTCTGCCCGCTGCCACCTCGAAAGTCGTTGTCGTGGGGAATATCGGTGACGTGGAGTACTCTACAATTGCAACCCGTGTTGATCATATACCGAATGACAATGGAAGCGGTCACCCGACCTATCCTCTTTATGGTGAAGATGAGCTTGAAGAAAAAAAACTTGACGGGAGCGAAATTCATGACAATGTTTACACGGCGAACGTAACCCTGGAGCCACGTGTATCGCGTTTCGAAATCTATGGATTCCAGTATACCCAAGAGGGAGATGTTCCCAAGTATACCTCTGTCAAGTTACAGAAAATAGCATTGAACAATTACTATACACAGTCTGATTTCGTGTCTAAACTTCCTGTGGAGGATACTAAAGTATTTGAAACTATCGATCATACGGAAGTATGGGGTTGGATCGAAGATCGTTCCGCACCGTGGGCCGATGAATTGAATTTAGAATTGGCTGTCGGCGGGAAAAAATTCGTAGATGGTACGGATATTACCGATCCTGCTGAAGATGGAGAAGATGCCGCCGGAATCATCACTTACGGTTTAGCACACGTGACGGATGCTGCTAAGAATCCTGAGTTGTTGCTCGCCCTGCGCGGTGTGAACAGTAATTCAGAGGTGCCTCTCTATTTACGCGGACAGTTTACCAATGCTTCTGCCTTTACATCAGGAAAGATCTACCGGGTGCTCTACTCGTTCACGGATAGTGATTTCGACGAACCTGAGCGTTGCGTGGAGTTAAATGTGGATGTGGCAGACTGGACTGTCGTTCCTGTTTCTCCTGAATTCTAATAATTATTAAAGGGTGCGGAATGGCGGGTGTATCCCGTCTTCCCCCTCTTTTTTCTCCTTGATGAAATAAAAATAAGATTTATGAAATTGACGAGTATTGTTTTCTGTCTGGCGTTGTTAGGAGGTGCGTTAACTTCTTGTATCGATGAAGACATAGATGACTGTTTTAGCATCAACAGATTGACACTCAGCTATAAGGGAGATGGTACGACGGAGATATTCCCCGACAAGATCTGCCGGGTGGAAATGTATGTTTTCGATGCAGAGAATAAATGCGTCAATTCGCATACTTTATCCGACGATGAGTTAGCAAGCCGTACGGCTTTGCTTCCCCCGCTCAAAGCCGGGGATTACAGGATCGTCTGCGTGGGAAACACCCATCACACGAGAGTGGAGGGCCTCACCACTTGTGACTTTAACAAAATAGTATTTGCTGACGGGGATTATTTTGCCGGTAAACAGGTTTCCGGCAACGACTCTCTTTATCACGCTTCAACGTCCTATACCGTGCTGCCTTTTACCGGCAGGGAAGAGGATGATCAGACCAAAACGATAGAATTTGCCAGCTCCCACTACGATTTGTTCGTAGAAGTGGTTGGGATTCCCGCTGTGGGAAAACGTGCAGGTTCATTGCCTGTACTTGAGATATGTGGTGTCTCGCCTTGTACCGATTTCGAGAACCGGGCATGCGGAGAGGCTACGGATTATTTGCTTGAAACTACATATGAGTCCGGCAAAAAATTGCTGACGGCTCGTGCCAACATAATGCGGCACATGAATCACAGGGACGTGAACGTCTGTCTGCGTCAGGCTTCCGGGGAAGAGTTGCTGGCGGAGATCAACCTGGCTGATTTTTTGGCTGCTAACCCTATGATCGATTGTTCTAAACAAGAGGTGCTGATTCCGATCCGGATCGAATTCAAGGCGGGCGCGATAAAGGTCACCGTTCCCGAATGGTATGTTGAGCAAGTGAAACCTGAATTTTAAGACCCTTAAAATATGTGAAACATGAGAAAGATACTTTATGCGGTGTTCTTATTCGGCTGTTGTGCTTCTCTGCTCTCCGGCTGTATCAAAGAAAAATATACAGTCCCCTCTGAAAAGGGTGATGCGTTGGTGCAACTGAACATAGGCACCCGGGCCGTAGAGGAGACCGACGGTATTCCCACAAACAACGAGACTGTTCTGCACTCGTTGCGCGTATACGCTTTTGTTGATGGACAACCGGCCGGACACTTCTACACGAAAGACGGACTGGACGTGAACAATCCCTCGTTCCTGATGCACCTGACCATGTATTCCACCATGACACAGAAGGTGGACTTCTATGTCGTGGCCAACGAAGCGGCCATGGAAACACCGGGTTCTTCTGTCTTATTGACGGAAAACACAACGGAAACCCAGTTGAACCATTTTACATTCACGAAGCTGAATACGTCGAAAGGTTTGCCGATGTTTTGCAAACAGACGGAAACAATCGACTTGACGCAGTTGTCGGATAAGACCCCGGCCGATCCCGGACATGCAGGGCACACGTTGCTTCGGCAGGACCTTACGTTTGAACTGAAACGCCCGATAGGTAAGCTCGGCGTATTCGCAGCCAAGCCTGTCGGAGAGAATGGCAGTCTGCGTGTTACCGGATTGACCGTACTGGCATCCGGAACAAGGACACGCAATTACCTGATGCCGCAAACTGATGAAACACTGAAAGCGATAACAGGTATTACAGGTGATATCAGCCTCGAAGTTGTCGAAGAAGAGGTAACGAAAACTTTAGCTGAGAATGCCTCGCAAACCGATAAGGAAAACCCGGCGAACTATACACCTGTTCTGAACGAATCTTTCTATCTTTTCGAAAACCCTTGGGGTAGTACCTCATGGGACGTTAAGGGGGATAACGACGGTAATGTTCTTCGGGTAGACTATGAATTCGATGGAAACGCCCGAAGCGGTTTCGTATATATGCCTCCTATCGAAAGGAATAAATATTATACGGTCTGTTGCCTGATGCACAACGATGGTAAGATAACCGTCGAATATAAGGTGGCCGACTGGAATAAGGAGAATTACAATATCACTTTTGATTATCCGAGTTACGACAATCCGATAACACCTGCTGACGGAAGCTCGGTACCGGAAGATGGACAATACAGCCAACCGACTATTTGGTACAATAACGATGCTACTTCTGAGGAGGGCAGTTACTCTTTCACATTCTCGATATTCGGGCCTGATAAACAGATATGGGTTCCCACATTGCTTGATGCCACAGCTGGAGATTTTGAGATAACGGTTTATCAAAAAGGAGTGCTTGTCGATCCGGGAAATTATGTGGCTTCCTCTGACCCCTACCAAATCAAGATCAAGGCATTGAAGTCCACAAATGTGGACAAAACGGTAAGTCTGGCTATCTCTTACACGCCGGCGTGGGATCAGACAGGTAGTTCATTGTTATTAATTAACGGGCAGAGCGCTTCCTTGAAATGGCAGGGGAGTAACATTCCCGAGGCAATTGTGATAAAACAGATCGAAGTACCCATAAATAACTAACGAGCGATGAAACAGCTAGTATATCATATTATTGTTTGTGGCATGGCGGTACTGTTTCTTACCGCCTGTGAAAAAGACGACGATATTTCGGGCAGAAGCATGGAAAAGAACGGTAATAGCATCATTCTTAATCTATCGTCGGAGACATTGCCTGTGAGCCGTGCCGGCAATGAACCCGGAGTGGAAATGGCCGTCAACCATATCGACGTTGTGATTTTCGAAGAGAACGGAGATTGGAAATGGCACGAGCGGGTGGAGGGCAGTGAAACCGGTAACGGTAAGATCACCTTAACAGCTAAGAGGAGCAGTTTCAATAAAGACACAAAGTATTGGGTATACCTGATTGCCAACAGCACAGCTCTGGCGGAAATATTCGATGCCAAAGATTTCGATCTGAATAGACTCAAGGCCATGACGCAGAGCGACCGGAATATCCACATGACAGGATTATCGCAGGTGAGCGGTGCCCCGCGGACTTTTCTGATGGACGGTGTGGCTTATGCTGGAACCGATGAACCCAATGCCCCCGAAACGGTAACTCTAAACTACGGAACGGCTACGGACAATACGGAACTGCAGGTTACCTTACGCCGTGCGGCAGCCAAGATTGTCGTCAGGATACAGAAGGGTGACAGAGTAACGTTCGATGACAGTAAGGAAGCCCATAATGCAGGATATTATTTGCGCAACATGCCTTATACAACATCGGTAATAGCGGATGTAAACGGTACGGCTGATCTGACAGATACCGATAAGTCCTCCGGCAGCTATTTCAACTGGACTGCGGATTTAATTACCGTGACCGCCTATACCTATGCTCATACGTGGATAAACGAAAGTGCACTTGAAAAGGAAGTACGTCTGGTTGTGAATATTCCCATGAAGTATGAGGGGGATGGAGACGATGCACAGCTTCGTGAGAGCAACTGGTACCAGATCCCTGTCAGCGAAAAGAAAGCACTGGAACGTAATACCTGCTACGAGGTGGTAGTCAGTGTGAATGCTCCCGGAGCCAACGACCCGTCAAAACCGGTTGAATTGACTGATATGACTTATTCCGTGCAGGACTGGAATGAACAAACGATTCTGGTTGGCGGTGAGGATGATCGTCCGGTCTACCTGACGCTGAATGAAAACGAGATAGAGATGCATAATATGGCGGATGACAATACTACACTGCGATTTGCATCGTCATCGGAAGTACATGCTGAAGTTGTAAGCGCTTATTATTACGACAAGTTCGGAGTGCAACGTTCTGTAGATGCTCAGACTCTCAGGCAAATCACCATAACCCCCGAGCCTGATGTAACAGGAAATATCGGCATTCATAGCCCGGTACCGACCAACAACACGATCCGCTATATCAAAGTGAAAGTCTTTAATGATGATCAGGTAGAACGTGAGGTCGAAATTATCCAGTACCCGTTGGAGTACATCATAAACATACAGAGTTGGTATTCTTATCGTGACGATTTTAAAACAAATAACGCCCGGCCTACCACGTATGAGTATATGGGAGACCGTATATACGGAATCAGCCTTGCCACGGGAAATATATCCAGCTGGAACGGACAATATGATTACGAAGCATCAGAAAGAAGTGGTTGGTGGGGTGAAACTAATACATCCAGCGGTTTTTTCCGACCATTCTGCACTATTATTGGAATAGTAGGGAGCAGAGAGAGACAAGCAGCACAGGAGAATACAATGGACGTTTGTACCATATTCGATTAACAGCAACATCGAATAAATATACAGTGGGACGTCCTCGATTGATTGAAGACGAAAGTAATCCCGGACTGATGGTTACAGATCCCGGAAAAGATAATGCTCAACTGGTCTCCCCATCTTTTATGATTGCATCTTCATTAGGTGGCTTTATGTTGGGGGCTGGAAATTTGACATTGGATGACAGCGACAATAGTTTGAGGGTTGCACGGGAGCATTGTGCTAATTATGTGGAGGTTGCAGAGGATGGAACGGTGTATGACGATTGGCGTTTGCCAACCGAGGCCGAATTGAAGATTATCATGGATTTTCAAGGAACAGAAAATGCAGATGCAGATGCTATAGATTATCTGTTAAATGCTGCATATTATTATAGTGCAAGCGGCAGGGTATCCAATTCTAAAAACAATATGAATGGAACCGGTGTTCGTTGTGTCCGCGACGTTTACAATGGCAAATAGACCGGTAATTAGTACGAAGAACAGATAAAGGATAAGACTATGATAAAAAGAGTAATACATACGGCAATAACTTTGGCTGTGCTACTGGTCTCTTGCCGGCAAGATGACCTGCCGGACTCGATGCCCACGGCACATGAAGGTTACGTGGCCCTTCGGTTCAGTGCCGATATTCCGGCTATGCAGGAGGTGGTAACCCGTTCGGTCGATCCCGACGGAGGTGGTGTACAGGACATGACACTGTTCTGTTTCGACAGTTACGGTCTTTTTACCACGACCGTCGAGGCCAAAGTTACCCCTACCGGGAATGGAGCCGGCTTAACAGGAAATTTCGAGGCCGAAGTGCCTGAAAATACCCGAACCGTACATTTTCTCGCCAATCAGAATATGTCGGAATTCAAGGAGGATAAATTTCGTAACAAATCGGAGGCCGAGGTTATGGCTCTGCTGGAGGGCTCGTCGGGGCGTATGATCTATTGGGCACGTTTTACCTGCGATCCGGATAACGATAGTAAGATCGATGCTCAAATGGCCGACAAGGGAAATACGATAAAGATGATCCGCAACCATGCGCAGGTTTCCATCGACAATCCGATCAACGGGTGGATAGAGGTGACGGGTTTTGTAGCCTATAACACGAATGCCTTTGGTACGGTAGCTCCCTATCACCCGGAAAAGGGATTCGATTTCGAGTGGCCGGGCGAAGACGATCCGTTTGTCACACTTCCGCAGAATGATGCCAGGATGAGCGACATCACGGATGTGACCACGGCCACGAAACAGTATATCTTCGAAAGTGAAAACAGCGCAGATGATCCTGTCAGTATCATCATTCGCGGACATGTTCCGGGTGAGTCCACGGAAAAATATTATCGGGTGATGCTGATTGACGAAAAAGGCGATCAGATTCTCATACGCCGTAACCATCATTACAAGTTGAATATCAAGGGAGCCCTTTCTTTTGGACAGGAAAACTTCGCCGCTGCATTGACAGCAGCGGCCACGAACAACGTCTGGATCTCCATTTCCGACGAGGTGAACGAGGTAGAGGATCAGAATTACATTCTCACGGTTGAAAAGACCGGCTATGTGATAGATGGAGACGCTACGGGCGGAACCGGAAACTACACACTTTCTTATACTGTTAAAGGTAAAAACGGAACGACGATAACAAAAGACGACAAGGCAGATGTCTCGTGGATAGATAACCTCGTGGCTAGACAAAATATAGACAATAGTTTTGAGATTGAAGACGGGATTGGTAAGGGCAGTATCGTCATCTCTCTGCTTCCTTTGGGAAATAACGAGAAGCTGGAAGGTACATTGCTTGTAAAGAAAGGACGTCTGCAACGCAAAATTAAAGTGATCACAGTGAAGAGACAGGCGTTCACTCCTTCATGGGTAGGCACGCAGGTGTACGGAAAAATAAACGAGAATAATCCAACCGAAGACCGTTCGCACGTAACGGTGATGTTTACCATTCCCGAAACATGTCCTGACGAGCTGTTCCCGATGAAAGTGTACCTATCGGCCAACGAATTGGATATACGTTACGAGGCAGGTATGGCATTGCCCGTGGTCCGTAATGGCGACAAGGAGTGGTACAGTAGTGGAGACATCAAAACGGAACCGGACTATAAATTTCTATATACGGTCGAACAGGCCGGTGTGCAACGGGTTTATTTCGAGAATATCCTGTCACAGGCTGCCGGATATAAAGGGACGCTCTATATTGAGGCCGAACACTTCGAAACCATGACTCGGGAATTTACGTTCTCTGACACCCGTAAGTCCATCACGGTAACGGGACTGAAAGCGTATAGCGCCGATCCTACCCAAAATCCGGATGGATATGCAGATGACGAGTATGTGTTATACCGCCTGGTGCCGCAGAAGGTCAATGCTAAGGTGCAGTTTGATCTGCAACTCATGCAGAAACAAGGCGATGAAGTGGAAGATGACCAAAGAGGAACACCGTTCAATGCCGGAGAGAAAGATGAGTTCTTGCTATATTCACAGTATTTGTCGGATTATAAAGATCCGTCGGAAGCCGATATTGTGTCGTTTGACTGTAATTTCTATACTGACGAGGCAGATACGTGGTGGAGAAAGAACAATCCGGCAGGCGGTCGTATGTTGATGTTCAAACCGATAAAGCCCGGCAGTCCGACGGAAACCGGCAAATATTCGATTTATATGTACACGAACCGGGCAAAAAGCGCGGAAGTGGTCAGGATTGCCTCGAACCAACCCGGTAATGAGGCGGTACTGGCGGCAGATGCCGGTGATATGGGTATATATGCCGGTAATTCATACCGAAGCGTTACGTTTGAGCTGGCCAATTACAATCCGTTCCGTTTCGGGGCACGTGTAAAATATGCCGGTGAGGATTGGAAAGGGAAAGATGACGAACCGGATAGGTCCGCTTCAGCGGCAGATATTCCTGAAGTGGTAACCCCTTTGGTATGGACTTATCAACCCGAACAGGAGGTGGATATTGCCATTGACGTGACCAGTTTTTGCGGATCGGACGGAAACTCGGTAGATCCGTTCGGCAATGAGTTCGAAATTTATATCGATGCGCCCATGCTGAAGATTGATGAAAACCGCTTGGCGGCAAACAAATTGAATGGAACGAAACTAAAGGCCGATCCTGCGGTTCCGGGACGTTTCATTTATACAGTGGAGGCTGACAGGGAGGCCGAACGTAACTATGGTACAAATGCAATCGAAAACATAGACAATACAACGACTATTTCAGTAAACCAAAACGGAGAGCGTAAAACCTTGCCGTTTATCACAAATAGCATTGTAAGTGCGGGCGACATCACGATTTCCTCCAACGAGAAACAAGTAGTGTATTATAGTAAGACTTTCCGGGTAACCAACCGGTCGATTACGGGAACGCTCCGTTATGCAGCCGCTGACGGTGTAAAGGATGTGCCTGTCGGTGCGTTCGTCTCTTTCGAGCGTGTCGGCAACAACAGTCGTATCGGTTCGGTTACCGTTACGGCTGACGGCCGATATGAATTGCGCCTGCGTAGGGAGTACGAGTTCAACTGGTATTCCGACAAAATCGAGTTGCATTACGAGGATACTGCCGGAAACGTTTATCACAAAATCTACGATAATTTGGCTGAGCTGTTCGCAAAGCCGGATATTGAACTTCAAGCGGCTACCGGTAACTGATATTTTGAATGATACAATCGGAAACTCCGAACGTGGAAGCGTCCGGAGTTTTTCATAAATCATAATACCAAGCGACATGAAAATTCTGAATCTAACCCTTTGGGCGTGTATCTTCTGTATCGGGCTTATGTCCTTCGCTCAGGCGCAACGAACGACGGAGGAGTTTCGGTTACCCGAGGTACCTGTTCTTCTGACGGATCCCGCAGAACGGGCTGCTTATCTGGCCGTGCATTACTGGGATTATTTCAATTTTGCTGACACCACCTTAATTTCCCGGCCTGAAATCACGGAACAGGCATTTGTCGATTTTATCAGTATTCTTCCCTACACGGCAAAAGTACAGGTTGCCGTCGACACGCTTTTCCGGCGTGCTATGGTGAAAAAAGAGATGTTGTACCATTTCATATCCTTGGCGGACAAGTATCTTTACGAACCCAACTCGCCTATGTACAACGAGGAGCTGCATATCCTGGTACTGCGTTCACTGCTCGGGAATCCCGGCTTGGATGATTGGGATAAAGAACGTCCCCGTTACCTCTTGGAAATGGCCCTGAAAAATCGTCCGGGTGATGTGGCTGCCGATTTTACCTACCGGACCCGCGACGGTGCCATGAACCGGCTTTCGGGTATAAAAGCCGATTATGTTGTGCTTTATTTCAATGATCCCGATTGCACGGACTGTCAACGTGTGAAGGAGGCGCTTCTCTCCTTACCGGTTATGAATGAATTTATGAAGGCCGGACGGTTATGCCTGCTATCCGTGTGTGTGGAGGGTAAAACGCCGGCCTGGGAAAAAGCGATCTTTCCCGCCCGTTGGATCGATGGTTATGACGAGGGAAAACGGCTTACCCGTGAACAGGTATATGATCTCAAGGCAATGCCCACCCTCTACCTGCTCGATAGCGGGAAACGGGTAATACTCAAGGATGCCTCGGCAGAAAAAATCGAGGCATGGCTCTCTGAACAATAGCCGAAAGAGAGCAGCGTGGGGAGTACAAGCTATTTTTTCAAAAAAAAATCATTTTTCTGTTATACTTTTTTTCTTTTTCGGATTTAATATATAAAAATAACAAAAATCTGAAAAAGCATGAAGCGTCGTGGATATGATATCGGTAGGGTTGTCGATCTGATATTCGAATATTGGTTGGGGCGGATGAAAGATTCGGAGCTCGAGGAATACAGGCATATGAAAGAAACGACAGGGTTGGACAAGTATGCCCGGGAATTTGAGGACCGGGAGTGGATAAAGAATGCATTGGAAGAACCGGATATTTTTGAGACGGATAAAGCTTACCGGCGATTTTGGAGCATGACGGCCGGAAAACGGTCTATCGGCCGCCTTCGCTGGAGATGGGTGGCCTCGTTGCTGATTCCGTTGTTGGTCGGTGGAGGGGTCGGACTATTCGTTTGGTGGCAACCCGCTTCGATACCCTTGTCGGAAGAGATCGGAATTGTAAAACCGAAAGCGGTGGTGACCCTGGCCAATGGAGAAAAAATAAATTTGGGAGAAGAAGTGGCTCCTATAGCTGAAAAAGACGGTACCCGGATTCAGTACCACGACGGACAATTGGTTTATTCTTCCCAATCACAGACAGCAAAACCACAAGTCCTGTACAATGAATTGACCGTCCCGCGTGGAGGTGAGTATTCGCTGGTCTTGGGCGACGGTACCCGGGTTTGGCTGAATGCCGGTTCGAAGCTGAAATATCCGGTTCGTTTCAACGGTTCGCAACGGCGGGTGTTTTTATCGGGAGAGGCTTATTTCGCTGTTGAAAGAGATACAGCACATCCTTTCATTGTTTCCGGTTCATCCGGGGAGATCCGGGTCTTGGGTACAGAGTTCAATATCCGGGATTATGAAGATGAAGAACGGGTTGTGACTACCTTGGTGAAAGGAGCTGTCAGCTATACCGGCAAGAATTTGAAACAGGGGGAAATAGTTATGAAACCCGGAGAACAGGTCAGGGCCGGACGTCGGGGGGAGAAACCGGAATTATTGCAAGTGAATCCTAAAGAATTTATAAGCTGGAAGGACGGCATTTACTTCTTTAACAAAGAATCCCTGGAAGAAATGATGAAGACGGTCGGACGTAACTATGATGTGGAAGTTTTTTTCAATGGAGAAGCTTTAAAAAAATTACGCTTTTCAGGTCAACTGAAAAAATATGAACGGGTAGAAGAATTCCTGCAATTTATAGAAACCGGCGGGGATGTTACCTTTATTGTGAAA